>Ga0364893_10288_pt1 | contig 26816 bp, 10 predicted proteins | sample ExccelJu500001D3_FD_206943 | JGI IMG/M metagenome (GOLD analysis project Ga0364893, IMG submission 206943) | Enriched cells from Trout Bog Lake Hypolimnion, Wisconsin, USA - BchlTB.July16.5000.01.D3 | ecosystem: Environmental > Aquatic > Freshwater > Lake > Hypolimnion/Profundal zone | place: USA...
AATGGGCAAAGCACGGCCAGATCGCCTTAGTTGCCTAAAATTTAGGCAAAGCGATCCCTGCTTATTGACTTCACTTTTTTGTTTGGAGATAATTCGACTAGCGCATCAAAGTCTCACGAAAGTGGGGGCAAAAGGGCCGTACTACTGTTAAAGGTGGTGCGGTTTTTTTGCTTCTATAGGCTTCCTTTCTGATTGGGCAATCGCTCTTTGGGTTCAAAAAATCAAAAATCTTTAAATGGCGCAGCGGCGAAGTAAGTCTTCGGCGCCACATAGATAAAGGCTGTACGGCATAACCACTAAGTTCTATTTGCAATTTGTTGCCATTGGTATATTATTCAATTAGCAACAAAACCTTATATTTATAAGATAAATGCCTAATAAATAGGCAATATTTATCAAAATATACAAACAAAACATTACAATTTAATGATGAGTTCCAAATCTGTCAATCCCCTGGAAGCCGAATTAGAGATCCGGCCTGGATGGGGTGCGCGATTAAAACAAGAGCGCAAGCGGCTGACTTATACCCAAGCTGAGATTGCCAAACTCTCTGGGGTGAGTGTGGTTAGCTACCAACAGTACGAGCGTGAAGAGGTGGAGCCTCGCTTAGGTTACTTAAATCCGCTGGCTAGCATTGGGGTCAATATTCGTTTTGTAATGTTTGATGAGTCGAATAAGTCCAGGGCCAACCCTTTTCACCCTCGCGAATTAGAGCTTATGGCCTTTCAGTTGGTCCAAGATCATCTGAGCAAAGATCCAGTTGGCGATGTCGGTGCGGATGGTCGCTTTGCGCTATTTGATCTATTTAGAGCTGAGCTTGAGGAAATGGATGAAAGCGAATTAGATCTTCCGATTGACTCGAATGCGCTTATAAAAAATTTGGTTTTATCTAGAGCTTCTAAGGTAACTGTCGGAAGTCTTAAATAGCTCTTTAGATATCCAAACAATATGTATATTATTTAGTATGCATAAAACTACAGAGCGTTTATACGCCACTTTAAAAGAGTTAAAGCTAATCCCTGGGCGCCATCCACAAGCTGAGGTTGCTAGGGGCTTGAATATTTCATCCCAAATTGTCTACAACTGGGAGACAAGGGGCATTTCTAAGGCGGGGTTATTGGAGTGCCAAAAACAGTTTGGTGTTTCGGCAACTTGGCTTGAGTTCGGAACGATGTCTGATGACGTACAAGATGGTTTGTTTCCCAAATGGGAACATGCACCTCCATGCGTTAAGCTCTCCCCTCTTGAGGTAACGTTGTTGGAGACATTTGCCAAACTAAAAAATAACAAAGTGAAGTTCCAAGCTATTGGTTACGTTGAATGGCTTGCCGAATTTTCTTCACCGAAATAGGTCAGTCCTAAGGGGATTCTATTGTGGGCGCTATTAGGTCGGTCATGCTTTCAAAATGAGATGGGTCGCATTGCCGAATAAGCGCAAGCACTTCTTTCAGTACTGCAGGTGTTTCAGATAGCGTTGATGGATCATGACCAACATCCGCAATCTGGTCATGATGCGAGTAAGTGTGCAGAAATCGAAGAATACGCGTCTTCCCAGCAGCATCAAACTGAATTACTTCAAGTTTTTTGTAAAGGTCGCCTACTTTTCCCGGCACTCGGAATGCGAGAAATGCCTCTAATAGTCTGCGAGCAATATTTGGGATTGCATAGTATGCCTCGAGATTTTGACCTGCAGGTTTGAGGGCCTCCTCATAAACTTTTTTGAATAGATAGTGATATTCCGATTCATATTGATGAAGAAATGGATCAAGCACGTCTAATTTGGCAGTTCGAGTTCCATCTACAAACTCTGTTCCAAGCATGTAGAACCTTGCGGGTTGCTTATTCAGATCAGCCTTATTTTGACCGGGAAGGTTGTAAAACCAATTTCTAATTTGACGAAAGAATGTGAAATTGTGAGTTAACACGAAAAGCTGCCCTGCTGTTGAGGTCTGTTGCTTCATAAAACCAAATGCGCTAAATAATGAGTTTGAGTCAAGACTTGAGACTGGATCATCAATAACAACCACGCCAGTTTTTAAATCGAAATCCGTACCCTGCAATGATTTTAGGAAGTATAAAAATGCAATTGCAGTGCGCTCACCATCACTAAGGTGAGTTGCTGGATGGCCTCCACGAGTAATTTGGTAGCCGTTCAGTTCAACCTCAAACTTTAATTCATCGCGGCCTAGGTAGGCTGCGATTTCTTTATTAAGTTCATCTGCTGGTCTCTGGTGTTGCTTGACCTCTAGATTAAGCTTGGCAATATCGGAGTTAATCTTTTCAGCTTGCTCTTTTGCTGCCATTGACTTCTCCATGGCGTTGGAGACTGCAAGAGATTTAATTTTCCACTCAGAATATGCGCGTAGAGCCTCATCACGGGCTAACGCTATTCGCGCCTTTTGAACCTCAGAATCAAATTGAGATGTATGCAGATTATGACGCTCTATTACTTCTTTTATAGCATCAAATGATATTTTTCCGGCAGTGACACCCCAAAATGAGTTGTCAGAATATAGAGACTGAAAGAAATCTCTCGCAATTGCTATATTGTCATTTGGCGTGGCAGAATTTTTCAAAAGTGAATCAAAATCTAGGTGCTTAAAGGGTTCATCGCGCTTTGTTTTCAGTGCGTTACTGAGACTATCAAGCGCAATTAGACTGATGTTAGTTTGTTCGCTTAATATCTTTTTAAATTTTTCATACTCTACTTGAAGGTGTTCATAGAGCGCTTCTTTTGGGGGAAGGTCTATTTTTGTTAGGCAAGATTGGGCGGTTGAAATTTCTTTAATAATTAAATCAATCTGGATTTGAAATTCTTTAAATTCATTATTGAAATGAGCTTCTAGCTGCTTGAGTCTATTTTCTGGAAGCGTCTGATCGCAAAATTGGCACTTGTTGGTTTTCTGTAAATTGGTATGAAGGCTTAGCCCCGTATTTACCCAAGCTGCAATTGCAGGATTATCTAGTAAGCCTTCAATTACCTTTGAAATAATTGAACGACCTAACATAGTCTTGATGCGATTTGTCAGATCACGTATGTCAGGAAAGCTGGCTGAAGGCTGCGATAATTTTTCAAGAGCGCGACTATCTTTGGCGGAAAGATTTTGTTGCCGCTCTTCATTAGTCAGCGACATTGGTAGTGGACCATTACTAGATAGCCCTTGTAAGACTATTTTAAAGTTTGCGGCATTATAGTTATTGAATGGTCCGCCTCCAGGAACAGTGAGTAGATTCTTTATTCCTTTAGCTTCTTCAGCGCAGAATGATTCGAGCGCAGAGCTTGCCTCAGCGCTCTTGTTATCCCAAGTAGAAACGCTTTGAACTAGTGCGGCGTGCTGTTTCTTTAGATCTTCAATGCTCTTTTGTTTTTCTACGCTATCTTCACCAAAAAAGAATACTGGAGGGAGTTTTTGATTGGGAACTTCAAAAACATTTCGTTGTACTGTATCGCGATTGAACGTTCTTACAGCTGGTAAGGCTGCAGTATGAAAATTTACTCCCAATACTTTTGTTTGTTCAATGAGTATTTCAATCTCGCCTTCAGTTAGCTCTTTTTTATTTTCAATATGTTGAAAGATATTGGAGAGGGAGGTTTTGCCTACGCCATTCCATCCATATATAAGATTGAACTGTGCAAATTCAGGCAGCCCTGTTGCAGGCCATGAGAAGTCGCGAAATATACGATAATCTTTGGCTTTTTGTAGACGTCTAATTTTCATATTCACATTCGTTTGGGATAAATTGGCATTGGCAGAAATTGATAATTGACCAAAGATGAAACTTTACAGAATAAATCAATTTAGTTACTTTGCAGGTTAGAGCTGATAGATTCATATCAAATTGAAAGGCGAACATGACATCAAGAACGCTCACCCGACAACAAATGTATGACCTGGTTTGGTTAAAGCCAATGACTCAACTAGCAGCAGAGTTTGATTTATCAGATGTTGGCCTTCGAAAGATTTGTAAAGCCGCTAAAGTACCCACTCCTGGAATTGGTTATTGGGCAAAGCTGGCTAATGGTCATCAAGTTACAAAAACGCCGCTTCCAACTCTTTATCCATTTCAATCTCAGATTATTCATATTTGTGGAGGCGCACCTAATAGATATGGGTATCTTGACGAGCCTGAGCAAACCGAAGAAGAGATTGCTCAAATGCAATTACCTCCCCCTCCGGTATTTGAGGAAACCCTAGAGGAGATAAAGGTCAAGATTGAGGTGCTAGTTCCTTTGATTCGGATACCCAAGACTATTGCAAAAATTCATCCGATTACTGAAAAACTGCTTACATATGATGTCCAAATTGCGAAAGAAAAATATTCTTTCTATATGCCTGCCGAGAACACACTTCCAATAACCAAGGCTGGAGCAAAGGTGATTTTTTAGCTTAAGTAATTCCATGTATCGAGCCTATTTCCAATGAAAATTTAAACGCTCTGTACTATGAAAATAACAAGACAATGTATGAAAGTACGGTTATGACATGAGCTCTAATATTTTTATTATCAGGCTTCCAATCAGATCTCTGTAGAGGTGCTCAAGGGTTGGGTGAATTAATTTGATCGAATTAAGTAGCCCATAAGAGTGCCACACAAAATTGTGTTCTTGAATTACTTTTGGCAATGATGGCTCAAAAGGATTTCATATATCGAACGGCTAGCACCCGAGTTTGAATAAAGCCATTTTGGATTTCCATATCTCGCCCATACTGGAGGGAAAATCTGCCAATATCTGTATGAGCCAAGCAACTAAGTAAAAAGCGTTGGGTGTTAACTACATTTTTTTGGTACATATTATTGATAGATGTCGCACCGCCGGCAATATAAAAGTAAGAAGCGCCAACTGTAAATGTTTGATTAATCTTATAGATGGGACCTAGCTGGGCAGTAGTGAGTGGTTTTTGTGTCAATGGTACATTTGCGGATGATCCGCAAGCAGCAGCACACCGACTATTGCCCCCAAACCACATAGTGTCCACTGCAATCATGCCATCAAGATTGTGAATAATTGATTTTTGAAGGCCTGCCTGAATATCTGACTTATACCGATTCTCGCCGATATTAAAGGGCTGCGTACTAGAGTAGCTACCGGTGGGGGCAATCAGATATCCAGCTAGCCCAAAGTATGTGCCAGTTTCTCTATTAGAGTAGGGCCATATAGCTGTTGCTAAAGTGGTATCTCCGATACCAGTACTGCTGGAATAGTTAGCAAGTGAACCAGCGGGATTGACCGTCCCATAAGGAAGTTGAATATAGGAAATGCTAGGCAGATCTCCCATGGTATAGCTTCTAGCGGCTCTTAATATGGCATTGGGATTATTGATAATGGGGTTGCCGAATGGCTTGTAAGAGATGGCTGACCCGTTTTTATAGAGAGTGTTATTTTCAGTTCCATAGTAAGAGATCATAAGATGGGTTTGATCTGGAGGTGGCGCAATGATGTCGTTGGGCTGAAGATCGATGGCCCAAGCTAGCATGGGGTTGAGCAGAGTAATAAAGATAGATTTACGAATTATAGAAGGCACGATTAACTTTAATTGGATCTCACCATGGTTTCAAATCATTAAATTTGATTTACTTATTAATGATTGGTATTAATCACTACGTGCAATTTTTTCTATAGAGCGGACGTATTTTTCGAAATATTTTGAAAGTTCGACGAGGTTATTGATTGAAAGCTTGACTTTTAAGTTGGAGCGATACAGTTTTATGGTCCTAGGCGATAAACCAAGGATTTTCGCAACTTCGGTTTGACGATGGCCTTTGGCAAGTAGAAGTAATACTTGAGCTTCTCGCTGGGTAATGGGAATGTCAATGATAGCCTGCTCTTGCTCAACAGGAATTTGAGGTGACTTTCTATTTTCGATATTGTTAAAAAGTTTTTCTAGTACAGCGCTGACTTTTTCAGCATTAAAAGGTTTGAGAATGAAGTCAATTGCGCCTCCATGCCAAGCATCAATCACATCGCCTTGATGCGCGTTGCCACTCATAAATACAATCGGAAATTGAGCATTCATTTCTCGAATGGCGGTTTGTAATTGAACACCAGTCATTCCTGGCATCTGAAAATCGAGCAATATGCAGGATGGCTCCCCATCTTCTAAGTCAAAGTTTTCAAATGCCTCTAGCAATGATTCTGCGGAAGAGAATGATTGAACGATGTATTTACGAGAAAGCCAAGTATGAAGAGCTTCACGGATGTCCTGATCATCGTCGACCACAATCACCTTTAAGTTTTTCATTGTTGACCACCTTCTTTCTTGGCTAGCGGAAGACTGATTTCAAGGGTGGCCCCGCCATGAGAATTGTTTGATGCGCAAATGGTTCCGTTATGTTTATCTACAATAGTTTTACTAAGCCACAGGCCAATTCCTAATCCTTCTTGTTTGCTAGTCTTATAAAGGTTGAACATGCCTGGGAGAAAGCTCGCAGATATTCCAGGGCCGTTATCTTGAATTCTGATCAAAGAAAAATCTTCACTCTGTGAAATGCTAAGGATAATTTTCCCGTTAGGTAAGTCAGACTGATCAATAGCATCGATTGCATTGTTAAAAAGATTAATCAAGACTTGTTGTAGTTGAATTGCATTACCTAGCACAACGGGATCTGAAAGATATATTTTTTCTAAGTTAATGCTTTTAGTTTGAAGGGTTGGCTGAACAACTTCAAGAATCTCTTCGGTGATATCTCTAAGATTGATGGCGCTAAATTGATGGTTTCCTGAGCTAAAGAGTTGCCTAAGATTTTTGACTAAATCTGCTAATTTTTCTAGTTGCATAGAGATTTTATTAAGCGAACGTACTGATGGCTGATGAACATTCGATTCAACCAAATCGCATTTAATAGCTTCGGTTTGCAAGGCAATACTAGTGAGCGGTTGACTAAGCTGATGCGCTAAAGAATTGGCAAGAGCGCTCACTCCCAATGCCCTGTTAGAAGCTAGTAGTGTCTGCATGAGCTGGTTTTTCTCTTGCGATACATTGGCTAGGTTTTGATTGAGAAAATTAACATCATTGGCTCTTGTATCAATCCAGCTGATTCGGAGCGATTGGTAAGAGATATAGCGAAAAAGACTTAATACAATGTAAAAGACATAAAAAATGATCATCCCAGTTGTAGAGTGTCTTGGTGTAATTGGAGCATCAGAGAAATAGCTCAGCAGTCGAATGCATGCAAAGATCCCTAATAAAAATTCAAGTCGCCCGATCCACTTCATAAATGAATTGGCAGCTAAATTAGCATTAATTGAGTTTTTACATATATAAAAGGTGCCAAAAGCCAACATTGCTGAGGGAATGTTAAAAAGAATGTAGGGTAGTTTTTGGTCAATTGCTAATCGACAATACTCACTAAAGGCGCAATAGACCCCAATAATGCTAAGAGCAAGGCAGTAACGACTCAATTGGATGGTTTTTGTGAGTGAGTAGAGGCTGAAAAATATCGCAACATCGGATGCGAGAACCAGGGAGTTGGTTAAGCCAACCGGAAAAGACGTTTCAAAAACTGGGGAGATGTTAGCCAATGCAACCAATGGCAGTGCAAGAAATGTTTGCAACTCTGCAAATAAAAAATACTTGGCTGATGGATCTGGCCTACCTTTAAAAGAGATATAAAGAATGCTTGCTGATCCCAGAGTCATAAGACCGTAGATCATGGTAAGGATGACAACCGTATTCATAGATTTGGCAAACAAAAGGTTGCAATTTTTCTATTTTAGGCTCAGATATGGAATATGGGTATCCGAGTTAATCAACCAATAAAGTATTGAAAGACTCAATTGCACCTTAGTACAGTGTCCCTATAGACATTGTTTCAGTTTCACATAACAAGTAGCATCAAAAGAATATTTTGAAAACCTAATTTGACTTGATGGTTGAGATTTCATTCTTCTTTGAATGCTCTTGCTTACGAGTATGTGAACATGCGATCTTTTAATTTTACTTTTTATTTAATCGCGATTTTATTCATTTGTGGAATGAGTGGAGTCGTTTCCGCCCAGCCCTCAGCAGGTCAGGTACTCCAAGAAATTCAGCAACTCTCACCGCAAATCAATGAAATACCAGAGGCAAGGCGTGAGGCTATACCCTTCACTCCTGAGTTGAGCACTCCAAAGCTTGGGCAGATCACTTTTGTGGTGAAGAAATTTATTTTTACTGGTAATAATAAAATCCGAAGCGATGAGCTTCAATCTCTTGTAGCTCCATTTGTAAATAAGCCCGTTACTTTTGAAAACCTAAAACAAGTGACTGAATTAATTGAGGATTTCTATCGTGAAAAAGGATGGATTGTTCGCGCTATCTTGCCACAGCAGGAAGTAACCGACGGCACTATTACGATACGTATTGTTGAAGCCAAATTGGGCAGCATCAAAATAGACAATCAGAGTAAGCGCGTTAGTAATCAGCGTGTAGAAGATTGGATATATGGTCGCATTCCCAAGTCTAGCGAACTTTCTCTTGACCAGTTAGATCATGCGCTGTTAACCCTTAATGATTTGCCAGATGTCAATGTAGTTGGCTCTATTCAAGAGGGTTCTCAGTCTGGCGAAGTAAACCTCTTGGTGACCGTGACTGATAAGTCCTTCCTTAATGGGCAAGTTTCCGTTGATAACTTCGGAAACTCTAGTACTGGTCAAGTGAGGGAGTCGGTACAGGCGAATCTAAATAGCCCTTTGGGGATTGGCGACCAGGTCTCTGTCTATGGCCTATATACCGAGGGTAGCAGCTATGGTCGATTGGATTACACCGCGCCAGCTGGTAACAGTGGGCTTCGGGTTGGTGTGAGCGGCAGCACGATGGCCTATCGAGTGATCAACCAAAATTTTCAGAGTCTTTATGCCAATGGTATTGCTAATACAGGTGGTGTAGAAGCGAGCTACCCCTTTATTCGAAGTCGCATGACCAACTTAATGGCGCTCGGCTATTGGAATTACAACCAGTTCAAAAACTGGACTATCGCGGGCTTGAATACAGAACAAAGTTACAACACCAATGTGACGCAACTGGGTTTATCTGGAAATTCATTGGATGATTTTATGGGTGGCGGGTTAAACGTTGGCTCCCTGATTGTTTCTGGGGGTAGCGTTAATCGCAATCAATATGGGTTATACAACGGCTACTACGGAGTGGCTGGTAACTTTGCAAAATTGCGTTACGGTTTAAATCGCTCGCAAGCAATTACTAATAGCTTGTCTGCTTATCTCGCAGTTTCTGGTCAGTTAGCAACAAAAAATATGGATAGTTCTGAGCAGCTTTACTTAGGCGGTGCTATGGGTGTGCGTGCCTATGCATCTGGCGAAGGCGCAGCAAGCCAAGGAAATTTGACTACTTTTGAGATACGTCAGAATTTGCCATACCAAATGCAGTTGTCTGCCTTTTATGACTTAGGCAATGTTCAAACCTGGAAATTTAATCCAGCGATTAATACCGTAAGCAATAACTATGTGTTACAGGGGTACGGCCTTGGACTATCTTGGATTGGGCCACATGATCTCAATATCAAGGCAACTTGGGCGCAGCGCACAGGACAGCTTTCCCAGAATGTAACAACCTACTTAAATCAAAACGGCGGCACAGGCCTTAATCGTTTTTGGTTTGTTGCCTCGCTACCTTTCTGACTGGAACTTACTATGACAACAACTTCTTTTAATGCTGAAAGTAATGTTCTTCTACTAGGTTCTGGATTTAGGATTGAAGGCAACATTCATGGGGCGGGAACACTTTTATTGGGAGGCATGGTTAATGGCTCTATTCAGGCAGAAACGGTGAAGATCACCGAGTCAGGTCAGGTATTGGGGGTAATAGAGTGCTCGCAATTAGATATAGCTGGCAAGCTTGAAGGTGGATTTCATGCCAATGATGTCATTGTGCGAGATGGTGCATTTATTAAAGGATCTCAGGAGCTGTTGAGTAAAGGCACTTGCTTAGTAAGCGGAACGATTAATGGTGCACTTAAGGCTAACAATCTTCAAGTTGAAAACCTAGGGTCTTTGATTGGAAATATTCTTGTCAATCAGTTGGATGTATATGGAAAAATTATTGGTGCTGTTGACGGTGCATCAGTAATTGTGCGCAATGGCGCTGTTGTGGATGGTTCGATCCAGTATGACAACCTTGCGATGGAGTCTGGTAGTGATATTACGGGTCAGCTTGAGCGCAAGCGCCGTACTCCAAGCGCATCTGCAAACACTCAAACGCTGACAGTGGATTTTCCTGAAGCACTTATTCGGGAGTTACGTAAAAATGGTGCGCCAGATTCTCTTAAGGTCAGCCTTGCCAATGGCGAGTCTTTGCCTGCATGGATTAATGTAGATCACGCTCATTTTCAACTCGTAATGCAAAAATCCGCTATTGGTGATTTGAGGGTCTGCGGTCAGACCGTGCGTATTCGCTTAGAAGCTGGCGATGAAGTCATCACCTTCACTCTTCCCCCGGAAAGTCAGTGATTAGTCGGAGTTTCCCTCGTCGTTTGTTGGTTGCGAGCGTTATTGCAAATGCTTTGCTTGGCATCGCTTTCGCCCAAGAGAGCTCACAAACTGGTGGTGAAGTTAGCTTTCAGGATTTGGCGGCCATTCAAGGCCAAATAACCCACTTAAAACGAACTCTAGTTAAGCAAGCGGGTGAGCAACATACTCAAGTGCGCGCTCTAGACGATAAGCTTGCTTCTACTAACAAAGAAGTTGGAGTCGCCAAGCAAGATATTCGAATGATCGAGGCAGATACAGAAACGCAGTCTGCCAAAATGGATGAGATTTATTTCAAGATCATGTGCGGCCTGGCGATTTTATTTGGCTTATCACTCATTCAGTTTTTCTTAATCCGGTCTAGAAAATTTCTCGTTCAAAAGCAAGAGAGTGTTGGAGTTGCAACCAGTAAGCCTGTGTCCCATTCTTTGAGTGTAGATTCTGCTCAAGGTGGTTTAGAAATAATTACTACAAAAAAAGTAGATAGTATTGAGGCAGATAGCTCTTTCAATCAGCAGCAAACTGTTGTGAGTCCTGAGCTTGCTCAATTACTTGTTCGAGAGTTGGGGCAAACTCAAGATGCATTAAATCAGGCTAAGCAGAGCTTTATGCAGCCTGTGAATATTTCGTTGGGCAAGCGTTCCTCATGAAAAGTGCGCTCAATCGCGTCTTCAAGGTGATTTGGTGCCGTGTCAGAATGGCATGGATCGCTGTGAGTGAAATCACCAAAGGCCAGGGGAAAGTTAAGTCCCAGGCACGTAGACATCAACGTGAAAGCGCCGGCGTTGTAAACAGCCCAGGTCACGAAAGCAACCATGAGCTGGTGTGGCGAGACGATCGCTTGGTGATATTGCCAATCATGAAGATGGCTCAGCAATATCAGTATCGCTATGCCTATTTCCGAACCTCACATAAAGCACTGGCCTCAGCACTCTTAGCGGCTGGTTTAATGCCAAGTCTTTCTTTTGCAGCGCCACCGCTTGCTAACCAACTGCCCGCCGGCGGCCAAGTTTCGGCAGGTGCCGCTAGCATTGCTACTGCTGGCAATGCGATGACGGTAACTCAAACGACAAACCGCGCAGCTATTAATTGGAATACCTTTGATATTGGCGCACAAAGTTCAGTGAACTTTGTCCAGCCTAGCAATTCTAGCGTAGCGCTCAATCGCATTAGCTCACAAAACCCAAGCCAGATTTACGGACAGTTATCGGCTAATGGACAGGTTTACTTGGTAAATCCAGCTGGCGTTTACTTTGCCCCTAGTGCTCAGGTGAACGTGGGCGGTATTGTGGCAACTACTATGCAAATGTCCGATGCCGACTTTATGGTGGGTAGTGCGACCTTTAATCGCAATGGCAGCGCTGGGAAAGTTATCAATGAAGGCAATATTCAAGCCAGCCTAAATGGTTACATCGCTATGTTGGCGCCTGAGGTGCGCAATAGTGGCGTGCTCATTGCGCAAGCTGGCACAGTCGCCATGGCTGGCGGTGAGTCGATTACCTTAAATTTTGGAGCATCAAGTAAGCTGGAGAGTATTACAGTTGCGGCTTCTCAAATTAATGCTTTGGTGGAAAATCGCCACGCTATTCAGGCGCCCAATGGACTAGTTATTCTTTCGGCAAAAGCCATTAATCAACTAACAGCAAGTGTTCTTAACGTCGGCACCATTGAGGCGCAAGGCATGAGGCAAGTTGGTGGGCGCATCATTCTTGATGGTGGCACGGTTAGTAATAACGGTAGTTTAAATGTAAGTAGTGATATAGCTAAGGGCGGTAATGTCGCGATTACGGGCGATACCATTACCTTGGGTTCCAATACAAATATCAATGCCTCGGGCGCAACGGGTGGTGGTAACGTTTTGGTTGGTGGTGACTGGCAAGGTAGCAATGGCACATATCAAGCTACTACAGTCACTATGCAAGACGGCGCATTAATTAATGTCAGCGCCAATCAACGGGGCGATGGCGGTAAAGTCGTCCTGTGGTCTAACGTGAGTGATAGCAATTCAATCACACAAGTCAATGGTTCGATTGTGGCGAGCGGGGCTAATGGTGGCTTAGGCGGTAATGTAGAAACTTCAGGTCATCTTCTGGGTGTTAGCGCGAATGCTAGTGTCGCAACAGGTGCTGGCGGTAACTGGTTGTTAGATCCTGCAGATGTGACAATTAGTAACGGTGCCAATAGTAGCTTTACCAATATCAGCGGGACATGGACGCCAAATAGTAGTGCTAATACGGCCACCATTAACAATGCATCTCTTGCAACGGCTTTAAATAGTGGCGACGTCACTGTAACAACCATCAATAACGGCACAGCAGGTAGTTCTAGTGGAGCGATTACCGTAGCCAACCCGGTGAGCTGGACAGGCAGCGGTAACCTAACACTTCAAGCCGCTGGATTTATTTATTTGAATGCAAACATCACAGCCACAGGTGCTGGTGCAGGGTTCACTGCCAAGGCAAATCAAAGCGTCTTGCAAAGTGCCAATACCACCGTATCTACCAACGGCGGTAACGTTACCTACTGGGCTAATGCTAACAATGGTTACGGTTACATCAAGCTAGACACCGGCGCCAACATCAGTAGCGGCGGTGGAAACATCACACTCGGTGGCGGCACAGATATCGCTACGGGTTATGCCACGGGGACGAGCGATACGACGTTTACAGATGGCATTTGGATGAACGGGAGCAATAATATCAACTCCAGTGGCGGTGCTATCACGCTGCGTGGCAAGAGTTCAAATACATCTAGTACAAGTAACTGGGGCTTGAATCTTATCAACAGCGTCATTGATTCAGGCGCCGGCAAGATTTTAATCTACGGTATTGGACTTGGTAGCGGCACTGCCAACGCCCAGGGCGTGTCCTTGTCTAATGCGACGATACGCTCGGCAAGCACGGCGGCAGATGCCATTACTATTACCGGTAATGCAAGCACTGTCAGCAATCCTGTGACTTCGCTAGGCGTAGATTTTTTTTCCGGGTCGACGATCGAAGCCGCAGGCGGCGGCGGCATCAGCATTACCGGTAGTGCGACAACGGCATCGCAAACTTCACATGCTGTTGATATTAATGGCAACATCCTTGCCAACTCAGGCAACATCAGTATTGCTGGGCAGAATACCGGCATTGGCATTGCATTCATCGGTATTTCATATGTCGGCTCAAAGGCGGCTACGAATGTCACAAGCTCTACAAGCAACATCACCCTAACGGGTAATTCCTCAGCCGATTCAGGTATTAGGTTAGCGAACAGTACGACGACATTTACATCGTCAGGCGGGAACATTACGTTTAATGCCACAGGTGGTGGTATAGCGAATGCCTCTTTGGACGGATACAGCGCAACCGTTAATATTAGCTCTGGTAATGGCGCCATCAATATTGGCGGTAATCTGACCAATAGCACAAGCACAAAGCAAGGTGTGCTCTTTGATGGCGTTACCAACATCACTAGTGCAGGCGGCGCCATTACAATTAATGGTACGAGTAGTGCTGGCAATGGTATCCAAATTGATGTAGCTAACTCAACGATTAGCTCGACTTCAGGGAATGTTACGTTAAGCGGTGCAGCAACCTCCGGGAGTTTTTCTGAATACTTGACCCTGAGTAACATCACTACCGGCGGCAATATTTCGCTGATTGGTAATGGTGGGGTTTTAGATGTTCGCACTAATCTGACTTCAACGTTGAGCGGTTCCAGTATTCTGGTTAAATCCAGCGGCGCTATTTCCAGCGACATCGATAACCTGCTGATCCAGACCAATAACGGTTCTCAGGTGTACTGGAGCAACGCCAATGGCGGCAACGCCGGGGGCATCAACTTTTCTGGTGCCAATGTCACCTTTAACTCGGCCAATGGCAGCACAAACCAGCCCACTGGCGGCGGCGACATCATTTTTGGCGGCGGCACAGCATCGTTGAACAATGCGCCCACTGGAGCGGCCAGCAGCAACACGGCCAACGCTATCACCTTCGGGCCATTGAGTACAGGTTTGAGCAGCACCTATCTGTATTCGGGCGGTGGCAATATTAGTGTTAATGGCACCAGCTCTTATGCTACAGGGACCGGGGTGTACTGGTCGCGCGGTATGGTGCTTGCCGCCGGTAACGGCAATATCACCATCGTGGGGAACAGCACCGTCTCGGGAGGTTATTACGGTGTGGTGTTGGCAGGTTGGGGTGGCCAGGGCGGCTACAACTTGACAGCGGCAGGCAACATCACCATCACTGGGAATGGGGTGAGTCAGCCGGGAGTCTGGTCGGGCTACAGCTATGGCGGCAACATCACCACCTCGGGTGCAGGTAACATTTTAATTACCGGACAATCGACCGGTTCGGATGGCGCCTATTTCTGGAATAGCGCCGGTGCGCCTTTGTTCAACTTCACGGCCACGGGCACGGGTTGTATCACCATTAATGGTACAAGTCCCGCAGCCAACTATGGCACGCTGGTGCAGGGAAATATTCTGGCGGCATCGGGCAATATCACGGTGTCGGCCAACAATGCCTCCTTTTTGTATTTCAATGGAACCGCTGGCCAGTTGGCGGGCAGTGCCGTGCCCAGCAGCACCAGTAATATTAGCTTTACGGCAGGGGATCTGTTTGACAACAGTAACAATCGGCCCACGCCCACACTGAATACGCAGACAGGCAACATCACCCTGCGCACCAATAGTTTTAATTGGGCAGGTGCGCCCATGCTGGCTACTAACGGCAGTATTGCCATTGTGCCGCTGCTCGATAGTGCAGGTTTTAGCGCAGCTTTTAGCACCAATACAGTCAACATCAATCCGACCATCAACAACGTTACCTATACGCCAAACGGTCTGGTTATTGGCAGCGCCAATAACACCCAGACGGTGAACTGGAATGCTGTGGGTAATGTGGCTGGCCCGATCAGTATTTATGGTGGCACGGTAAATGTTAGTGCAAACCTCACCAGCAGCAATACTGGGGATATCTGGATTCAGGGCAATAGCAACGTCAATAACAGTATCATCCTGCAATCTACGGGCTCGATCCAGAAAACTGGCGGTACGCTTTCTAATATTACGCTGCAAACCAATGGCCGTATTAATAACGGTGCAACGCTTGGTATTACTGCAACCAATAGCGGTGGAGCTAATATCATTCTCTGGTCAGACTACGGTAATGCCAATGTTTATGGTGTGAGTGGTTCAGGTATTCTTAGTTCAAACGGCGGGCGTATCTGGATTGGGGGTAGTAGTACTGCTAACGGTTCTTTGCTTTGGAATGGCTTGACGGTTGGCGATGGTGCAGCTGTTGGCTCCAGTAGTGGTAACAATGTCGCAGTGGATTTATCTGGCTCGATTACCTCAAATGGGGGTGATGTTTTAATTTGGGCGGGTAATGGCAGTAGCGCCGGGACCAATGGCATCGGCCCATCTAGTGGCGTTGTCATTAATGCGGGCGCTGGTAATGTGACGTTAATTACCCCTCAAATCAGCTTCAATGTGTTGACTGTTAAAACCACGGGCACGTTGACCTGGGCGCCCAATTCCGTCTCTGATTGGGGTGCGATTGCCAACTGGAATGGCACAACGACTTCGGGTAATTTTTCCACGACCAGCGGCACAAGCTTTGGTAATTTAACCATTGCCAATGTCTCTACTCTGGTTGGCCTAACTATCGGTCAATATAGTGGCATGACGTATAGCAATGCCACCGCAGCCGTTCAAGGAAATGCTGCGAATGTTGCGATTAATTCGCCCATTAATATTACAGGTCCGATTTCCGTCTATGGCGCCAACATCAACCTCAATGCAGGTTTGATGACTACTGCGGCTAACACGGCACCTATTTTATTGCATGCCACGGGCAATATCGTCCAGGCCAATACCTCTGCAGTAGTTACTAATGGTTCTGGTGTTACTTATTGGGCTAATGCCAATAACACTAACAATGGCTATATTCAAGTTAGCGCTGGCAATAGCTCGACCTACGCAAGCATCATCACCAATGGTGGTCCAATTGTTATGGGTGGTGGTACAAATCCCTTAACGGGCAATGCAGTTGCACCAAATGGTTCTTCAGTTACTTATGCCCTCGCGCTTGATGACTACAGCATTATTAATGCTGGTGCTGGATCGATTACTTTAAATGGCCAAAGTGTAACGAGCTCAGGGGGTTATGGGATTGGCGTCCGCCTGATGAATACTACGATGAGTGGTGGCAACATCGCGATTGCTGGAACTGGCGCAGCAAATTCAGGCACTCTAGATCATAACTGGGGTGTTTCTGCTGAAGGCGCTACTGTTTTTAATGTTACCGGAAATCTTTCCATTACTGGAACGGGCGGTGGCAGTGGAGCTACAAGCGGTTCTGCAAATTACGGAGTTTATTTAGCTGGCGCATCTATTAGCGCCACAACTTCAGGTACGGTTTCCCTAACTGGTACGGGTGGTGGCGTTGCTGCCACGACAAGTGATTATGGTGTTTACCTCACGGGCGGTACGACGATCAATACGGTTGGTAATGCCGGGGGCAACGTTAACATTACAGCCACTCGCGGTGTAAATACCAGTGTTGCGGCATTGCAGATCGACAGTGCCAATAACCTGATTACTGTTGGCGGCAACGTGTCGCTGATTGCTCAAACAGGCAATGTAAGCCTTAACAGTAATATCACTACAGCAGGTGCTGGTACCAATTTGATTCAGGCTAACACTGGCAACATTTTCCTGAATGCAAGTTTTGTTAAGACGGCCGGTGCTGAGAGTTCATTGACGCTTCAATCGTCGGGCAATGTGACGATGAATGCGAGCGCGAGCATTCTGGCTAACGCTTCCAATAATTCAGTTTTGGATACGGTTTTCTGGGTTAACTCCGCCAATACAACCTCAAACGCCACGATTGCGCTGACTAATGTCACTACGGATGGCGGTAATTTATGGGTTGGTGGTGCCAATACTTCTGGGGGTAATGGAACGTGGCATGGCCTTGCAGTAGGAAACAACGGTGCATCAATTACGCTTAATGGCAATTTGAGTGTCGGCACTGGCGATGTCATGCTCTGGGAAAAATCTGGCAATACTTTGAGTGCTACTGGTAGCAATATCGTAGGTAATGGTGGCACTGTTGTTTTAGTTAGCGATGCCTATACTGGTGGTCTTGGATTAAACACCAATGGTACGCTTAATCTTGAGTCCAACAGCGGCAATTTTGGTGGCAACTTTACGTGGAATGGTACTTACTACACCGCAAATACCACTCTTGTTGGAAGTGGATCGCTAACAGGCTTAAAGATTATTAATTATTGCCAAACATATAGCGCAGGCACTACAAATCTCAACAATATAACAATCGGAAGCTATATCGGTACAGGTCTTGCTGGTGATACGGTTTATGGATTTGCAAATGCTGGCAATATCAGCATGAATGCCGATCTTCAGGTACAGAACAAGCTTGCATTGAGTGGATCCAATATCACTCTAAATGGAAATATTGGCACAGCGGGTTGTGGTACCAGCTCGGTTGCTGGGCTGATGCTTCAGACCGCAGGAAATGTGACGCAAGGTGTTAGCAGTGTTGTGTATGGCCCCGTGCAATTTATGGGCGGGGGCGGTAATGTCAACCTGAGTAATGCGGCTAATCAAATTAGCGAAGTAAGTGCCAATGGCGTGAATAATCTTAGCGTCACAAGTGGTTACACAAACTCATTCCTTGTATTAAGTCCGGTGAATGCCAGCGGGAATATTAAAATTCTTGGGGTAGGAGATATTAGTGTCTTAGGCAACATTGCCACCTCTAGTGTGGCGAATAGCACGAACGCCCCAGCCTTGCTGATTGCAGCAGGGTACAACCAAGCAGTGGGGAATACGACCTACAATTTTTATGACTACAACTCCAGTCAATATGGCTTAACAATGGGATCTGGAGGTCTTGGGATTATTTATACGGGTGGGGTAGCCGGTGGCGCTGGAGTAAGCGCTCTAGTAGGCACTGGCTCGGGCCATTTCCGTTACAGCACCAATTTAACGTCTGCCGGATATAACACCACGGCAGCGCCGCTGACCACGGGTTTGTATGCTTTGTATCGTGAGGCACCATCGCTGACAGTTACGGCTAATAGTTCGACCATCACTTATGGTGCGACAGCGACCAACGGCTCGAGCAGTACTGCCGTGAATGGCGATACCTATGCGCAGATTTTTGGCTCCAACACTCCTACGTTTAATATTACAGGCAATAAATCGACATCACTCAACTGGGTGGCGGGTAATCACACCATTGTTGCCAATGGGAATACGACCAATCTGCTGGGTTATGCCACGTCGACCTACGTCAATGGGACGTTAACCGTCAATCAGGCCAACCTGACTGTGGCGGGTACGACCGTAGCCAACAAGGTTTACGATGGCAATACCTCGGCAACCGTGAGTAACGGTAGTTTGGTTGGTAATGTGAGTGGTGACGTTGTTACTCTTACGCAGAGCGGTAATTTCAGTAGCAAGAATGCGGCTAATGGCATTGCGATGACGATGGCCGATAGCATATCGGGTACCGATTCGGCCAACTATAATCTGACGCAGCCGACGGTTACCGGCAATATCACCCAGCGCACCGTGACCTTGTCTAACGCGCAGGCCTATAGCGGCACGAATGTATTGACCAATGTCAGCATTGGCAATTTGGTGGTCGGAGAGACGCTGACCTATTCAGGCGCCACGGCCAATAGCAGCCATGTAGCGGCCAATGGTGCTAACTTCATTACGGCGATCACCCTGGGCAACCAGAGCGGTGCAAATGCCACATCAGGCGGTCTGGCTAGCAACTATCAGCTGCCAACGCTCAACGTGACCAACGCTCCGGTCACGTTGACAGCACTCAACGTGACACTGACGGCCACAGGTAACCTCACGAAGGCCTATAACGGAACGGTGAACGCTACCGTGGGTTCGGGTAACTACAGTGTGAGTGGTTTGCTGGCGGGCGACAGCCTGACGCTGGCCAACTTAACCACCGCAGTCTATAACAGCGCGCATGTGGCTTCCGCCAACAATGTGACGGTATCGAACCTGACCCTAGCTTCGATTACCGGTAACCATAGCAGCGCGACTAGCGATTACAGCCTGCAAACCAGCAGCCTGATTTATGGCACGGGCGGGCAGAGCGGCACTAATGCCAATATTACGGCAGCCGCACTAACCGTCACTGGTACCACCGTTGCCAACAAAGTGTATGACAGCAATGTCACGGCGACGCTGAGCAACGGCACGCTGGTGGGTGCGATTGCTGGCGACATGCTGACTTTGACCCAGGCGGGTAATTTCAGCAGTGCCAATGCCGCCAACAACATTAGTGTGACTACTACTGATAGCTTTACGATCGCGAGTACAAACCACACGAGTGTCGCTGGTGACTATAACCTGACGCAGCCGACCGGGCTGATGGCCAACATTACAGCGCGCACGGTGACCCTGAGTGATACGCAGGTTTATTCCGGTAGCACAGCACTGACCAGCGTTACGATCGGTAACCTAGTGGGGAACCAGACTCTGAGCTATACGGGGGCGTTGGCCAACAGTAGCCATGTAGCGAACAATAGCAGCAACTATATATCGAGCATTAGCCTAGCTAATGGTAGCAACGGCGGTCTGGCTAGCAACTATCAGCTGCCTAGTCTGCTAACGCAGAGCGCGAATAATACGGTCAGCCTGACAGCGGCACCGCTAACCGTCACTGGTACCACCGTTGCCAACAAAGTGTATGACAGCAATGTCACGGCGACGCTGAGCAACGGCACGCTGGTGGGTGCGATTGCTGGCGACATGCTGACTTTGACCCAGGCGGGTAATTTCAGCAGTGCCAATGCCGCCAACAACATTAGTGTGACTACTACTGATAGCTTTACGATCGCGAGTACAAACCACACGAGTGTCGCTGGTGACTATAACCTGACGCAGCCGACCGGGCTGATGGCCAACATTACAGCGCGCACGGTGACCCTGAGTGATACGCAGGTTTATTCCGGTAGCACAGCACTGACCAGCGTTACGATCGGTAACCTAGTGGGGAACCAGACTCTGAGCTATACGGGGGCGTTGGCCAACAGTAGCCATGTAGCGAACAATAGCAGCAACTATATATCGAGCATTAGCCTAGCTAATGGTAGCAACGGCGGTCTGGCTAGCAACTATCAGCTGCCTAGTCTGCTAACGCAGAGCGCGAATAATACGGTCAGCCTGACAGCGGCACCGCTGTCATTGACTGCAACTGGCAACATCAGCAAGGTCTATGACGGCATCACCAATGCTACGGTGGTATCAGGTAACTACAGTGTCAGCGGGCAGCTAAGCGGTGACAGCATTACGCTCAATAACCTGAGCACGGCTGCCTATAACAATGCCAATGTGACTAGTGCCAATAGTGTTGCCGTGAGCAACCTCACCTTGGCCACGGTGTCGGGCAACCATAGTAGTGCCGTGGCTGACTACAACCTGACAACGTCCGCTCTGACCTGGGGTTCGGGCGGGCAGAGCAGTACGGTTGCCAATATTACGCAAGCCCCTCTGGGCATTACTGCCGAAGCGGTTTACAGCGGCAGCGCCCTGATCACTAACCAGTCTAACGGCATCAATTACCAGTTGACCGGCCTGGTGCACAATGAAACGATCAGTACCGCCAATCTGACTATCGCTAATGCCAACGTCGCATCCGCTAATAACTATGTGACCGGTATTGCCGTGGGGTCGGGTAATGCCAGCATGAGCAACTATGTGCTCAATGCCAGTTATAACGCCGCGCCAGCGACCAATATCACGAATACGATGACGCTATCGGCGGCCAACCTCACGGTAACAGCCAATAGCTCGAATAAGGTGTATGGCGATACCTTGATCTTAGCTGGTACAGAATTTACCTATACCGGTAATGTGAGTGGTCAAACGCTCACTGGTGCCACGATAGCCAGTAGCGGTTCCGCAGCCAACGCTTCAGTGGCTGGCAGCCCTTACGGTATCACGATAGCTAATGCGACGGGTGCTGGCGGCTTTATTACCAGTAACTACAACATCAGTTATGTGAACGGCACACTAACGGTGACGCCGGCCCCGTTGGGTATCTCGGCTAACGGCACCTATAGCGGCTCGACAACCGTTTTACCAAGTAGCTTTAATGTCACCGGCCTGAAAAACGGTGAGACGATCTCCAATATATCGTCGCTCACCGTTAATGATGCGAACGTTGCCGCTAATGGCGCGAATTACGTCACCGCCATCGGTTCGACGACAGGGAATGCAACGCTGAGTAACTATCAGCTTACGCAGAGCTATAACGCTACGGTGAATACGACCAGTACCAACGTCTTCACTATGGCAAAGGCCAATTTGACGGTGACAGCAGACAACGCTGCCATTTTTATCGGTGAGGCGCTGCCGGCTAATGCGAATTACACGGTGAGCTACAGTGGGTTTGTGGGTGGGCAGACTGCGGCCGGTCTGACAACTAGCGGTGCACTGACTGCAGGCAATGTGACCAATAGCGCCGGTAGTGCTGGCAACGCTACGGTGCCGGCAGGCAACTACAATTTAACGGCCAGTAACTGGTCTGCGAGTAACTACGCCCTCCAATACGTGAACGGCACCTTTACCGTGTCACCAGCGGATGCATTGTTGATTCAGGTCGGCTCGCAGAACATGACCTATGGCACCAATATCACTACGACCAGTAGCCTGTATGGCACGCCGACGGTGCGCTATATGGCCAATGGTTCGGCGGCGGTTAATTTGACGCTGAATATTTCACAGACTTCGGGAAATCATTACGTTTATGAGGATGGTGCTGGTGGTACGGTTGGTTTTAACCTTACGGTGGCCAATGGTGCTTATAGCGGTAGCCTCAACCTGCAAGCGGGTAATGGCTACCAGTTAAATAGCGCCAACGTTACGCCCACGGGTGGCAATCTTGTTCTGACTAATGGCACGACCACCACTGGGGCGCTGGCCGTGAACGCGCTGACGGTTACTGCCGGTGCCAGTAATGTGAGCAAGGTATACGATGGCACCACCTCAATGAGTGGGTTGGCCATCAATCTGACGCCAGCAGCGATCCCGGGTGATAGCGTATACGCTAGCGGGGCCGGGGCTTTTGCGTCGGCCAATGCCGGTAGCAATATCAGTTACAACGTGACTAGCCTGGTGCTCACTGGTCAGGATGCCTCCAACTATGTGTTGAGCGGTGGCACTAGCTTTAGTGGCACCAATGGTGTGATTAATAAAGCAGCGCTAGGCATTAGCGCTAATGCCACCTATAACGGCGGCACCAGCTTTGCCAATTTAACGAGCGGGACAAATTACAGCCTGACCGGTCTGGTTAATGGCGAAACGATTGTTACTGCCACGTTAATGGTGAATAACGCCAGCGTGGTGGGGGGCAATAACTACGTGACAGGGTTGACCGTGGTCAACGGGTCGGCCAGTATGAGTAACTACCAGCTCAATACCAGCTATAACGCTACAACGCCGAGCAATATGACCAATGCCTTCCAGGTGAATGCGGCGCAACTAGGTATTTCGGCGAATGGCACGTATAGCGGCAACGCAACGTTTGCCAATCAGGCAAATGGCACTAACTACAGCCTGACGGGTTTGGTAAATGGCGAAACGATCGATACCGCGACGTTGACACTGAATAACGCCAACGTCACCCCGAGCAATTATGTAACTGGCATCACCGTGCTGACGGGTAATGCCAGCATAAGTAACTACGTACTCCATCCTGACTATAATGGGTCAGCCAGTACGACGAATACAAACGTATTCTCTATGGCTCAGGCCAACCTCACGATTACGGCTAACAGCACCAGCAAGAATTATGGTCAGACAACGAACCTGAGTACGTTGGGTTACACAACGTCGGGCTTGGTGAATGGGGAAACCGTGACGAATGTCACGCTCAGCAGCACGGGTGCAGCAGCCAATGCATCGGTGCAAGGCAGCCCGTATGTGGTTCAGGGGTCCAATGCTACCGGGGGTGGCTTTACGAGCCAGTTCTTGGCCAGCAACTACAACATCAGCTATACCAACGGCACGTTGACAGTGAACCCGGCCAACCTGACCATTACCGCCAACAGCACCAACACGCAGTATGGTCTGGGCACTACATTAGGCACTACGGCCTTTACTGCCGTGGGTCTACAGAATGGTGAAACCGTAGGGAACGTTACCCTGAGCAGTACGGGTTCAGCTAACACCACCAACGTCGGTAACTACAACATCACCGCAAACAACGCGGTTAACGGCAACTTCAGTGCCAGCAACTACAACATCAGCTATGTGAACGGTAGCTTGGCGGTGACCCAGGCCAATATCACCGTGGCGGCGAATGACCAGAGCCGTTCCTACGGTGGCAACAGCCCGAGCACGGGTAACGTCACCCTGACTACCGGCACACTCTACAACGGCGACACCCTGAGCATGGCCAATGTGGCCAGTGCCACCAACGCCACCAGTAACGTCGGCAACTACACCCTAACGGCCAGTAACCAGACGATGGGTGCGGGCCTGGCCAGCAACTACAACATCAGCTATACCAACGGCACGTTGACAGTGAACCCGGCCAACCTGACCATTACCGCCAACAGCACCAACACGCAGTATGGTCTGGGCACTACATTAGGCACTACGGCCTTTACTGCCGTGGGTCTACAGAATGGTGAAACCGTAGGGAACGTTACCCTGAGCAGTACGGGTTCAGCTAACACCACCAACGTCGGTAACTACAACATCACCGCAAACAACGCGGTTAACGGCAACTTCAGTGCCAGCAACTACAACATCAGATATACCAACGGCACGTTGACTGTGACCCAGGCACCACTCGGTATCAGTGCCACGGGTATCTACAGTGGTACGACACTCATAGCACCGACTTCGTATAGTGTGACTGGACTGATGCTGGGCGAGACCATTAACAGTGTCGGTTTAGTCGTGGTGAACAACGCCAACGTGAATCTGGCCAACCGTGTGACAAGCATCAATGTGACGAACGGTACGGCCAATATGGCCAACTACCTGCTGAACGCCAGTTCGAACGCCACCCCCAATACGACCACGACCAATAGCTTTGTGATGAGCAAGGCTAATCTGACCGTGACCGCAGACAATGCAGCCATGTTTTTGGGTCAATCATTGCCGGGTAGTTATAACGTGTCTTACAACGGTTTTGTCAATGGTGAGACATCCAGCACTACTGGTGGTCTGAGTGCCGGTACGGTGAGCAATACTGCTAACGCTAACTCATCGGCGGGTGCCTATGTACTCTCGGCCAGCGGCTGGAGCGCCACCAACTACAATTTCAATTACGCCAATGGCACGTTTACCATTGTCCCGGCTAATCAGCTGTTGATTCAGACGGGTAGCACTGCCACAGCCTATGGCGTGAACGCGACACTGGCACCAACGTCGGTCCAGTATCTGGCGAATAACTCGGTTGTTGCTAATTTGACCCTTGCTACCAATGGTAGTCTGGGCAACAACACTTACCTGTACAACGACCCGAATGGGGGTTCGGTAACGCTGGCATTAAGCCCGGCGAATGCCACTGTCAGCGGTAGCGGCAACCTGAATGCATATGCTTACCAGATGGGTGGCTCAGTGGTCAGTAAGAGCAGCGCTAACTTTAACGGCAACGCAACTACGATTGGTACGCTGACAATTACGCCGATGAGCGTTAGCCCAAGTGCCAGCAATGTGAGCAAGGTGTACGACGGTACAACTTCAATGAATGGCTTGTCGCTGGCACTTAACCCGGCGGCGCTGACCGGCGATCAGGTATTGGTGAATGGCTCTGGTGCCTTCTCGCAGGCCAATGCGGGCACGAATTTGAGTTATAACGTAAGTGGGCTGATTCTGAGTGGTGCGGATGCTGGTAACTATGTGTTGAACGGCGGTGCAACAACCCTTTCGGGTACCAACGGTGTGATTAACCCGCGCACGGTTACATTAAGTGCTAACCAGGTGTATAGCGGCAGCACGAATCTGACCAACGTCACGATTAGTAACCTAGTGGGTAACCAGACGCTGATCTATAGCAATGCGACCGCCAACAGCAGTCACGTTGCTGACAACAGCAGCAACTACATCAATGACATCACGCTGAGTAACGGCAGCAACAGTGGGCTATCGAGCAACTACCAGCTACCGACTCTGAACATTACCAATGCTCCAGTCAGTATCAGTGCAGCACAGCTCACCATTACTGGCACAACAGTGGCTAATTTGACTTATAACGGCAATGCCACCGCGACGCTGAGCAACGGTAGCCTGCAAGGCGCCGTATCCGGTGACGTACTGACTTTGACTCAGGCAGGTAACTTCAGCAGTGCTAATGCAGCCACTAATATCAGCGTTACTGCCAATGACAGTTTCGCCATTAGCAGCAGCAATCACAGCAGTGCAGTGGGGGACTATAGCCTCACACAGCCAACTGGACTTACGGGTAACATTGCCCCGCGGACAGTGACGCTGTCTGATACGCAGTTTTATTCCGGCGGCACGGCACTCACGAATGTCACGATTGGTAACCTGGTGGGTAACCAGACGCTGAGCTACACCGGTAATGCTTCCAGTAAGAATTTTGCTGATAATGGGACAAACTACATTACCAACCTGACGCTAGGCAATGGTACCAACGGTGGGCTGTCCAGCAACTACCAGTTACCAACGTTGAATGTCGCGAATGCGCCAGTCACCATAACGCAGTTGAATTCAGTCGCCTGGACGGGCAATGCCACGGGTAACTGGTTTGATCCGGCTAACTGGGCCGGTGGCGCCGTGCCGGATCTGAATAACGTACTCAACGTTATTATTCCATCGGGTGTGACGGTGCTGTTTAACAATAACATCGTCCCACCGGCGCAGAGTGGGCCAGTCAGTATTACAAGCCTGACGGGTGCTACTGGGAATCTGACGCAGTCGGCTGGCACACTCAATGTGGGCGGTGGTGGCATCATACTCAACGCGCTAGCTCAAAGTGGCGGCAATCTGACGAGTGCTGGGCCGGTTACTCTGACGAGTTACAACCAGTCGGGTGGCAACACTACAGCCAACAGCAGCTTTACAACCCAGACCTACAACCAGAGTGGTGGTTCCTCTACCATCCTGGGGGGGCTGACAGCGACGGACTACACGCAGAGTAACGGCATGACCTCGGTGACTGGTAACCTGACCGCAACGAACTTTACGCAGTCGGGGGGTTCGACTACAACCTTGAGCAACCTGATGGTCAATGGCAGTTTCGCCCAAACCGGTGGCCAGACGAATGTCGCCGGCAGTGCTAATGTCACTACAATTGGCACGATGATGCTGGGTAACCTGACCATCGGCGGC
>Ga0364893_10291_pt1 | contig 26712 bp, 26 predicted proteins | sample ExccelJu500001D3_FD_206943 | JGI IMG/M metagenome (GOLD analysis project Ga0364893, IMG submission 206943) | Enriched cells from Trout Bog Lake Hypolimnion, Wisconsin, USA - BchlTB.July16.5000.01.D3 | ecosystem: Environmental > Aquatic > Freshwater > Lake > Hypolimnion/Profundal zone | place: USA...
CAAATAGCTTGAGACCTTGAGTCGAAATTAAATCGGTACGTAACACACTGGCTTGGCCGGCATGCCAATAATCGTTGCTGCGGCTTGTACATGCGGGCACCAGCAACACGGACCGTCGCTCACGCTGTCGCTGGGCGAACGTCAGTAGTTCGCCAAGTGCGTCAACGTCGTCGTTGACAAGCTTTTTGGCTTCGGCAGGATTCCCGCCAAACAATTGCAGCATCTTGGCCAATTCTTGCTCCAGTGGTGACCGGTTGGCTGGGCTCGTCAGCATGAACAGCTCGGAGCAAATCAGTTCCATGCAGTAACGCAGCTTCTGAGGACCATGGATTAGCGCTTGAAGCAGCGGAATCAGTTGGCCAGGGGACCATTCCCCCTTCTTCGCGCGACCCCGGATGCCGCGCAATGCCTCCACCACTTTCTCTTCGGTGTACAACGGCTGCAACCTGTCAGTATCAGGCCGGAACAGTTCATGGGCGGCCACGGCGCGGTACTTTTTGCCACGCTGCAGTTCAATGACTTCCGTGTCGCCCTCTAAACCCAGCGGTACTGCCAATGCTTTGTCTGGCTGCCACAGCAGAGTCAGTTTCTCCTTCAAGTGATGGGCGCCGTTGGTTGCCTCGAACTGCCGATAGGTGCCCGCCAGCACAGCCAATCCAGGATAATTTGGAAGCTGCTCCTTTAACCACGCCACCGTATCCGGTCGAACCGATACTTCGGGCAAGACCAACAGTTGCACCTTGAAATCTCGGCATGCCTTCAACGCATTCCCTAATAGCGTCCGGCGTCGGTGCTCGGGCCAAGAGATGACCAGTTCATCATCCTGCCAATGAAATTCAGATTGCCGGTGGACCGCCTTGCTCACGGTCTTCAGTTTGGCGTCAGCCTTCAGTTGAGAGCGGAGTGCTTCCTGCGACGACTTGGCTAAAGGCAATCCACCCAGGCCGACTTCAGCTATCGGATGAGCGTAACTTTCGTCCACCCGGAACTGGAACAACGCGACGCGAAAGTGAGAGCTGATACGTGCGTCCTGGTCGGGGGTCCTCTCGCCTCCAAGACGCTTCTGCCAAGACTCACTCTGCCATTCATTCAACCTATCGAGCAAGGCCAGGGCCTCGTTGGCTGACGTATCAGCTCCGGTGAATACTGCGGACCGTTCATCTGTCACGTCCGACTGCGGAGTCGGTGGCTTCGCAACGTCAACGCCTGCGGCACCTATGGGCATCCAGAAATCGTTCTGCACAGTAGGCAGCACTGATGCAGCCGTGAGCGCTTCACCGCTATCTTCCGGGCGACCGGGTCGCGCCTGTGCTGAGATTTCATCGGTTAGCACATCATCTCGTTGGATGGCTGTAGGCTGATCCTCTGCGGCCGCTGACATCGGATCAGACAACACTGCCGGACTGTCGGCTAAATGATCTTTAGGCGTCGGCATCTCGTCCAGCCTAGCGGGTTGTAAGGGAACAGCAACGCCAGCTGTGACACGAACTAAAGTTGTATCTCCCGCGATTGACCGCTTCAGAGCGAAGCCCTACCTTTTTTGCCTATTTGGATACAACATTACGTCAATCCAAATTGACTTAATGTTGTCACTATCGTAGAAATTGACGTAAAGTTGTGACCATCCAATGGCTTGGCAAAGGCCACAAATCGAACCGGTCTGCTGCCCCCCGCCGCCATTGTTCAGAGGCGCGCGACATGACCGACGTGTGCAGGCGCGATGGCACATTGGCCAAAACAATCTTGTTTTCCCCAGAAGATTGCAACTTTATGTCAATTAAGTGGTAAGCCCTTGATTTAAATGGATTTTCTTCTGCCGCTCCATGCCGCAGACCACAGAAGTTGCAACTTTACGTCACAAACGTATCAACTTTACGGCGTTTGACACCTGGGTCCGCGGAATATTCACCGCTCACAGACAATACGAAGCGGGGCGTAAGGCCAGCCTCCAGCGTGACTTCACCAACCTGCGCCCTGTCTTTTGCCGGATTGTTGTCAATCGATCTTGCGTGGCTGATTTCCAGGGACACCTCGCCATACTCGGCATTGGGTGAATAGACTTCGTCAAGCCCGAAAGCAAAGCTGCTTTGCATGCAGGTCGACAAGACGGCTAGCGCCGCCATGGAAGTCAGGCGGCTAGTTTTACTTTTGTGTGCGGTGTCGGACATGTCGTTGGACGGGTAGTTGGAATCTGGTGGACTTCTGGGCGAAATGGCCTATTTGGCTACGATCACGCCGGTCGTTGTTTCACGATGAAAGTCGTCAAAAAAGCCGTATCGACCCGCATCCAGCGGACCTACAAACAAGGTGATTTCGGCGTTTGCGCCAACCACTTTTTCACGGTTCAGGTCACTGCTTTCGAATTCAGCCGGCGTGGGGTCCTGATTTTTCACAGTAATTCTTGCCCTCTGCCCAGCGGGAACAACCAATTCCTTGGGCGTGAACTGGTGGTTCTTGATGGTGAGCACATAGTCTTCAGCCTGCGCAGCAGTTGCCAGGAACATCGACAAGGACAAAGCTAGCGTGTAGGCCACAGGTGTATTCATACCCAAATGCTCCAAAGCGAGAAACCATTGCAAAAATCTAAATGCGAACGATTCGCATTAACGAATCATACATTGGAATGCCCGTCCAGCACCAAAGCGTTTTGATCTTTACGTTCCAGTTTCATCCGCCGAAGGTCTGTGGGCTGAAATTGGCGCCCCTACCCTTTTCCGGCATCTCGAAATGCCAGAACCATCGAAATCCGGCGCCAAACCGACAAAGCTGTGTGCAGTTCGATTTGCACAGCAGGCATGACGGACCGTCCTCGGGCCCAACGTGATGTGCTGGGCTAGGTTCCATTGGAAGCCGTTGCCTGTGGTTGAGTCCTTTTGGGCACGCATACCGGGTCAACCGCGTTGCGCATCAATAGCCTTGGCCTGTTGCCTCATGAACTCCTCATTGATAACCCGCCTTCGCCAAGAGCGAAAACCGTTTCGGGTAGCCGATGCCGAAAGAAGTTCTCAAAGCACGCAATCATTTATGTTGGCTGGCGGAGCAATAGCCTTCGTCCTGGCAAGTCTCTTCGCACTAATACTGTCTCGCAGCATTGTGCGTCCGATACGGGACGCAGCCAAATGCGCTCAGGTAAGTTCTCTTTACCAGTAAATCAGGAATTCCAATGATGGTGACGGCGCAAATCAGGCCGGCAAGCCACCACCCGAGTCCCATCCACACCCCGCCAAAAACGAACCACAAAATGTTACCGACTGTTCTCATTTCTTTCCTCCCATTTGCTATCAATTTACCCCTGGTGACGGTCGGAGTGGCTGACCAAATGCATGAAGCGACCAGTAAAAAGGGCGCCAAAGGCGCCCTTTTTACAAGTGAACCCCGCAGGCTTACTTGCCGCAAGTCTTTCCGTGGTCAGCATGGTTGCCTTTGGCCTTGGCATCGGCTTCGGTCATGTATTCGCCGACCTTGGTCTTGCCGTAGGATTTGGAACCTTCGCAGTGGTAGACCTTCGACTTTGTGTTGACCCAAACCTTGCCGTCTCCACCGCCAGCGGCAGCAACGGCTGCGGGAGCAGCAACCTTGGTGACGGAAGTAATTGTTGGCTTAGCAGTTGGGGCTGCGGCGGGAGCAGTTACACCGGCAGGTGCACTTACTTTGGCGGCAACTGATGCAGCTGTTTGCGCGAAAGCGGATGCTGCACAGAACAGACCTATGGCGATAGTGAGAGCACGAACTTGTGAACGCATTTGAAATTCCTTTTGCACTTTGCAGTGGGTTCCAAAACATTTGGAACCCTACACTCACAACGCCGGGCAGGACTTGGCGTTTACATAACTGTGTGAAGATTGAGTGAAGCCTGCAGCCGGTGCTGTGCGCATAATTCAGAAAAGGGAGGGCAACAGCATGGGATTCCGATTTCGCAAAACAATCAAACTGTTCCCGGGCGTGAAGCTGAATTTCAGCAAGTCCGGGGTGAGTACGTCTATTGGTGTGCCGGGTGCAACCATCAACATTAGCAAGCGTGGAGCACGGGGTACTGTCGGAATACCCGGCACCGGCGTCAGCTACTCCGAAAACCTGTCCAAGCGTACGCACCCGAATGGAATTACGCGCGCCGCTGCAGCCACGGACCAGAGCGAGCCGCCAGAGGATGGCATGAGCATGGGCCATTTGCTGCTATGGGGCATTCTCGGCCTCTTCGTGGTCTTGCTCTTTTACGGCTTCGTGACGGGATGATGTCTGAGCTCAAACGGGTGGCGCGGTCGCTGGTCGCCGGGGCAGTCTTGACCGCAAGTGTTTTCGCCGCGACCGTATCCGTCGCCCATGCCTGGGGCACAGAAGGCCACCAAGTCATCGCCCTTATTGCGCAATCGCAACTGACCCCGAATGCGAGGGCGGAGGTGGATCGCTTGCTGGCCCTAGAGCCCGGAGAGACCCTTCCATCGGCGTCCACTTGGGCGGATGAGCACCGGGACCAGTCCACAGCATCCTGGCACTATGTTAATTTTCCGCGCGGCGACTGCCTTTACATTGAGCAACGGGACTGTCCCGATGGCAACTGCGTTGTCTATGCCATCAAAAAGGAGGTCGCAATCCTGGAGTCCAACGCGCCGGACGAGAAGCGGCTTATCGCGCTGAAGTACCTTGTCCATTTGGTTGGCGATGTGCATCAGCCACTGCATGCAGGCTACATAGACGACAAAGGCGGCAACACGTACCAGCTCCAGGCCTTCATGCGGGGCAGCAACCTGCACGCGGTGTGGGATACAGGGCTCATCAAGAACCTGAACGAAGAACCGGAGGCAATGGCGGCCCGACTGCAAGGGGTTCGAACAACGTTTCCGGTGACGGATTTGGACCCGGTGACGGCTGCCCAAGAGTCCTGCATGATTGTTTCCACGAGGGGGTTCTACCCCGAGCGCCTAGTCGAGCTGCCGTACATTCAGAGATACACGCCGGTCGCCGAAAGGAGACTGGCCGCTGCTGGTGCGCGACTGGCCGGCATATTGAACGCAGCCTTGAAGTAGCCAACCAAAAAAGCGGTGGTGCCATCTCTGATGATGCCAAAGGACCAAGTCAAATTCCTCGTCGGCTATTGCATCTTCATGTTGCTATTTACGCAGCTCTTGCAACACAGCCACCGCTATCAGGCACTGTTGGAGCCTTTAGCAGCATTCTTCGGCTCCGTGCTGGCAATTTGAATTCAGCCCTTCCAATCAAGAACGGATGGGTCGTGGGCAGGATTCACCCTGTTAACCGAGACGAGAGCCCCATCAGCTTTTGGCTACTGGATGCAATGGGTTTTGGGATTGGCGCGTATCTGATTTATCGGGGCGTGCTGTGGCTCGCGTCGCTCATCTGAGCGTGACGCTGGGATTGATGGGTGCATCGGCCAGTCTGAAAGAGCTTCCTTTCATGGCGACCACTCGGTGGCCGAACTGACCCACTGTAATTTACAACGGGCACTCCCTCAAATACCCCTTTGCGTCAACGGCCAATGGGCTTTCCTTGAGGACAAATCCCCACTTCCAAGAATCTAATTTTAACTGTTGTTGTATCCAGTGCTGAATGCGCATACAGTTATAAAAATCCGAAATTCGCACAAAGGAAGAAGCCATGCAATCCAGCTACGAAAGCAACCCCATCGTTGAGCTCAGCCACTGGTCCGTGTACGAGGTGCCGCTGCATGGGCCCGGCGCCCCATGGACAAGGCACTTTGTTGGCTACTCCGAAGAACAGGGGCTTGCGCAGGTCAGCCCGGCCATCTTGATGTTTGACCCGGAGCATGGTGTGGCAGCCTCGGCCAGTCGCCGCGTGTTTCAGCTGGTTGGTGACTCTGGCCGCCATCCTGAGGCGGAGCGCATGTGGGCACGCTGGAAGGCGCTCAATGCTCTTCAGCACGAGCGCGATGTCACGCCCGGCTTTTTCAAAGCCATAGGAGCGTGGGAAGGCAACGTTGTCGCCTAACGGCAGTGCAAATTTCTGTCGCAATAGACACTACTTCTCGAAGATGTTTTTGAGGTCAGAGAGGGTTGTTAAGCATGATTTTGGCGCCCCATTGTTCCCAAGCAAACCTCATCAGGTTCATCTGGTCCGGCCTCAACCGCCTTGGGCCATGCGACGGCCATTCGACTGGGGCATAACAATGTCCGGATTGCTAACGCGTGTTTTGCGACAGTCTCACCACATCGCACCCAAAGGATGTAATGTGCCCGCAGGAGGTCACCATGGAAACTCACAAGCACGACCTGAGAATCCTATTCCAACAGCTCGGACTGCAATCAGCTCAAGCTGACATTGATGCCTTTGTAGATATGAACAGGCTAAAAATGGGGCAGCAACTGTGGGATGCCGATTTCTGGAGTCCTCAACAGGCTGCTTTTTTGGCCCAGTCCATTGCCGATGATGCAGACTGGGCTGAATCAGTCGATGAACTGGCGAAAATGCTTAGTTGAAGCTACCGCCTTAGTGCTCTTGGATTTTTGCGGCTCAGTGGTTGGCAGCGCCACCGCCACCAAACGTCGGCTCCACCACAACGGCCGTCCCATAGCAAAGCACCTCAGTCAGCCCTGCCATCAATTCGGTCGCGTCATAGCGCACCATGATGATGGCATTGGCGCCATGCTGGAGGGCATGCTGGCACATTAGGTCTTAGGCCTCGGAGCGGGCTTGTTCACAGAGGCTCATGTAAGCAGAAATATTGCCGCCAAAGAGGGTCTGCAGATAGCTGGATAAGAACGTAGGTCGATGCTTCAGCTGCAATTGCTGTAGGGCTTCGCGCACGCTCAATGGGCCGTCTCGCTGGCAAGCCAGAAGCCGCTCTACCTGTTCGGTTACTTGCGTCGTTGCAACCAACTCTGCAAAGCGCACCACCACCCGTAAACGCATTCCCACCTCCAGAAATTGCGGCTCCGGCAACCCTAGTGCCAGCGCTTCTGAATAAATGCGGCGCACTCCACTACCCCACTGCTCAATCAGGTTGAGCTCTCTAAAGACACGGGCAATCACATGGTTACGAATCTTGGAGACTCCCAGTCGCATTTCCTCCATGGTCATACCAGGCAGCAAGATGCCGGGATTTTCAATTTCGATTCGGTCATCAAAAAATGCAATGCGAATCGGGGCTCCGCGCTGCGAATAGTCCGAGTGCACCAGCGCATTGATCACCGCCTCGCGCAAAAGGGTAAGTGGAATACTCCAAACGTCTTTACGGCGGGCCTCAGTAAAGTCGGCGCCCCGCATGGCGTGCTTTTTGAGGAACAGCATGATGCTCTCCACTGCCTGCGGTAAAGGCTCGTGAATATCGATGTGGTCAAAAATGGCAGCCTTGTCCGTTCCGACAAAGCGACCACATTGCACCCATGCATCGGAAAAGTGTTGCGTGCGCTCCTTGCCAAACAGCAGCACCGCACCCTTGGTTGGCACCAACCTACCCTGATACTTGGTCACCAGCTTGAGCGTACGCAGTGCCTGATCATCCAAAGCGCTGATTCCCCCAAACAGCCCCTTGGCCGACACCAGATCCAAATCTTCCAAATCAAGTTCTGGCATGGGCAACTCATCAAACACGACACCTTCTGCCGTGCGACGCAGTTCGTCAATCAGTGCCTGGTCGGCCTGCCGACTGGAAGAACCCAGTCGCACATACACACCATGCTCCGGACCTTCAGCCTTGAGCCAATGCGGGCGTGATCCGCTGACAAACACGTCCACCATCAGCAGCGTCTTGCCATCCACTGTGATCATTTCCACATTGGGCACCAGTCGCGGTGCTATGCCATCAGCAATCAGGCTGCAAAGGCGCTCCTCTTCATCCAGGGGATGGGATACACCAAGGACCTGGTGATCATCTGCCGCACCAACGATGAGTCTGCCGCCTGCCGTATTGGCAAAGGCCACCAAGGTTTTCAGCAACAAGTACTTCCGTTCTGTGAACAGGCGGTAAAGGCTCTGGTTGAAACGCGCGGATCGAGGCGATAGGCAGCGGTCCGGGCAGCGGTTCAACTTAAAATCCGAGTGTCATCCCGATCTAGCAGTGAACTACCCCACCCACTTTACAGTGCGCATGCGTCGACACCGGAAAATTCAACTTGTTGGCACTTCTGTGCTGGTCACGGGGCTGATTGCCGCGCTTGTGATTTACCTTATGGCCCGGGCTGGAAGCGGTGTGCAAAATATGCCTGATTTCTCGCAAGACCGACGCTTCAATCTGGAGCTTGAACGCATCGGCGGAAAGTCAGCCGTATACGTCGCTGCATTTGACCGCTGGCTGTCAGGACTTTGGCACGGTACCGCACTGGCATATACGGTGGGCGCCATGTCCGTGGTCGTTGCGCTGGTTTGTTTCTGGCTAGCCAATTTGATGTCGTATCCACTCGCTGAGGTTGCCAAGCCCCGTTCGGAGAAGTCCAGCGAAGGACAGGAAATCTAACTGATCGCCACCGTAAAGCCGACAGTGGTGATCTCTCCCTGCGAGTCTGCAAACACGGTGCCCTCGTGCATCGTTGCGATTGCTTTCACAATGGCCAATCCCAGTCCATGGCCGGCATGCTCCGGAAAATTGGTGCGTGACGTGTCGGCACGGTAGAAGCGATCGAATATATGGCTGATGTGGTCCGGCGCTATGGCCTCTCCGTAATTGCTGATGGCAATGTGGGCATAGCGGCCCACCACCGATATCTGCGCCGTAATTTGGGTCCCAGCGCCAGAGTACTGAATGGCGTTCTGCAGAAGATTGGTGAGTGCTCTACGAAACAGAGACGTTTCAATGCATGCCTGCTGGTCGCCCACAATCTTGATTCGCAGGTTGGCTTCGTCCAATAGCATCTCCAGAAATTCCGCCGTCTTCTCCACCTCTTGCGCAATGGAAACCGGAGCCAGGCGGTTGGCACGCTCCCCTTGGTCGGCACGGGCAAGGAACAACATATCAGACACGATCACTCGCAGGCGCTCCAGTTCCTCCAGATTGGACTGCAGAATATCCCGCAACTGGCTCGCGTCGCGCTCGCGTGTCAGCGCCACTTGGGTCTGCCCGATCAGATTACCCAATGGTGTCCTTAGCTCATGCGCCACATCGTCATTGAAGGTTGCCAGTTGATGGTAGGCGTCCTCCAACCGGTCCAATGCCGCGTTGAACGAACTGCCAAGTTGCGCCAATTCCAGTGACAGTGTTGGAAGTTGAAGCCGTTGTGAGCGGTTGCTAGGGCCAACCTCCTGCGCATCCCGGGACAGCCGCACCACCGGTGCCAGACCGACCCGGGCAACCCAATAGCCCAAGACCGACACCAACACCACACCGAGACTGGTAATCAGTAACAAGGCCACACGAAAGGAGTGCGCCGTTTTGGCGAATGGCTGGGTATCGACGCCGACCACCAGTGTGACCGCTGGACGTGAGTCCGTGGCGGCAAGCTCTTGGCGGATTACACGAAAGCTACGGCCATCCAGTTCCAGATTGACCATCGCGGGCTGCTCATCTGTCACATCCAGTACCTGATGAAGGCCATCGCCGTAACGAAACTCCGGGGCTTCACTCCACAGCCAGTAACGCGCCCGCCCGTCGGAGGGCGACAGAGCCTCGATCTTCTCCTTGGCACGCTTGGCAATGCCAGGCGGATGGGAGTGCATGAGCATGTACCGCATGTCTTCCGTGCGGCTCTGTATTTGTTCAAACTGGTGGCGCTCCAGTTCAGTCTTCATAACCACGTTGAGCGCAAGCGCAATCAGGCTGAAACCCACCACCGCAACAACCGCAAACAGCATCGCCAGTCGCACCGCTATCGACGACTTGAACTCAGTGAGTTTCACTTCGGTCCTCCATAACATAGCCCATGCCACGGATGGTGTGCAAAAGAGTGTTGTCGAAAGGCTGGTCAATCTTGGCCCGCAAGCGTTTGATGGCAACCTCCACCACATTGGTGTTACTGTCGAAGTTCATGTCCCACACAAGTTCGGCAATCACCGTCTTGGACAAAATCTCCCCCTTCCGTTTGGCCAGCAGATTCAGCAGAGCAAACTCCTTGGCCGTGAGGTCCATGCGCTGACCAGCGCGCAACACGCGTCGGCTAATCAGGTCAATCTGCAGGTCACCTATTCGCAGCAGCGTTTGGTCAAGCGTACGGCCTCTGCGCGTGATGGCCTGAATTCTGGCCAGCAACTCATTGAAGGAGAACGGCTTGACAAGATAGTCGTCTGCCCCGCCCTGCAATCCCTTGACTCTGTCGGCGGTGCCATCGCGCGCGGTCAACATCAGGACCGGCGTGCTCTTGATTTCCCGCAGCGCCCGCAGCACAGAAAAGCCATCCCGACCAGGCAACATGGCATCCAGAACAATGGCGTCATAGTCCTGGTGGGTTGCAAGATGAAGGCCATCGATTCCATCCATCGCCAAGTCTACGCTGTAGCCCTGCTCAGTGAATCCCTGACGTAGATAGTCGGCCGTCTTGAGTTCGTCCTCGACGATAAGTAATTTCATTTTGTTGCTGTTGGGGCGCTGGCAAGTGCCGCACGGTACGCCGCCCGCGCATCCTTGCGCCGGACATACCAGTGGTGCGCTCGGTCCAAATAGATATAGACGATAGGCGTTGTGAACAACGTCAACATTTGCGAAAGGATCAGACCGCCGACCATGGCATAGCCCAGCGGGCGGCGCAGCTCGGAACCAGCGCCATGCCCGAGCATCAAGGGCAAGCCACTGAGCAGTGCGCACAGCGTGGTCATCATGATGGGGCGAAAGCGTAGCACGCAGGCCTCGTAAATCGCATCCACTGGGCTCATGCCGCGGTCGCGCTCTGCATGCAGGGCAAAGTCAATCATCATGATGCCATTTTTCTTCACTATGCCGATCAGCAGGATGATTCCGATCAGCGCGATCACGCTCAGGTCATAGCCTCCGGCCATCAGGATCAGCAAGGCACCCACACCTGCCGAGGGCAGTGTGGACAGAATGGTCAGCGGGTGGATAAAGCTTTCATAGAGAAAGCCCAGCACAATGTACACCGCCACCAGGGCCGCTGCAATCAGATAGGGCTGCGAGCGCAGCGATTCGCCAAAGGCCTGGGCCGTGCCCTGGAAGTTGCCGTTCAGGCTTTCGGGCATGCCCATGCCTTGCTGGGCATTATGGATCGCGTCCACCGCCTCACCCAGCGAGGAGCCCGGCGTCAGATTGAAGGACAGGGTGACGGCTGGAAACTGACCCTGGTGCGAAATGCTTAGGAAGCCGGTCTTGTTGCTGTCAATTCTGGCAAAGGTCGACAGCGGCACCTGCTGCCCGGTCAACGGCGATGCCAGGTACAGCTTGTCCAGCAAGTTCGGGCTGAGCTGCAGGTCCGGCCTGACCTCCAGGATAACGTGGTAGCTGTTGACCTGGGTGAAGTACTGCGCCACCTGGCGTTGGCCCACGGCATCGTAAATTGTGCCGTCCACCGCGGCCGGGCTGATGCCGAAGCTTGCCGCACGCTCGCGGTCAATCGTGACGCTCACCACCGGCGCCGAGTTTTGCTGGTCGCTGGTGACGTCCTTGAGCTGTGGCAGCTTTCGGAACTGGTTCATCAGCTTGGGCGCCCAGTCGTTGAGCTCATCCAGGTTGGCATCGGTCAGCGTGTATTGGTACTGGGTGCGCGCCAGTCTGCCACCGACGTTGATATCCTGACCGGCCTGCATGAACATGCCTACGCCCGACACCGCCGCCAACTTGGGCCGCAGGCGGGCAATGATTTCATCTGCGTTGGCGCCGCGTCCCGCGTCCTTGGGCTTGAGCCCAATAAAGAAATTTCCGGAATTGAGCGTGGTGCCCCCCGTTGCAAAGCCGAAGGCCTCGACATCCGGATCCTTGGTGATGATGTTCGCCAGCGCCTGCAAGCGCTCCCGCATGGCCATGCTGGACGAGTCCTGGGCCGAGTCGGCGGTGCCGAAGATGAAGCCGGTGTCCTGTTGCGGGAAGAAGCCCTTGGGGATGTAAATAAACAGCGCCACGGTGACGGCCATGGTCGCCAGAAAGCTCATCAGCGTGACAAACTGGTGGCGCAACACAAAGTGCAGGCCGCGCTTGTAGCCATTGAGCATGGCATCAAAGCCCTGCTCAAACAGCATGTACAGGCGGCCGTGCTTTTGCACCTCGCCAGGCTTGTGGCCGTGCAAAAAGCGTGCGCACAACATGGGGGTGAGTGTCAGCGAGATCAGCACCGACACGGCAATGGTCAGCGTCACGGTGACCGCAAATTCTCGGAATAGCCGCCCCACAATGCCGCCCATGAGCAGCAGGGGAATAAACACCGCGACCAGAGACACCGAGATCGAGATGATGGTAAAACTGATTTCGCTAGCGCCCTGGATCGCCGCCTGCATCGGCTCCATGCCATCCTCCACGTGGCGGTAAATATTTTCCAGCATCACCACCGCATCATCCACGACAAAGCCGACCGCAATGGTCAGCGCCATCAGGGACAAATTGTCCAGACTGTAGTTCAGCAGGTACATGATTGCGGCAGTGCCCAGCAGGGCCAGCGGAACGGTCAGACTGGGTATCACTGTCACCGCCACATTGCGCAGGAACACAAAGATGATGGCCACCACCAGACCAATGGAGAGCAGCAGCGTAAACTCCACATCGCGCACCGAGGAGCGAATGTTTTGCGTGCGGTCCAGCAGCGTGTTGACGCGGATGTTGGGCGGCATGGAGGCCTGCAGGCGCGGCATGGCGGCATTGATGCGGTCAACCGTGTCAATCACATTGGAGCCGGGCAGCTTGGTGATGGCGATGACAATGGCGCGGTCATTTTTCACCGTGCTGTCTTTGCCCAGCGCCTGCCCACCATAGGCCCAGGCCGCCAGCTTGTTGTTTTCTGCCGCATCCACCGCCACGCCAACATCACGCACCTTGATCGGCGCGCCATTCCTCCAGGCCAGCACGGTGTCGTTCCACGGCGCGGCCTTGAGCAATTGGTCATTGGTGTAAATATTGAAGGCCTGTTTGGCGCCGTCAATGGTTCCTGTGGGCTGGCTCACCGTGCTGCTGGCAATCACGCCGCGTATGTCTTCCAGCGCCAGTCCCAGGGTCTTGAGCTTTTCAGGATCGACCTGAACGCGCACCGCCGGCTTTTGCGCGCCGTTGACATTGACCAGACCCACGCCCGGTATGCGTGAAATTTGCTGGGCCAGCACATTGTCCGAATAGTCGCTGACCACCGTCAGCGGCAGGGTATCGGACTGCACCGCCAGCACCAAAATCGGAGAGTCGGCCGGGTTGATTTTCTTGATGCTGGGCGGACTCGGCAGATTGCTTGGCAATTGCCCGGCCGCGGCGTTCAGCGCGGATTGCACATCCAGCGCCGCGCCGTCGATATTGCGATCCAGGTCAAACTGCAGCGTCACCTGGGTCTGACCCAGGAAGCTCGACGAGGTCATTTGCGCCAGACCGGGGATCTGCGAAAACTGCCGTTCCAGCGGTTGCGCCACGCTGGCCGCCATGGTTTCGGGTGCAGCACCCGGCAAGCTGCCGGTGACCAGCAGGGTGGGAAAGTCGACCTGTGGCAGCGGTGCCACGGGAAGCAGTGGCCAGGCCGCAGAACCGATCAGGAAGATGGCAATGCCCAACAGGGCCGTGCCAATCGGCCGCTTGATGAATACAGTGGAAATGCTCAAGGCTTCACTCCCGACGCGCTGCTTGCAGCAGCAGGTGGAGCGGCGCTGCTCGCCTCCTTGACCAGTGCTCCTTCAACCATACGGTACATGCCATCCACCACTACCCGGTCGCCGTCATTCAGTCCCTTGGATATGACAGACAGGTTGCCCTCGGTCTGGGCAAGCGTGACCGGCTGCACATGCACCTTGTCTGCAGCACCCACCACGTAGACAAACAGGCCATCCTGACCGCGTTGCACTGCACTGGACGGAATCGTCACCACCTTGTCCAGGGTGCTGAGTGTCAGGCGTACATTGACCGATTGGCCCGGCCACAGGCTGCGGGTGGGATTACTGATGCGGGCCTTCAGGCCTATGGTGCCGCTGGCAATGTCAATCTGGTTGTTGACCAGCACCAGTTCACCAGTGCCCAGAAGCTCTCTTGTCGTGCGGTCCATCACCTCCACCTTGAGGCGCTTGTGGCCAGAGCGCTGGGCCAGATGGATCGCCTGCACATTACTTTCCGGCAGGGAGAACTGCACCGCGATCGGGTCTATCTGGTTGATCACGACCAGCCCAACGGCATCCGCTGCATGCACTATGTTGCCCTGATCAATCAGGCGCGCGCCGACTCTGCCGCTGATAGGCGCAGCAATCGTGGTGTAGCCCAGCTGGACGCCTGCGTAATTCGCTTGCGCCTGGTCCGCCTGCACCACAGCCCGCAATTGGCTAACCAGCGCCTTCTGGGTGTCCAGCACCTGTTGCGTGGTGGCCTCTTCCTTGATCAGGGCTTCGTAGCGCTGCAGGTCGTTTTGTGCGTTGACCAACTGCGCCTCATCCTTGGCCTTTTGCGCATTGGCCTGGTCCAGTTGTGCCTGGAAGCTGCGGGAATCCAAGCGCGCAAGTACCTGCCCGGCCTTGACATTGTCGCCGTCCTGGAAATTAAGCTGTTCGAGCTGACCGTCGACTCTTGCGTGCAGGGTCACCGTGGCCATGGCCAGCGCATTGCCGACGCCGCTGACGGTTTGCTGTACCGATTCGCTTTTGGCACGTGCGATGGTAACCAGCAGCGCCGGAGCCGCTGGCGAAGTCACGGACTGGGCCTGTGCCAAGCCAGGTTGAGCGGTCCACGCGGCGACGCAGGTTGCGAGGCACAGGCAGGCAAACATGGTGCGGTGCTGCGATAAGGGCGAGAAGGAAAGAGGTTTCATCATCATGTGTCTGGAAGGTCGGAGTGCCACGCGGGAATCGGCAGGAATGAACGTTATGAAGGAATGTCGACTGCGCCGGCCTTGGCAGCGGTGTCCGGCGCCGCGCCATGCCAGCCGCCACCAATCGCCTTGATCAATGCAACGGAGGCAGTGAACAAGCGGGCCTGCAGTTGCAGCGCCGTGCGCTCATTGGTCAGTCGACTGGCCTGCACAGTGACGACGGCGGTATAGGGCGCGGTGCCGACGCGATACTGGCTCAAGATGGAGTGCTCCGCGACTCGTGAGGACTGCACTGCAGCATTCTGAAATTCCCATTCGTGCTGAAGCTCGGTCAAGGCGCGCAGGTTGTCTTCTACCTCCTGAAAGCCATTGAGCACCGTTTGCCGGTAAGCGGCGGCGGCGGCATCAAACGCAGCCTTAGCCTGCTCTGCCTGCGCCGTGCGCAGGCCGCCATCGAACAGGGTGCCGGCCAGTGTGCCGCCTATGGCCCAGGCCTGGTAGGGCGTAAAAAACCAGTCGGCCAAGGACGGACCGGCGTTGCCGTAGTTGGAAGCCAGTTGCAGACGGGGAAACCAGGCCGCGCGCGCCACGCCGATGTTGGCGTTGGCAGCCGCCACGCGGCGTTCTGCCGCCGCGATGTCCGGCCTGCGTTCCAGCAGTTCAGACGCCAGGCTTGCCGGTAAGGTGGGCAGCTGCGGTGGCGTGGCCCCCGGTGGCAGGGGCGGGATGGAAAACCGTGCGGGAATGCTGCCTGTCAGGACCGCCATGGCATGCTCTAGTTGGCCACGCGTCAAGGCCAAATCGGTGGCCTGTGCCTTTGCAGCGTTCAGGGTGGCGTTGGCCAGTTCCACGTCCATCGGGCCGGCCACGCCCAAGCGCGCTTGGGCCTGCGTAATCTGCAAGGCCTTGCCATAACCGCCAACCAGCTGTGCGAACAACTCAGACTGGCTATCCACCATACGCAGCTGCAGGTAATCATTGACCAGCGTCGCTTGCACGGCCAAACGCGCGGCACTCAGGTCGTCTGCGCTGGCCTGGGCATTGGCGCTCGCGGCTTCCACGGTTCGGCTCACGCGGTCCCAGAAATCCGGTTCCCAAGCGGCCTGGAATGACCAGTTGTGTGAATTTCCCTGTGCCGGAGCGCCCTGGCTGTAGGCCAGGCCTCGCCCTTCGCTTGCACTCATCCCCAGGGTAGGCGCATTGGCAGCCTGCGCTGAGGGAACCAGTGCCTTGGCCTGGCGGTATTGGGCCTGCGCCATCGCCAGCGACTGGTTGGACTGGTTGGCCTGTTCCACCAGTTGATTGAGCCGGGCATCGCCATACACAGTCCACCAGCTTTCGCTAAGGTCTACCGCTGACGGCTGGGCTGACTTCCAGGCTGCGTTTTCCTTGAGTGCCAGTGGCCCGGCATCGGCCAGGGCGGCCGGGCGTTGGTAATCCGGACCGACTGCGCAACCGGCCAGCAGCAGCAGCGCAATGGCGGTGCAGGACTTTGCCGCACCATCACGCCATATATTGAATGCAGTCCTGTTAGCAGAATCAAAACCTTTAAGCATGTCTATGTTCCAGAATAGGGCTTGACTATAGGAATCTGCACAGACAGCACGCTGTCCGCTAGATTACAAACCTGTCAGAAATAGAGTCGAGAAGAGCTAGACGTCCAGCCTTGCAAGTAAAGACATATTCTGGCGTCTTTGTTGGTCAACGCGTCAGAAAACTTCTTTCCAGCCAATGCGCTCTTTGGTAACAGCAGAACTTGCTAATGCGGTCGCCCCTCGCCTGAATAAGCAGGGTACGCAAGTAGGCGCAGCCAATCTAGGTGATTGCCACCCAGAGTGGGTTTACCTCTCGCTGACTTCTGACTAGGCGCCAGACCAAGCCAGGTCCCAAAGCTGTGGAACTGGGCGAAATGGCCAACTGTCGATGACTGTGCAAATGCCGTCAGCGGCGGGCCAATCCCAAGCAGTTGAACTGTCTTCCAAGCCCGCACTTCACTCTTGATTTAGGTGCAGACGCAGGTGGCAGCGCAACTTACCTTCACAGATCTTTACATTCTAGCCATAGAACAAACTCCATCATTAGCCAAAAATACCAATTGAATTGATCAAAATAAATCGGGAGACTTGTATCAACAACCGTATGAACTTTTCTGGTGGACCGGGTGCCTTACCTGAGTCGGTACTGCGAAAAACCCGCGATGCCATAGAAGTACTTCCTGAGACTGGCTTGTCGGTGTTGGGGATGAGCCACCGCTCGGAATGGTTTCGCGGGATATTGGATGAGGCGGAGCAAAACTTGCGCCATCTTCTGAAAATTCCCGGTACCCACCAGGTGTTGTTCATGCAGGGCGGAAGCAGTCTGCAGTTCTCAATGCTGCCTATGAACTTCCTACGCGGTCATGTGGCCGGCGCAGACTACTTAGTCACTGGCTATTGGAGCGCAAAGGCGCCTACTGAAGCCCGGCTGGAAGGAATTACTAGGGTGCTCTGGGATGGCGCGCCAGGCCTGTACAAGCGCCTTCCCCGAGCGGATGAATTGCAGTTCTCGCCTGACGCAGCTTACTTGCACTACGTCTCAAACGAAACCGTAGAGGGCCTTCAATTCAGAGCACCGCCTGGCCTGCCGGGTGTTCCGCTGGCCTGCGACATGTCTTCGGACCTACTGGCAGCGCCCATAGATGTCGCCCGCCACGATTTCATCTATGCCCATGCACAGAAAAACCTGGGGCCTTCGGGCGTGACTCTGGTGATACTGAATGACGAGTTTGCCTGCCGAGCTGGTACAGGCCTGCCCACGCTGTTGGACTACCGGACCCACATCGCTGCGCGTTCCAACTACAACACGCCGCCGGTTTTTGCGATTTACGTACTGATGTTGATCACCCGTTGGTTGCGCGATGAGGTGGGTGGTCTGGATGCCATGGCTGAACTGAATCAGCGCAAGTCAGCGTTGGTTTATGCAGCGCTGGACGCGCATCCTGAAGCCTTTGTGCCTCATGCCGACCTGGCGGATCGCTCTCTTATGAACGTCGCGTTCAAGCTTCGCAACGAAAATCGCAACCAAGCGTTTGCTGCGGCAGCAAAGGCGGCAGGCATTCACGGGCTGGACGGCCACCGTTCATTGGGGGGGTGGCGCGCGTCCCTCTACAACGCGATTTCGCTCGATGAAGCTCAGACCCTGGCGAACTGGTTGCACGACTTTGCTGGCGACGCCAGTGCTTATTGAGTTTGAACGTGCGATCTCAAAAAGCAGCGCCAGTGCGTGCAAGTGCATCCGCCCAGTCTGTGCCTACCCATGTGGTGACTGAACTGGTGACTCTGATGAACGCAGGGCATTGGGACTCCTTGGCACGGGTAGCGAAAAAAGTCACCTTGCGCTACCCGGGCAACCTGCTTGGCTGGAGGCTCTTGGGTATTGCTCAATACAACCGTAGGGCCTTCAACGAAGCGGCAGCTGCCTTGCGGCAGTTGCTTAAACTTTCACCAGGTATGGCGGAAGCGCATAGCGAAATGGCCTCTTGTTTGCTCGGGCTGGGCAAATATGAAGCCGCCGAGGCAAGTTTTAAAGTCGCCCTATTTCTCCAACCTGACCTTGCCACGGCTCATGCCAATTATGGCAATTTGCTCACCGACTTGGACCGTACTGCCGAGGCCGAGGCATCGCTCCTTAAATCCCTCACCCTGAATCCAGACGCCGCAAATACCCATAACAGTCTATGCATCTTGCTGCAAAGGACCGGACGACTGAAGGAGGCGCTAAATAGCGCGGGTTGCGCACTGGCATCGAATCCGAATCTCTTCGAAGCCTGGGTGAACTTGGGCAACGTTCAAACGGAACTGAATCAGTTTGAAGGCGCTGCGGCCAGTTACCGACAGGCCATACAGCTTAGGCCTGATTCGGTCCCAGCGCTGTATGCCCTGGGTCATTTGCAAAGCAAATTTGGCGCTCATCCTGAAGAGGCAAAGGTCTGCCTTCAACGGGCGATTGAACTCAACCCCAGCGATTCCAATCTTTATGTAGCCTTGGGAAACGTGTATTTGGCGGCACAAGAACTGCCACGGGCCTGGGAATTGTTCAAACGTGCACAAGACATCAGCCCATTGGTCACCATGCCAGCCAGGAAGGCGCAGGCTGAATTTTCGGTACTGCTGCTGGATGCGGCCGGTGCAGGCTCAATCCCAATGGACTATTTGCTCAGACATGCTGCCTATGAGTGCCACGCGTACTGCGTCATGCCGCAAGGCGTAGCAGATGTCGAATCAGCGAGTGAGTTTTTGTGCGGTAAGGCCGATGTAGTTATTAATATGATTGGAGACGCTGACAACGGCAAAGCTTTTCTACCAGTGGCCCGCAGTTTAGCTGATCGCTTGGCCCTGCCTACCGTCAACCATCCCTTTAAGATCATGCGGACCAACCGGGAGGGTATGGGCAGTTTGTTGGCAAACGTGGCGGGTTGTAGATTCCCTAAAACCCAAGAGCTTTCTGAAAAACAATTACGAGAGGCTGTCAGTGAAGGCGCCACATTAGACTTTGCCATGCCTTTGATCATCCGACTGACCGGCACACACGGTGGAACGGACATGGAAAAGGTCGAGACATGGGATGCCGTGACGCAATTTATCGCAACCCATCCTGCACCAAGCTATTACCTTATCGAGTATGTCGACTACCGTTCTGCAGATGGTCAGTTTCGCAAATACCGATTGATCAACATTGGCGGTAAACTATTTCCCTACCATTTGGCGATCCACTGTGACTGGTTGGTGCATTACTTCCGAACGGACATGGACAATCAATTGTGGATGCGTGAGGAGGAGGAAAAATTCTTGCGCAGTCCTGAGCAGGTATTTAACGAGATTCAGATGCAGACACTGCGTGATGTTGTGGCCGCGACCCAACTCGATTTCAGTGGAATCGATTGCTCGTTGGACCCGCAAGGGCGGATTTTGATTTTTGAAACCAACGCAACCATGCTCGTACATGACGAAAAAAGCAACCTCTACGCCCATAAGAATCCCTACGTAGAGAGGATCAAGCATGCCTTTAACGAAATGCTTGAAAAGTTGGCACGACAGCCTCACTTGGACCTGATCTGAATGGTGGACCGCTACCTCCGCTTCAGCTGCGCCCCTTTACCGTCATCCCCACAGGAAAGCACGAAGTTACCACGGACGCCACCGCTGGTGACAAAAGGTGTAAGTAGCCCGGATGGAAATTGCACCGTAGTACCTTCAACACACGTCGCCACGACCTTGTTGACCCTGCCCCGGTAATGCTGGAGGTACTCCAGTGCAGAGAGATTCAAGCTAAAAACAAAGTGCTTCATGGTGACGATGCTAATGCACCGAACTCGTTGAATGACGCCTTTTTGGAAATCCAATCGCCACTAGGGCGAGCCTGCCTTGCCTACCAGCGCCTGGGTGGCCCAACTTTGTGCGCTGCCCATTTCGCATTGCTGCGGGAAGTTCGGGCAAGCAACTTGTTGCTCAACAATGGCATTCATGCGAATTGAACATTTTTTTGGGTTGCTGTGCTTCGCGCACAGCCTTTCGAAATTCTCGACCCGTAGCAGCAGCAAACTGCGGGCGGGCTTGAAGCATCCCGTCAAGCTGTAATAGTAGACCGTCATGTGCCAGCTCGTTGGCATCTTCATCTGCCATCCGACTGCCAGGGGCATAAAATTCAAGCCGATACATGAAATTTTTCCCCAGTCCGTCCACTTTTGAGAGCCTCTCGCTCCTTCATGGCCATCGATTCAAATGGCGTTTACTTCTCGTCGTCGGGGTAGGCACCGTTGCCGGTGTGCTGTCAACATCCAGCTTCAACGTGGCCATCACAGCCTTGAGCCGAGATTTTGGCATCGGGCAAGAATTGGCGCAGTGGACAATGACCGGCTTCATGGTGGCGATGACGCTTTCTATGCTGCCCACCCCGTGGCTGCTAGACCACTTGGGTTTTCGCCGGCTGTTTTTAATGGCCGTGATGACCTTGACACTGACCAGTGTGGCCGGCAGCCTGGCGAGCAGTTTTACCGCTGTGGTATTCATCCGCATACTTCAGGGTGTGGCCACGGGCGTTCTCCAGCCGATGGGCACGCTGCTCGTCATGCGTCTTTTCCTGCCGGCGAGTCAAGGTAGAGCCATCGGAATTCTCACTCTGGGCCTGGTGTTGGCCCCGGCTGTAGCCCCGGCTTTCGGTGGCGTTCTGGTTGACCATTTCGGCTGGCAGGCGATATTTTTGCTCAATCTGCCATTCTGCCTGGTGGCCGGCCTGCTCGGTTTGTATTGGTTGCCTTTGCCACGCGAAGTCGTGCGACGCCGCTTTGACTGGTTGGGGGTCAGTCTTTTGTCGCTGGTCACTCTGACACTCGTCGAAGGTGTTTCCAGCCTTCAGCACAGCGGCTTGAAGGCTTGGTGGACGGTTGCTCAATTTCTCGTGGCACTGGCACTGACAGGAGTATTTTCCTGGCACGCCCGTCGGAGCCCCGCACCCATCATCAACATCGAGCTGTTTGCCCATCGCTCTTTCACGATGGGGAGCTTGGTCTCCTTCGCCTACGGCTTTGGCTTGTTCGGGTCAACCTATTTGATTCCGGTCTTTCTTCAGAAGGCGCTCGGCTACTCCGCAACGGCGGCTGGTTTGGTGCTTTTTCCAGGAGGTATCGCACTGGCCTTTACGACACCTCTTGCCGGCAGAATGGCCGACAGGTACTCGCCCAAATACATCACGATGGGTGGCCTGGTTCTATTCGGTCTGTCGTTTTTGATGTTTGCAGTCTTGGGTGGACACATTGACGGCAAAGAACTGTTCACAGCAACGGTGATGGGACGCATAGGGCTTGGGTTGATTCTGCCGGCGCTCAGCCTGGCGACTTTGCGGCACCTGGATACGCAGCATCTCGCCCAGTCCTCCTCCGTGGTCAGCTACATGCGGCAGCTCGGTGGCGTTCTTGGCATTGCGGTGATTGCGGTATTCGTTCAATGGCGCGAGAGCATCTATGGTTCTGCGACACCTGGCATTTTTTCCGCATATTCACAGGGATTCATGGTGTTGAGCATGGTCGTCCTTCTTGCAGTTCTTGCTGCTGCAAGTATGAAGACAAACAGGGTCGACTGACCTCTGTGGGGCAGAAGCCCTGTGCAACATCATCCAGGCCTTGCAGCAACTGACCTCGCAATGCAGGTCAACGGCCAGCCAATGGTCATTGAGTGCTCCACAAACCTTTACCTTCACTTTATCCAGGACATACACTATCCGGCTATAGTGACTTGGTAGCGAACTGACGCTCACTGCATACCTCCCTGGCAGTGCCATCACTGCATGGCTTCAACCCAGCCTCTGTGCTGGGTTTTTTCTGGCTATTTCACCGCAGGAAAATGCTCTGGCATGTATTCAAGTTCCACCAATCACTTTACCTCGCTAGGGTCTACATCCTTTACGTGTGGTACTTGTCGGGGGTGACTTTAAAATTGAAACAATTGCGTAGGCACTTTTAAACCAAGCCATGAAAGCCGCTCACGTGCACGCTCAGACTCTCATTTTCGCCCTGCTTTCGTTGCTGATTGCAGGGTCTTGCCAAGCGGACACGATTCAGGATGCCATGGCAGCCCGAGCGAGTGGAGACTACGCAAACGCGTTCAACATGTTCAACCAGCTCGCAAGTGCCGGGGACGCTTCGGCCGAATTCCAGCTAGCCATGCTTTACGAAACCGGGCGTGGCACAAAGCAAGACCCAAGGCAAGCAATGCACTGGCTGCGCATGTCGGCAGCTCATGGCAACACGCAGGCCCAGTCCAACCTGGGCGTTGCATATTCCATGGGACTGGGTGTGACACAAGACGCGCTGCGAGCCTACGTCTGGTTTGCGATGTCGGCCGACGCAGGAAATGCCGCAGCGACAAGCAATCGTGATGTAATCACAAGAAAGCTCACCGCCCAACAATTCATCGAGGCCAAGGCGCTTTTGACTGAATGCCAAAGCAAGGGCTTCCAGGCCTGCCTCTGAAAATCTCAACCTTTCAGCACTGGCTAGAGCTGCGCGGTCTAGGGCGGAATCAGTGCAAACTTTGGTAAAGCATCACTGGGGCTGAACCATTCCAGCAGCGCTGAGGCAAACTCGTATTCCTATGCAGCAAGCCACCACCAGCCTTCCACCCCGCACCGTCACCATCGCCATCCAGCTCATCTGGCTGACGATTGCCGCCAACGCTCTGATGATGGCCGTGGACTACGACGATGCTAGCAGTGACGCGATGGTATTCAACAGCATGTTGCTTGTCTTCAATGGGTTTACCACCATCAAAATTGCTGCGTGCAAGAACTGGGCACGCATCGTCTACTCGATTCTCGTTGCCCTGGATGTGGCAATGATTCTGGCTCTTGGATTGGACGAGGCTACTGACTTGGAGGTAGTGCTCACCTACATGTCAGTGGCGCTGGAAACCTGGGCATTGCTGAGGCTATTTGGTGCAGAAGCCGACCAATGGTTCAAGCCAACTCGCCAAAATTGACGGCATGATTTGCCGGTTAACTGGCTTGGTAAAGATACTTCATCTCATCCTCCATGCAGCGCTCCAGCCATGCCGATTTCGCACCACCAATTGGTTGCAATCACCGGCTAACCGTCAACAACTGGAAGCTTCCTGGCCTTAACTTTGGTCGTCCGCCGCCAGCAGCAGGTACTTCGATTTCCGCAGCCACCAGGTACAAAACGTGCTGGGCCGGATCCAAGGTAAAAGTGCGCGCGGTGGCTTGGGTGGATACGAGCTGCTCCACGGCGTAGGAGTCGCCGTTGACCACCGTCATCGTTCCATCACCGCTTGAGGCATAGGCTACTTTCAACACCGGGTCGTAAGCTGTGGCATCACAACCCTTGCCCACGGGAATCGAGGCCAGAATGCTGCCAGCATTTCCGTCTACCACCACCATTTTCTGGTTGCGACATCCCACAAAGAGCCTACTGCTTTGCGCATCAATGGACATCCCAGTGGGCGACTCGCAAGCTTCCGACATGTCGTAGTTGGCAGTGACGGTGAGCTTGGCCGTGTCTACGACAACAAGTGCATTTCTGTCCTCCACATTCACAAACAGGCGCCCTTTTCCGTCAACCGCCTGGAACTCTAGCTTCCCTCCAATGGTGACCGTTCCTACCACCCGATTGGTAAGTGCGTCAATTACGGTCAATGTGCCGGAGTTCCCATTGGCGACAAAAACGCGTCTCGTAGCGGGGTCGAAAATGATGGCGTTCGGCTTCTTTTCTGTCGGCAACGTGCCCAGCACGTGCAGGCTGGAGAGCTCAAACGTGGTGACCGTACTGCTGAGTCCGTTGCTGGTGTAACTGCGGTCCAGCTCAGGTGCCAAAGCGACACCATGAACGCCAAGGGTGTTGGGGATAGCGCCAATCACCTTTTTTTCGAGCGTGTCATACACCTCGACTCGGTCGCCATGGGTGATAAAAAGATGGTGACTGATTGGCTCAAAACTGAGGTAATCCCACTTGGTGTCGCCTTCTATGGGCTGCCAGGTCACCACATGCAGTCAGCGGCCATTACTTATGGATAGGACCACAGAAAGCAGCAAAAGAATGGAAAAGACACGAGCAATATATTGATTTGGCATGGATGCAATCTACCTGAAATCAATTACCGTTCAGTTGAGAAATTCCTATGGCATTCTGCAAAGCAGCTCGTATTGATTTCCCCTCGCGGCCTTCGCATGGACCCGCACCAAGCAGCAGCCTAAAAACTCCCGCATCACGTTCAGGCAGAGGTCACCGGATTTACCGGAAATTTGCAGAAATACCTACTGGGTTTTTGTGTTGATCGTTCAATATGAGCCGCAACCAAGGCAAAACATGAATACGTGCAAATTGCTCCTTCTTTCAGTGGCAGCGTCCGCTTCTTTAGCTGTAAGCGCTCAAGACGTGGGACGCGTCGTTTCTTCTCAACCCATCATCCAGCAGGTGGCGGTTCCGCGCCAGGTTTGCTCTCAACAGCAAGTAGCGGTGCAGCAACAGAAGTCAGGTGCCGGAGTCGTCATGGGCGCACTTGCCGGTGGCGCCATGGGAAATGCGGTGGGCAGGGGTGAGGGCAACGCGGCAGCCACCATGTTGGGAATCGTGGGCGGCGCCATAGTGGGCGAACACATTGAGGGCGCGCCTGCTCCCGAATTACAAACCGTGCAGAACTGCACAACGCAGAATTTCATGGAGAACAGGACCGTTGGCTATAACGTTACCTACGAATTTGGTGGCAAGCAATATTCCGTGCAAATGCCACAAGACCCGGGCCCCACCCTTCAACTCAGCGTCTCGCCCGTGGGAGCGCAGTCCCAGACACAAAGTTACCAGGGCAATGTCGGCTCACTACCACCTGTGTACCAGCAGGCGCCCGTCATTGTTCAAGCTCAACCGGTGTACCAACCCTACTACGTACACCCCTATTACCCACCGATTGGTCTCAATCTCGACTTCGGATTCTGGGGTGGCGGTGGACATCGCTGGAGGTAACGAAAAGTGTGCCGGTCCACGTTGAAATTAACACGACGACAGGCCAGAAGCGATGGTGATCGCCGTAGCTTGATGCCAGGGTCCGAGCCTTGACATCACATGGTCGTGCTTGCTACAGCGCATTTCTACAAGGCTTGTCAGCGCATCCTTCAAACACTGGTATCCAAGCCTCAATTCTTGCGGCTTTGGCAGAACCAGCTGGATGCACAGTAGCATTACGACAGATTCATAAGCGTATGTCGTTTCTGCTTTCTTGAACTTTTTTAAACCGAGCTAACACAATGAAAAAATGGATTTTGGCATGGGGCGTTTTCGCAGTCTCAGCATTTGTATTCGCAGCGTCAGCAGCTATTGCTCTTCCATTGAGTCAGGAGACCTTGGATGACATTGCAAAGCACGAGACGATTGCTGCGGCTCACGCACAGGCCGCGAAATGCCTCAGAGAAGGTAAGGCAGATGAGGTCTGTGAGGGTGCTTTACTGCCAGCGTGCAAGGGTGTTGCAATTGGCAGGTTCTGCGGCATGAAACACTAACCTGCGAATAGGTCACAAAGACGAACAATGTGGGCAAGTAAGATCAAACGCATATGGGCCACCCTGCTGGTTCCCAGCAGGCTGCCGTGAAGACTGCGGTTATCGCCGCAGCTCCTTACAATGCGGACGCCATGGCCTGAGGAAGCTCAAAGGCCTTGTGCCAGACGGTGGCAAGCGCAGAGGTCCAACTTTCCTTCAATAACGGGGAGGATGGCGCTTTTGCACTGCCACCGGTGCTACCGCCTGCGGCAGGATGGGGACGATCTGCACCTGCAAATACGGCCCCGGATCTTGCGGTGACTGTACGGCATACTGTTTGCCCGCGTATTCGTAAACCACGTTGAACGCGACCACCCGGTCCTGGTACACGGTTTGGGTCGTGCACTGTCGCACGTTTTGCACGCTGTCGGGTCCACGCCCTTCTAGCTCATTGCCCAGTACGGCACCACCAATGGCGCCAAGTACCGTGCTGGCACCGCGTTCGCGCCCATGGCCTGCAGCATTGCCCACGGCACCACCGGCAATCGCACCCAGCACCGCCCCGGAACCGGATTTCTGGCCCTGCACCTCGACCTGCTGGTCGGTGCAGACCTGCTGTGGAATGCCAACCTTTTGCAGGATGGGGGTGGCGGAAAGAACCCGTGCACTTTCCTGTGCGAAGCTGCTCTGGGCCAGGCAACTGCATGCCAGCAAGACAGCAGACGCAGTCAATAGGTGAGTGCGTTCGACGTTGCGCGATGCTCGGATCATTTAGTCTTCCTTTCAGTGGTGCTTACAGCGTGTTCGACATTGGATTGGCAGACACAGACTATGCAAGATCCAGGTGTCCAGCCAGTAAAGTGTG
>Ga0364893_10293_pt1 | contig 26548 bp, 21 predicted proteins | sample ExccelJu500001D3_FD_206943 | JGI IMG/M metagenome (GOLD analysis project Ga0364893, IMG submission 206943) | Enriched cells from Trout Bog Lake Hypolimnion, Wisconsin, USA - BchlTB.July16.5000.01.D3 | ecosystem: Environmental > Aquatic > Freshwater > Lake > Hypolimnion/Profundal zone | place: USA...
TGGAACATGAATTTGATCTAGGGCATTGAGTCCTGGTTCCGGGCTTGGCATAGCTTCGAGAACAACACGATATTGGTTGGTCTGAGTAAAGATAGTTGAGATCAGTCGCTGACCATAAGCGTTATAAAGCGCATTATCGATTGAAGCAATGGTTACTCCGAGACGTCCAGCAATATCACGATCAATATTGATATAGGACTGCAAGCCCTTATTCTGTAAATCGCTAGCAACATCACTTAATTGGGAAAGCGTCTTGAGTTTCTCGACAATCTTCGGGGTCCACTCATTTAATTCAGCAGCATTGGCGTCCTCAAGGGTAAATTGATATTGAGTGCGACTCACTCGATCTTCGATGGTGAGATCTTGTACCGGCTGAAGAAATAGTTTGATATCGGATAGTTGATCTACTTTGCTTTGCAGACGACGCAATACGGTTTTAACATCATCACGCGAATCATGTGCCTTGAGATTGATGAGCATTCGGCCATTATTCAAAGTGGCATTAGTACCATCGACCCCAATAAATGAAGATAGACTTTCAACATCTGGATCTTTGAGGATGATGTCGGCCAAAGCTTGCTGGCGATTGGCCATTGCTTGATAAGAGATTGACTGGGGTGCTTCTGAAATGCCCTGGATCATACCCGTATCTTGAATTGGGAAGAAGCCTTTCGGTATAAAGATATAGAGCAGAACAGTTAAAACCAGGGTCAGGACTGCTACTACCAGAGTTGATTTTTGGCGATCAAGTACCCAGTTCAGTCCGCGGCTATATTGATGAATAAGTCGATCAAACTGAGCGCCACTCCAGTGATAGAACTTCGATTGTTTGGATTCGGGGATATGGTGCAGCAGCAGGGCGCACATCATCGGCGTGAGGGTTAGTGACACTACTGCCGAAATAATGATGGCAACTGCTAGGGTCACAGCAAATTCTCTAAAAAGCCTACCCACTACATCACCCATGAATAGCAGTGGAATCAGCACGGCAATCAGTGAGATGGTAAGCGAGATGATCGTAAAGCCAATTTGTTTCGATCCTTTGAGCGCAGCCTCTAATGGCTTGTCACCCTCTTCGATATAGCGAGAGATATTTTCAATCATCACAATCGCATCATCAACCACAAAGCCGGTGGCAATTGTTAAAGCCATCAGTGAGAGGTTATTGAGCGAGAAGCCCGCCCAACTCATGATTCCAAACGTACCAATTAATGATAGGGGAACTGCAACGCTTGGAATGATGGTAGCTGGAACGCTTCGCAGAAATACGTAAATGACTAAAACAACGAGCAAGATAGAAAAAAGGAGCTCTATCTGGACATCATCAACTGAGGCGCGGATCGTACTTGTTCTATCGGTCAGAATATTGACTTCTAGCGACTGGGGCAGCGTGGCTGATAGTTGTGGCAATAGCTTTTTAATTTGATCAACTACTTGAATCACGTTCGCGCCAGGTTGGCGCTGAATGTTCAGAATGATCGCCGGCTGCTTATTAGCCCATGCTCCAAGGCGAACGTTTTCAGGACCGCTTACCACCTTGGCAACATCCGATACCCTGACAGGGGCACCATTGTTGTAGGTGATGATCAGGTTCTCATAACCCTCAGCCGATTTAATTTGATCGTTTGCATCAATCGTTGAAGATTGGAATGGACCATCAAAACTGCCTTTTGCTGAATTGACATTGGCATTGCCAATCGCTACCCGGACATCATCCAAGCTCAAGCCTTTGCTCGCGAGCGCTCGAGGGTTAGCAATAATGCGTACCGCTGGTCTTTGGCCGCCAGAAACGCTGACTAAACCAACGCCTGGAATTTGTGAGATCTTTTGTGCAAGGCGGGTATCGACTAAATCCTCTACTCGAGTCAATGGGAGTGTGGCTGAAGTGATCGCCAAAGTCAGAATCGGGGTGTCGGCGGGGTTTACTTTGTTGTAGATTGGGGGCGCTGGCAGATCGCCTGGCAATAAAGAGTTGGCAGCGTTAATGGCTGCCTGAACTTCTTGTTCTGCTACATCAAGACTGAGATCGAGCCCAAATTGCAGAACAATCACTGAGGCCCCACCGGAGCTCACAGAAGACATTTGATTTAAACCCGGCATCTGGCCAAACTGGCGCTCAAGCGGGGCGGTCACTAATGAGGCCATGACATCAGGACTACCGCCTGGGTAAAGGGTGACTACTTGAATGGTCGGGTAGTCAACTTGAGGCAGGGAAGAGATTGGCAGACTGCGGTAGGCCAAAATACCGCCCAATAAAATTGCCACCATCAATAATGAGGTGGCAATAGGGCGGAGAATGAATATCCGGGATGGATTCATGGGGACCTGAGATGCTCTCTATGTAATGAGGTGGGGTAGCTAAGGTTTGCTGGCTTGACCGGAACTCTTAGCGCCTTGACCTTCTCGTGAGTGCCCTTTGGCACCAGGATATGTAGGGCTTGATGCTGACCCAACCATGACTTTTGCGCCATTGCGTAACTTATCTGTGCCATCGACTACTACGATGTTTCCAGGTTCAAGACCTTCAAGTACCTGCACGTTATAGCCATCGACAGGGCCGAGCTTTACAGGCACAACCGAGACGGTATTGTTAGAGTTGAGTCGGTATACGAAGGTACCTGGTGTACCGCGCTGAACCGCTGGCACTGGAATAATGACAACATCGGATAGGACATCTAGTATCACTCGAACATTAACAAATTGATTGGGGAAAAGATTCATCTCATCGTTAGAGAAGATGCCGCGTAACTTCACTGTGCCTGTGGTGATATCAATTTGGTTATCAATACTTTCAAGATAACCTGTAGATAATTTTTTAGTACTATCGCTATTAAATGCTTCTACTGGGATAACAATTTTTTCAGGAGTATTGCTTGTGCTATCAGTTTTGGCACTGCGGTTTTGCTTGCCGTGATCTGCAGGTGAGGCATTGGCTGGGGGTACGGTTTTAATAGTGTCAACAATCGCCATGACTTCAGGAGGTGGTGGCTCTTGTAGGAATTTTCTAAACGAAGGGATGACTTCCTGGGGAACTGAGAAAAGAACCGTAGTGGGTTGTAGTTGGGTAATAACAAATAAACCGGTGGCATTGTTTGGTTGCACCAAATTACCTGGGTCAACTAGTCGCAAACCAATTCGACCATTGATGGGGGATGTAATGTGAGCAAATTCGAGTTGCAATTTTGCGTTGCTGACCAAGCCCTCATCAGTCAGGACATTGCCTTTGTACTGCTCTACTAGGGATTTTTGAGTTGCGTAGACTTGCTTGGATATCGAATCTTGCTTGAGCAATGTGTCGTAGCGTTTTAAGTCGAGTTCAGCATTTGCTAACAGGGCTTTGTCTTTACTTAAAGTACCTTCAGCTTGCTTGAGACTTGCCTCAAAAGGGCGGGGGTCAATCAGGGCTAGTAATTGACCGGCCTGAACCAGGTCACCCTCTTTAAAAAATACCTTACTCAAGATGCCACTTACTTGTGGAAAAACGGTCACAGTATTTCTTGGGGTAACGGTACCGAGCGCAGTCTGGACTACCGTAATTTTGCCCAGCTTTACCGGGGATGTGACTACTGAAACAGGGCGCATCCGGGCATCACGTGCTTTAGTGTCCTCCACAAATCCACCAATGAAATGCCAAAGGGTGCTGAGCACAATATAAATGGCGATATAGAGAATAATCTGAGTGGCTTTGAAGCTGAGCGCGAAATCTTGATTTTTACTGACGCGACGAACGAGTGTTTCCAGTCTTGGTTGGGTGTAAGCAACCATCTTGAAGTTCGCCACCTTTAGTTTTTGGATGGCCAACAAGTTCTTCACCTTGCAGTAATTGAAAGTCCTTAACCAAACAGGATTACTTTTCAGACGTCCCCGTAAATTTTGACTGGCTGAAAGCAGTTTTTCTAATAATTTTTTCATTACATTCGCATTGTGAGCTACATCAAGTCATGCCTCAGGAGGACCGCTCCAGGCTTGACTTAGTTTAACAAGACTACAGGTGCTGCCGGTGGCGCATCAAGGTATGTTTTAGTGGCTCCGCCAAATGTATCTAGTTGGGCGCCCATTTGCCATTATCAGCCGGAGGGTTGCCACCCATATCCGGCAGGTTGTAGCTCGACTGATTGGGGAGTTTTTGGGCGCTTGCGGCAATAAAGCTGCTTATTTTGCTGTCAAAAATACCTTTTTGTTCATTGCTTAGGAGCTTGTAGAGGGGTTTGGCGGTTTCCTCAACTTCTTTTAGGCTGGTATAGCGGCTTTTTGCATTTTCCTCAGCAGTATTGAGATACTTAAGGGCATCGCCTTGGGGCGCTGCACCGCTATTGAGCCTGGCTCTTTCCTTGGCAACATCGCTGGCATAGATACGCACCTTGCTTGCAAAGTTATCCCAAGCTTTTGTTTGATCTTGTGTGAGCTTTAGGCTGGTTTCCAGCTGAGAAAGGCCTGTCTCCATTTGTTCATAAGTCAATAGATTGGCGCCTGGGCTTGGGGTATTTGCATGGTTATTCTGGGAGCTGGTATTGCTATTTGAGTTCTGGCTATTCGAATTGCCGCCACGTCTCATGCTGGACATGCCTGAATTAATCAGGCCGCCCCATTGCGCATTGGCCTCCTGTATGGGTGACAAGACAGTCAATAGGGTCAGTATGAAAAGTGTGGATCGAAGTGAAAAAGCGGTCATAGCAATTATGAAGTGATTAATCGGATGCAGCCCATTAGACTAATTGGACGCTTAAATACTTACGATCATGATGGAAGATATTTTTGTACAAGCCATAAGTATTTCATAGGCTATCCAGTCTAAATGCCAATAAACAAGGAGAAATAGATGAAAAGAGCAATACAGGGTTTCATGATGGCAAGCATTTTATTGGTTAGCACTATTGGACTGGCTTCAGCGGCTTTGCCTGAGCCCCAGGACCCTCAGGTTGTGGCGAATATGACTTTTGAGCAAAGAATGCAAATGTCAAAGGACTTGCGCGAGCAGTTTAAGCAGGCAACCCCAGAGGAGCGTCGTGAGTACCGCCAAAAACTGCATGCCAAATTTAAGGCTTTAAGCCCTCAGGAGCGTAAAGCATTGCGTGACAAGATGCATGCGCAGTGGGAGGCCTTAACACCCGCCCAAAAGAAGGAGTTGCGTGATAATCGCAAAGCAATGATTGCCTCTATGACCCCTGAGGAACGCGCTGAAATGAAAAAAGAGCGGGCCGAGTGGATGCAGGCTCATCCAAATGCGCAAGATCATTGGAATAAGCCAATGAATAACTAGGAATCGGTTTGAGTTTATTTGCCGGTAAACAATATCGGGCTGAGCAGGATTTACTGAAAAAAGCAGTAGCTGGTGATTCTGGTGCATCGCAGGAGATTATCCGATCCCTTAGCCAGTCAGCCTACTCGCTTGCCTGGAAAATGCTAGGGCGCCGTGAAGATGCTGAGGACGTTGTGCAAGAGGCCTTCATCAGGCTTTGGCGCTCAGCAGCTAACTTTAATGGTAAGTCAGCTTTATCCACTTACTTTTATGCAATTGTGAGCAATCTGAGCTTGGATCGCTTAAAAGCAATGAATAAAACGGCTTTTGAGGTGTTTGACGAGCTAGAGAATCTGCCTGCCGAGTTAGTTCATGTCGATTTTTCGGACACGTTTGATTCTGAGCGAATTTCAGAAGCAGTGCGTTCTTTGAGTGTGAAGCAGAGGATGGCAATCTTAATGTGGGCATATCAAGATTTAACTGCGGCAGAAATTGCCAAGGTCATGGGGATGAATAAGAACAGCGTCGATCAGCTATTGTTTCGCGCTAAATTGAAATTGAAGTCTGAATTAGAAAAAGGTGGGGCATATGCGGACAACTGAAAACAAAAAGCTACAAAAACTGTTGGACCAAATATCTGTCCCCAGCTCTTCTGCTCATTTTGAGAAAACTCTGCATCAGGATTGGCGCAGAGTGGTGCATCAGGAGGTTTACCCCAGTCATCGCATCTCTCATGTGCTGACCTTGGCAAAGTCGCATCGCCGCCTTACTGCTTTTATAGTGGCCGCTGCATTTTTGGCTTCAGCCCTGATGGGCCAACATGTACTGAGCTCTCAAGAAGAGGATTTACGTCAAATGGATACGCTTTCAGAATTGAGTCTATCGACTCTTTAGGCGGCTTAAGGAAGTCTCTCCCCTTTGCCCCTCTCCCGATTAAGGTTGAGGGGTTTTTTCTTGATGGGATCGTTGCGCGCTATAAATGCTGGAGTGACCAGAGAATAGATAGCTCACCACGCAAGTAATCGCAGCATAGATGCCTACTTCCCCACCAAACAATTCCATAGCCATGACCATGGATGCAAGAGGTGTGTTTGCGGCGCCTGCAAATACCGCAACAAAACCTACACCCGCTAATAATGAGAAGGGCATATCCAAGAGAGGGGCCAAGGCGTTCCCTAGTGTCGCCCCTATATAAAACAGGGGGGTGACTTCGCCTCCTTTAAATCCGCTGCCAAGAGAGGTGATCGTGAAAATCATCTTTCCTAAAAAATCATACGGAGCGACTGGTTGATTAAAGGCCTCATAGATAGTGGGGATGCCCAACCCGATATAGCGATCTGACCTCACTAGGTAGGTGGCAGCTATGATCGCTATCCCACCAATGAATGGCCTCAGAGGAGCGTAGGCAACGATCTTCTTAAAGTAGGCTGTCAGGTGATGGGTAGTCTCTGCAAAAGCTTTTCCAGTCAGGCCAAACACTACGCCGGCAATCACCATGGCAAATAGTCCCCATGCCGTTATTGCGGGGATTACTTGAATGCTGTATTGGGTGTGGTGAACACCCCAAAGTAAAGAAATCTGATCTGCAATGATGGCGGCAGTCATGCAAGGAAAAATCGCATCGTAGCGCATGCTGCCAACAATCAGGACCTCAAGGCCGAAGATGGCGCCAGCCAAGGGCGTTCCAAACACGGAGGCAAAGCCAGCGCTAATACCGGCCATGAGAATAATTTTGCGATCTTCGGAATTAAATTGAAAGAGATGGGTGAGTTGGTCTGCTAACGCGCCACCCATTTGAACGGCAGTTCCCTCTCTGCCAACCGATGCACCAAATAGGATGGAGATGATATTGCCAAAAAAGACGAAGGGGGCCATTCGAAAAGGGATGATTTTTTTAGGATCATGAATTTCATCGATCAGCAGGTTATTGCCTCTTTCGACATGTTCCCCAAACCGTAGATAGATCCAACCTACAGCAAAGCCAGCCACTGGCAGTAAAAAGATGAGCCAGTGATTTGAGGTGCGGGTATCAGATGCCCATTCCAAGGCAATCAAAAGAAATGCGGATGCTGTACCTGAAAGAAGTGCAATTACCGTTGCGATTGCCAGCCATTTGCCCAAATAGGGAATCAGCTTCATTTGCTCGAAAAATGGTGGTTTTGGCATATGTGTGAATATTCTAAGTGAATAGGCCTTCAGTTAAGCTAAAAACTTCGTTTTCGGCCCAAAAGTCAGCGGCATCACCCAGATTGACTTATTTTGTTTCTTGGAAATATGAAACAATGGGTTTTGACTGATTTGGCGCTATTGCCACATCCAATCTTTTATTCAAATTAAAGGCTTCAAAATGTACCGTATCGCTTTTTTCCTCCTGCTGACTATGGGTCTGGTTGCTTGTCATAACAACGAAAAGATAATTGAGGCGCAAGAAGCAAACGATGTTTACAAGGCAACCATGGCTTCGCCAAGCCCTCTCAATGGTGAGAAGGTTTATGTTGGACCGTCAATTAATACCATGGATGATGCCAATACATTTGAGATGTATAGCTTGGTAAGTGAGGCCTCTCCAAAGGGATCGAAGTCTTATCAGTTGATGGTATTGCTGACCTACTTTAAAGAGTGGCGTTACTACGATTCAGCTACCTTGGAGAATAATCCAGCCACTACCTTCAAATCCGTCTCCAGGGAGGCAGGTGTTTGTGATGATAGGGGTTGTATTTTCAAAGAGTTGATGTCCATTCAGCTGACAGATGCTTTTTTACGCGACCATCTTAAAAAAGGTTTTCAGATCAGCGTTTCATCAAAAGTTGGCATTAAGAGTGACCTCTTCGTGCCACCTGAATACATTAAGGGCTACCTCAAAGCTGTAGATGGGCCTAGTAAGTAAGATCTCGAAGGTCCTCTCAAATGAGTGATGATTTAAAAAACACGAATAGAGTCAAATTCGAAAAAAGAGTGCAAATTGCCATATTTGCACTCATTGTCTTGGTATTCGTGCTGGCCTACGTACCATGGTGATGTCCTTTACTAAAGAGATCAATTGAACAAACAAAGCACTCAGTTCACCCTATTGATGGTATCGCTGCTGCTTACCATTCCTATGGGTGCGCATGCCCAAAACACTACCTACTCTCCTTATACAAAGGAGCAGTTAAAGCAATTCAACTCTCAACCGTTGGCACCGGCAGTTGCTGTAGATGAGGTAGATGGAGAATCAAACCCCAGAGTGCCAAAGATTGATAGTAAGTACTTTAGTCAACCTGAGGGTGAGGAGGAGGCCGAAGTACTAGAAACTGGATCCTCAGATGCCTACACCCCAATACAACCGATGTTTACCTTCTGAGGTCAGAAAAGCAAAAAGGCTTCTGAGTCAATTGACCTAGAAGCCTTCTACTGTTTGGTTGCGGGGGCAGGATTTGAACCTACGACCTTCGGGTTATGAGCCCGACGAGCTGCCAGACTGCTCCACCCCGCGTCTGAAGCTAAGATTCTACCATTTTTCGGGATGCCCTGTCGAGTCTTTCTGTTAAACCTTGCTGAATAATAGGGTTTTAGGGGCTTTAAATAGGGCTTATTTCCTCTTGATAAGAGGAGTAATATATTGCCACGCAACAATAGTCAGGGCTAAATAATGTCAGTTAGCAATCCAGAGTTTTCTGAATCATCCTTATTAAGACCGGTAGAGATTTCTCGAGAAGACTACCCGCATAAAAAAGGTGCTTCAGTCACGCTTATGCTCGCTGCAATCGGCGTGGTATTCGGTGACATCGGTACCAGCCCTTTGTATGCTCTTAAAGAATGTTTTAGTCCTGATCATGGCATCCCTTTTTCACCAACGGCTGTCTATGGAGTGATCTCCATGGTGTTCTGGGCATTTGCGATTGTGGTGTCCTTGAAGTATGTGTTGTTTGTGATGCGTGCCAATAACCATGGTGAGGGTGGCATCTTGGCGCTCATGGCCTTGGCTTTACGTACTGCGCCGGTTAACTCAAAGCGCTCTCTCTTAATCATCATGGCTGGGGTCTTTGGCGCCTGTATGTTTTACGGAGACGCCATCATTACTCCCGCCATTTCCGTTCTTTCTGCGGTAGAGGGTATGGAAGTCATTTCCAGTGATTTCACGCGCTATGTCATTCCAGTAACGATTGTGATTTTGGTAATTCTTTTCTTCATTCAAAAAACTGGTACGGCAGTAGTGGGCAATCTTTTTGGTCCGGTAATGTTGGTTTGGTTCGTGGTAATTGGGTTGATGGGCTTAAACCAGGTAATTCAAAACCCCCAAATTTTTGCTGCCATTAACCCAATGTACGCCTTCAAATTTTTGCAAGAGCATGCACTGCAAGGATTTATTGTTTTAGGCGCGGTATTTTTGGTTTTAACGGGCGCTGAAGCGCTTTACGCGGATATGGGGCATTTTGGTGTTAAGCCTATTCGAATGGGCTGGTTCTTTATTGTGATGCCTTGCCTTATTCTGAATTACTTCGGGCAAGGCGCAATGTTTTTAAATAACCCTGAAACCATTACCAATCCGTTCTTCATGATGGTTCCTGAAGCATTTGTATTTCCTTTGGTGATTTTGGCTACAGTAGCAACGGTGATTGCCTCCCAAGCGGTGATTTCAGGTGCATTTTCCATGACCAGTCAGGCGATTCTTTTGGGCTTTGTGCCTCGCATGAAAGTGCGTCACACCTCTGATCGTGAAATTGGTCAAATTTATATGCCATTAGTCAACTGGACGCTTTTGGTATTAGTGATCGCAGTTGTCTTGGCATTTAAAAAATCTGAGAATTTAGCGGCTGCCTATGGAATCGCAGTGACCACCACAATGATCGTTACAACGTTCTTAGCGGCTATCGTGATGCGCGTCGTTTGGCGTTGGAATGCATTATTAGTAACCTTGGTGATTGGTTCATTTTTAGTGGTGGATTTTGCATTCTTAGCTGCGAACCTATTAAAGATTATGGAAGGTGGCTGGTTCCCATTGCTCTTAGGAGCTGCATGCTTCCTGCTGTTAATGACTTGGTATCAAGGGCGCCAGTTGTTGCGTCAGAACGCAGTCAACAACGGAATTCATTTAAAAGAGTTTATTGATTCCTTAATGAAGCATCCTCCGCATCGGGTTGAGGGGACGGCAGTCTTTTTAACTGCTCATGTAGATTACCTGCCAGTATCTTTCCTTCATAATCTAAAACATAACCATGTACTACATGAAAGAGTCTTTTTCTTAAAGGTCAGTATTTGGGATGTTCCATATGTAAAAGATGAGGAACGGATTACTTTGCGCGAACTTGGACATAATATTTATGTTGTCCGTGCGGTATATGGATTCAACGAAACGCCAGATATGGGTAATATTATTGAGTTGATTGAAAAATCCTCTGGTCTGAAGTTTGACTTGATGAATACTTCATTCTTCTTATCGCGTGACACGATTGTTTCTACTGAAATTCCTGGAATGGCGATGTGGCGCGAGCGCTTGTTTAGCTGGATGTATCAAAATGCAGGACGCCAGTCGGATTTCTTTAAGATCCCCGCAAACCGTTTGGTTGAGTTGGGCGCGAAGGTAGAGATTTGAGGATTGTTGTAAGTCATCGAGCAAAAGCATTTTTAGGAATGCTTTTGCTATGCTGCTCTTTTAGTAGAGTGGTTTTAGCTACGCCTGCGGAAGAGGCCCAACTAGAGCAGTTAGATAAGATTGAGCAAGAGCTTGAGTTGCAACGTGAGTGGGCGAAGTATCGTTGGGGGAAAGCTTCTTCTGAGTGCTACCAAAACTATTGGGTAAGTCGTTGCTTGGGTAACTCTCGTGCTGAATATCGCAAAGAGATTGATCCGATTCGCGAGCAAGAAGTTGAGTTGCATGAAGTACAACGTAAGTTGCGTGAAAGCATCAAAAATCAAAATGATGCAAAACGTGCGGCCGAAAGAGCTTCGCCTGAAAAGGCTGCTGAGCGTACCGCCAATCAACGTGATTACGAAGAAAAGCAAAAAGAAGCTGCAGCTCGTGCGGCAGATTTAGAGAAGCGTCGTCAAGATGCGCCTAAACGCTCCCAAGAAAATAAAGCGGGCACTCAGCTCGACTAATTTTTTAATTTCGATTCACCTTCATAAACTCAACTTTGATTAGGTAAGACTTTGGCTAAGATTAAAACTATTTATATCTGCCAGTCATGTGGCGGTACTTCCGCAAAATGGCAGGGCCAATGTCCATCATGTCAGGCCTGGAATACGTTGGAAGAGGGATTGCCAGAGGTTAGCTCTAACTCTCGTTTTCAAGGGTTAGCTCAGGCCTTACCCCGTCAAAAATTATCCGCTATCAGTGCCGAAGACCTGCCTCGTTTTAGTACAGGCGTTGAAGAGTTTGATCGGGTATTGGGCGGGGGCTTGGTACCTGGTGGGGTAGTGCTCTTAGGCGGTGATCCTGGTATTGGTAAATCAACTTTGCTTTTGCAAGCCTTGGCCGAAATGAGCTCTGCAGGCATGAACGTGCTGTATAGCAGTGGTGAAGAATCAGCTGCCCAAATCGCGCTTCGCGCCAAACGCATTGCTTTAGACGCTCCTCAGCTAGAGGTATTAGCAGAGATTCAGTTAGAAAAATTGTTATCCATTATGGATACCGTCAGGCCGCAAGTATTGGTTGTAGACTCCATTCAGACTTTGTATTCCGAAGTACTTAGTTCTGCACCTGGGTCTGTTGCCCAAGTGCGTGAATGTGCGGCTCAATTAACTAGGGCAGCAAAATCCAGTGGCATTTGCGTCTTAATGGTGGGTCATGTGACTAAGGATGGCCATTTGGCTGGGCCTCGAGTGCTTGAGCATATTGTGGATACCGTTTTGTATTTTGAAGGCGATACCCATTCATCATTTCGCCTAGTTCGCTCGATTAAAAACCGCTTTGGCGCAGTCAATGAGTTGGGCGTCTTTGCGATGACCGAAAAAGGGTTGCGAGGCGTTGCTAACCCTTCCGCTATTTTCTTGTCACAGCATGCCGAGATGGTGCCTGGTGCTTGTGTTCTGGTAACACAAGAGGGTAGTCGTCCACTTCTGGTGGAGATTCAGGCTTTAGTCGATACCGCTCATATCCCTAATCCACGCAGATTGGCAGTTGGCTTAGAGCAGCACCGCCTAGCAATGTTATTGGCGGTATTGCATCGTCATGCTGGGGTAGCTTGCTTTGATCAGGATGTTTTCTTAAATGCGGTTGGTGGCGTGAAGATTAGCGAGCCAGCGGCAGATTTGGCAGTACTGCTTGCGATACAGTCCTCGATTCGTAATTGCGCACTACCAAAGGAATTGATAGTATTTGGTGAGGTTGGTTTAGCTGGAGAAATTCGGCCATGCCCACGTGGTCAAGAGCGCCTCAAAGAGGCTGCTAAATTGGGCTTCACTATTGCGATCATTCCAAAAGCCAATATGCCTAAAACCAAAATACCAGGCTTAAGAGTTATTCCAGTTGAGAGAATAGACGAGGCAATTTCTGCTGCCGCAGAACTCAGTTAATTCTTAACTACTTGTTAGCGCAAGTCTTCTGCTTGAATCAGCAGAACCTGTTCATCACCAGCAGAAACTTGCATCCAGATTGCAGGTATTTGTGGGAAAGCTTTTCTGAAGTTTTCATACTCATTACCAATCTCAATCAGAATAGCGCCTCGTTCATTCAGGTAATCTGGCGCGCCTGCAATGATGCGTCTAATCAAATCCATTCCATCATCACCGCCAGCCAAAGCTAAGGCTGGTTCAGCGTGATATTCCTCTGGCAGGATACTCATTGAACCTGAATTTACGTAAGGGGGGTTGCAGATAATTAAATCAAAGCGATTGTCATCACTAGGCTCTGGCAGTGCGTGCCACAAGTCGCCTTCAAGCAATTCAACTTGTGAGCTCAGACTATGGCGATCTAAGTTGCGTGAAGCAACCGATAGGGCAGGCAGACTGATATCGCAGGCGCTTATATGGATATCTGGACACGCAAGCGCTAGAAGGATCGCCAAGGAGCCATTACCAGTGCAAAGATCTAGTGCTTTACCGTCAGCTGGGAGCCAAGGCTCAAGCGAACCATCCACAATTAATTCGGCAATCCAAGAGCGGGGAACGATACTTTGTTCACTGCAGAAAAAAGGTACTCCCATCAACCAGGCTTCACCTAGGATGTAAGCTAGTGGCTTGCGGGTAGTGATTCTGGTTTGAGCAACTTCAATAGCTTGAGATCGCTGAGCATCAGATATTTGTGAATCTAATTTTTCCAATGTCTCTGCAGGACTGAGGTCTAATTGTTTGCTGACAATCCATAGGGCCTCGCTTTGGGCATCAATAGCGCCATGACCGTAGTGTAGGTTTGCTCTTTCCAGGCGTTGCGCAACTTGCTCAATGCAGCGATCTACAGTTTGTTCTTGCTGATGCTCAGAATCCATGATGAATGTATTTAAATAAATGAATCAAGCAACTAATTGCTCAAGGGTCTTACGATAAATATTCTTCAGTGGCACAACGTCATCTACGATGACGCATTCATTTATTTTGTGACTGGTGGCATTTAACGGGCCAAATTCAACAACTTCTTCACAGATCTTGGCAATGAAGCGTCCATCACTAGTTCCGCCGGTAGTAGATAGTTCGGTATCGATCTGCATCTCTTCTTTGATGGAGTTGCGTAAAGCTGTCGCTAAGGCGCCATCGCCAGTAATGAATGGGCTTCCACCTAATGTCCATTTGACTTCAAAATCCAGGCCCGCATCTTTTAAGATATTCTCCAAGCGCTCACGCAACTGCTCTGGCTTGCTTTCAGTAGAAAAGCGAAAATTGAAATCAATAGCGAGCTCACCAGGAATGATGTTATTTGCGCCAGTACCCGCATGAATATTGGAAATCTGAAAACTTGTAGGCTGAAAATATTGGTTACCCTGGTCCCATTCAGTCTCTACTAAAGCTTGAATGGCTGGAGCTGAAAGGTGAATAGGATTCTTGCCTAAATGTGGATAAGCTATGTGAGCCTGAATGCCTTTGATCTGCAGTTTTCCAGATAAAGAGCCGCGACGACCATTCTTGATCATGTCACCCAGATTATCGACAGAAGTTGGTTCGCCAATCACGCAATAGTCTATGTGTTGACCATGTTTTTGTAGGCGCTCACACATAATCACGGTGCCATCATGTGCGGGACCTTCTTCGTCGCTGGTAATCAGAAAAGCGATTGAGCCAGCATGATTAGGGTGATTAATGACAAACTCTTCAGTTGCCACAACAAATGCAGCTATGGAGGTTTTCATATCTGCAGCGCCACGGCCATAGAGAAGGCCATCACGAATGGTGGGGGTAAATGGATCGCTCTCCCACTTTTCAAGCGGCCCAGTCGGAACGACATCCGTGTGACCAGCAAACATGAAGACCTTACCCTGATCACCAGCCGAACCTTTTTTAATTGCCCAAAGATTGGTGACTTGGAAATTCTCGGGGCCACTCACTACGCTTTCGGTATGAAAGTCCATTGCTTGCAATCGTTGGGCAATGAGATCCTGACAGCCCCCGTCCGCTGGGGTGACCGAGCGGCAGGCAATAAGGGCTTCAGTAAGTTCGAGAGTGGCGCTCATAAGGGGGCTTAGTCGCGCAGGAGTTCGTTAATGGCAGTTTTAGCTCTGGTTTGAGCATCTACCTTTTTCACGATGATTGCTGCGTACAGGCTGTATTTGCCGCAAGCAGATGGCAATGAGCCGGGAACGACTACCGATCCTGCTGGAACGCGACCGTAATGTACTTCACCAGTTTCGCGATCGTAAATTTTGGTGCTTTGACCAATATAAACGCCCATGGAAAGAACGGCATTTTCTTCAATAATCACGCCTTCGACCACTTCGGAGCGAGCACCAATAAAGCAGTTATCTTCAATAATGACTGGCCCAGCCTGAATAGGCTCCAAAACCCCGCCAATCCCTACGCCACCCGAAAGGTGGACGTTTTTACCGATTTGAGCGCATGAACCTACAGTTGCCCAGGTATCAACCATGGTGCCTTCACCAACATAAGCGCCAATATTGACGTAAGAAGGCATTAAAACAGCATTTTTACCAATAAATGAGCCGCGGCGAGCCACCGCAGGGGGAACTACGCGAAATCCGCCCTTAGCGAAGTCTTCGGCGGTGTAATTTTCGAATTTGCTCGGAACCTTGTCGTAAAACTGGGTATATCCACCAGCACTCATGGGTTTGTTATCTTCAAGGCGAAAAGAGAGCAATACAGCCTTCTTAACCCATTGATTTACTTCCCATTGGCCTACGCTGCGGCGTTCAGCTACACGAATGGTGCCCGAATTCAAGCCTTCCAAGACTGCGCTTACGGCACTGCGAATTTCTGCTGGAGCAGCCTCAGGAGAGAGGTTTGCACGGTTTTCCCAGGCTTGTTCAATGATGCTTTGTGGTGATTGGCTCATGCTTTTTAGTTAACTATCAGATTGTTAAGGGATTTTGGCCCTGAATGTAGATTTATCATTATATCGATGGGGCAAAAACCCGTGCGGGAAGCCTTAAGCTTGCTATCATCTTCCCACTTAAGTTTTAAATTTTTACCCCTTTTTCTGAACCTTATTCCCTGCAAAGTACGCCGTGCAACTGAAATCTATCAAACTTTCCGGCTTTAAGTCTTTCGTAGACCCAACCCATTTTGAAATGCCCGGCCAATTAATTGGCGTTGTGGGTCCTAACGGGTGCGGAAAGTCGAACATTATTGATGCCGTGCGTTGGGTTTTGGGTGAATCCCGCGCAAGTGAATTGCGTGGCGAATCCATGCAAGACGTTATTTTCAATGGTTCTGGTTTACGTAAGCCATCGGGTCGCGCCAGCGTAGAGCTCATTTTTGACAATACGGACGGTCGCGCTCAGGGGCAGTGGAGTGTATTTACTGAGTTATCCGTAAAGCGTGTCTTAACCCGCGATGGAAATTCAAGTTACTACGTAAATAACCAAGTGGTACGTCGTAAAGATATTCAAGATATTTTCTTGGGCACCGGTATGGGTCCAAGAGGTTATGCGATTATTGGGCAAGGTACGATTAACCGTATTTTGGAAGCGAAGCCAGAAGAATTACGTATCTTTTTGGAAGAGGCTGCTGGCGTATCTAAATACAAAGAGCGTCGCAAGGAAACCGCATCGCGTCTCGAGGACACAAAAGAGAATTTAGTGCGCGTTGAAGATATTTTGCGCGAACTTGATCAACAGCTCAATCGCCTAGAAAAACAAGCCACAGTCGCAGAACGTCATGCTGAACTTTCAGCAAATATGAAATCGCAACAACAATTGCTCTGGTTTGTACGTCAGACCGAGGCTGGTAAAGAGCAAGAGCGTCACGCCAATGGCATTCGAGATACTCAGGTTAGTTTAGAAGAGCAAACGGCTAAGTTGCGCCACTCAGAAGCCGAGCTAGAAAGTATGCGTACTCATCAGTACGCCATGCAGGATAAGGTTTCACAAGCTCAAGGGGATTTGTATCAAACGAATTCTGATGTAAGTCAAGTTGAGTCGCAAATTCATTATGTGCAAGAAGCGCGTCAACGATTGCAACAACAAACCCAAGATTTACAAGCTCAGCTACAACGCTGGACTGTTCAGGAAACAGACGCTGCCCAGGCGCAACGGACTGCAGAGCATGAGCTAAGCCTTGCCTCGGAAAAAGAACAATCTTTATTAGAGGGCTTAAGTGGTTTGCAAGAGCAAATGCCCGTTCATGAGGAAGCCTATCAACTCAATTCTCGAGAATTAAATAATGCGCGAGATAGCTTGGCAACGATTGAGCAGCGTTTGGCAAGTTTGAGTGAGCGAACTAAATCTATTCTTACTAAACTAGAGGAATTAAAAGGGCGCGAAGCACGTTTGATTGGCGAGCTAGACGGCATGCGCAGACCCGATGCTGAGGCTTTACAAACAGCAATCGATCGTCATGCTATGGCTCAGCGCAAGGTTGAAGAAGCAAGACATCGCGCTTCTGAAACTCAGCAACGCGTTCCCGCAGCTGATGAAGCCCGTAATATAGCGCAACAACAGATTCAGGTGGCCAATCAAGATTTAGCGCAAACCGAAGCCAAGTTAACCGCTTTAACTGCTTTGCAGGCTAGTGTTCAGGCACAAGGAAAAATTGGTCCATGGCTTGAGAGTAAGGGCCTTAAAGAGAGTAAGCGCCTTTGGCAAGAGCTCAAGGTTGAAAGTGGTTGGGAAACCGCTTTAGAGTCTGTCTTGCGCGAACGCTTGGCCGCAGTTACCGCAAAAAGTATTCAAGAAACTTTAGTGCTAGCCAACGATGCGCCACCAAGTCGTCTGGCCATTTTATTGCCCGAAGAAATTATCCCTGCGCATACTTCAGCTCCAGCGGATTTTGTTTCATTGTTGACGCGCGTTCAGAGTGCTGGCGGCCCAAGAATTTCTTCAGTTTTACAAGAGTGGCTCGATAATATTTACATTGCCGATAGTCTTGAAGATGCTTTGCACCGTCGTGACAAGTTACCAGCTGGTGGAGCATTAGTGACCCAGCAAGGCCACTTAATTAGTCGCGTTGGTGTTCAGCTTTATGCAGCCGATTCTGAGCAAGCTGGCATGTTGGCGCGCGCTCAGGAAATGGAAGCGCTTGAGAAGCAATTGCGCGCACAACAACTCATTCAAAGCGAATTAAAAAGCGAGCTTGATCAGTGTGTCGCAAATTATCAAGGCGCTCATCAGGCAGCTGAGCAAGCTCGAATTGCTGCCGAGCAGGCGGTGCAGGAGACTCATGGCTTTGATGTGGAAAGAATGCAGTTAACTCAAGCTGAAGAGAAGTACAGCCAACGTGCTACTCAAATTCAGGGTGAATTAAGTGAAATGCGCGAGCAAATGGAGCAACTGGGAATGACACAAGACCAGTCATCCATGGAGCTTGCGCAATCTGAAGAGGCTAAGCAAGGCTATCAAGAAAGCCTTGCTGTTGCACAAGAGAAATTGGAGTTAGCCACTCAAGAGCGCGACCGTTTGCGTGAGTCGTTGCGTGTAGCTGAAATGGCTGCGCAAGAAGCGGCGTTTTCTACACGTTCGTTGCAACAACGCATTGCCGACTTGCAACGTGATCAGAGTACCGCCCGTGCTCAGATTATGGAGATCCAGGATAAATATGCATTCGCTGAACGGGAGTTAGAAACTCTTAGCGATGCAGAAGCGCAAGAAAAATTACAGGGCTTATTAGCAACTCGTAGTGAGCGTGAATCGATTTTAGCTAATGCTCGTACCGAGCAAGATGCTTTATTACATCAATTGCGTGAAGCTGATGAGGTTCGCATGCAAATCGAACGTACCTTGCAACCAATGCGTGACAAAGTAGTTGATTTGCAATTGCGTGAACAAGCTGCTCGCCTGAACTTTGAGCAATTTGCTACTTTATTGGCTGATGCTGATGCCGATCTCACTTCCTTAGAGTCAAATTTCAGTCCTGATCTAAAGGTTGGCGCATTGCAAAATGAGGTGACCCGTTTAACTGCTGAGATTCAGTCTTTAGGCCCAGTTAACATGGCGGCCTTGGATGAGTTAGCAAGCTCACGTGAGCGTAAGTCTTTCTTGGATGCTCAATCTGCCGACTTAAATGAGGCCATGCAAACTCTCACGGATGCTATTGCAAAAATTGATGGGGAAACTCGTGAATTGTTGCAAGGCACCTTTGACCAGGTTAATACCCATTTTGGTAGACTCTTCCCAGAATTATTTGGCGGTGGCCATGCAGAGTTGGTAATGACGGGTGAGGAGATTTTGGACGCTGGCGTTCAAGTGATGGCTCAGCCTCCAGGCAAGAAAAACAGCACAATTTATCTCCTTTCTGGTGGTGAAAAGGCTTTAACAGCTATCGCCTTAGTATTTTCACTTTTCCTCTTAAATCCAGCACCCTTCTGTTTACTTGATGAGGTTGATGCGCCATTGGATGATGCAAATACCTTGCGCTATGCGCAGATGGTTGCCAAAATGTCAGATAAAACACAGTTCGTATTTATCTCGCACAATAAGATCACTATGGAAATCGCACATCAGTTAATTGGTGTCACTATGCAAGAGCAGGGTGTATCTCGTATTGTTGCTGTGGATATCTCTTCTGCGGTATCAATGGTGGAGGCTGCTTAAGTGTTCTTGGAGCGGATCATGACGACTTTGGGTTTGTCTGACTTGCAGTTTTCATTGGCTGCGATTGGTTTGATTATTTTGATTTCAGTCGTTTTGCTGAATTTTAAATACGCCCGCGCTCGTCGTCGTGCCAGAGATTTGGTTCAGTATTCTCTTGATGAACGTTTTGGAGTGCGTGAACCTTCTTTTGGCGCAGGTTTTGCAGATGCTAGTAATGAGGGTCGTGCTGAACCTACCTTGGATGAGGTTGTCCAATCTATCGTTGTGCCAGAAATATTTACCATTGATCCTAGAATCGATTGTGTAATCACTCTGCGATTCGATCAGGCCATCAGTGGCGCTGAACTCTTAAATGAGATTAATGCATGGTCTGAAACCCCCGCGAAATCTACTGCGCGTTGGATGTGCGAGGGCTTAAATGCAGATGTTGATACAGCTGAAGACTGGGAGCCGCTTAGAGTGGAGGCATCCTATTCAGAGTTGCAATTGGCTATCCAGCTGGCAAGTCGTCGTGGACCGATTGGTGTTCTGGAGTTATCAGATTTTTGTTCTCGCGCACAGGCTCTGGCTGAGACTTTGGGGTCGCAGATTGATATGCCTAGTGTGAGTACTATGCTAGAAAGTGCTAAAGAGCTTGATGCTATGGCAGTAGAAAGTGATATTCAGTTAAGTATTAATGTGATTTTTGATGAAGCAAGTCCATGGACTAATTTTGAAAGTTTGATGCGTCAGCGCGGATTCAAGTTAGCTCGCAATGGTAGACAGTTTGAGTACTACAGTAATAACAAGCTTATTTTTACGAGTGCCGGTATTGACCCCAATAAACCTATTTCTCAATTAACGTTGTTATTAGAGGTTCCCTTGGTTGCTCAAGAGGAGAGAGCTTTTGAAAGAATGCTTGGAGAGGGTGTTGAGATTGCGCAGGCTGCTCATGGCCGCCTAGTTGATGATAACGGCATTAACCTTACTGAAGCTGCTGTAGTCAGCATTCGTCAGCATTTGTATGGGCTGTTCGCCAATCTTGATAAAAACGGCGTCCCATCTGGCTCTTACACAGCAAGCCGTTTATTTAGTTAAGGAACCTCTTTGTCGTCCAATAGTCCGACAAATTTAGCGGAACGGTATACGTATTTACAAGCAGAATTAGCTCGCCTCGAGCATGCTTATTACGTTCTTGATAATCCATTATTACCAGATGCTGAATATGACCGACTATATCGAGAGATGCTCGATATAGAGTCTGCTCACCCAGAATGGGTGACCTCAGACTCACTATCCCAAAGGGTTGGCGGGGCGGCGCTCAAAGAGTTTGATTCTGTACAACACATCGTACCTATGCTTTCTCTCAATAATGCCTTTGAAGATGCGGAGTTAATTGCTTTTGATCGTCGCTGTCGCGAGGCCTTGCACGCTGATGTTGTGGAGTATGCGGGTGAGCTCAAGTTTGATGGTCTTGCTATCTCATTACGTTATGAGAATGGAGTCTTAGTGCGCGCTGCTACTCGTGGTGACGGTGCTAGGGGTGAGGATGTCACTGCCAATATCAAAACGATTCGCGCCATACCCTTACGCTTAACTGGAAAAAATATCCCCGCAGCCTTAGAGGTGCGCGGAGAAGTTTTTATGTATTTGCGTGATTTTGAGAAGATGAATCAGCAGGCAGCCGCTGCCGGTGAAAAAGAGTTTGCCAATCCTCGTAATGCTGCTGCAGGAAGCTTAAGGCAGCTTGATTCAAAAGTTACTGCTAGACGCCCTTTATCATTTTTTGCTTATGGCCTTGGTGATCTTGAGCCTCAAAGTTGGCTACCATCAACTCATGAAGAGCTGCTCAATGTTTATATAAAGCTTGGGCTACCAGTTTGCCCTGAGCGAAGGGTGATGAAATCGGTGGTGGAGATATTGAATTTTTACAATGAAGTTGGTGCTAAACGAGATTCGCTTCCTTATGATATTGATGGCGTTGTTTACAAGGTTAATTCGTTTGCTGAGCAGGCGAAATTAGGTTTTGTTTCAAGGGCGCCACGTTTTGCATTGGCTCATAAGTTTCCGGCACAAGAAGCTTTAACAACGGTCTTGGGTATTGATGTTCAAGTGGGTCGGACCGGTGCAATTACTCCTGTAGCCAGATTGGCTCCAGTTGAAGTTGGAGGGGTTACTGTTACCAACGCTACTTTGCATAATGAGGATGAAATCAAGCGCAAAGATGTACGTATAGGCGATACAGTTTCTGTAAGGCGGGCTGGCGATGTGATTCCCGAGGTAGTTTCAGTAATTAAGGATAGGCGCCCTGTAAATGCGCGGGAATTTATCATGCCAGTGCGATGTCCGGTGTGTGATTCACATATCGAGCGTTTAGCGGATGAGGCAATCGCACGCTGTAGCGGTGGTCTATTTTGTGGAGCGCAACGCAAGCAAGCATTAGTTCATTTTGCCCATAGACGGGCCTTAGATATTGAAGGCTTGGGTGAAAAGATTGTTGATCAATTAGTTGACCACCATTTAGTAAGAACGCCTGCTGACCTTTACCGTTTGGGCTTTGCAGCTTTGGCCAATTTAGAGCGGATGGGCGATAAGTCTGCGGACAATTTGATTCAGGCTATAAATAAGTCGCGTAACACCACCTTAGCGAGATTTATTTTTGCTCTGGGCATTCGTCATGTAGGTGAGACTACGGCAAAAGATTTAGCCAATCATTACGGCAGTGTGCATGCGCTCATGGAGGCGAGTCTCGAAGATCTTCTGATGGTGAATGACGTAGGGCCTGTAGTGGCGAATTCCATCGTAAGTTTTATGCAGGAAGCTCACAATCGAGAAGTAATAGAGCAATTACTTGCCTCTGGATTGCAACTCACGGTTGAAGAGAAGGAGATTAGCGCTGCCGTCATTGGCAAGACCTTTGTTTTGACAGGCACCTTTCCAACGCTTACACGTGATGCCGCAAAAGAACTTCTGGAAAAAGCGGGTGCGAAAGTGGCTGGTTCAGTATCCAAAAAGACTGATTATGTAGTTGCTGGTACTGATGCTGGAAGTAAACTTACCAAGGCCGAAGAGCTTGGTATTGCGGTGATTGATGAAGCTGCGATGTTAGATCTTTTGAAGTAATAACGATCAGTCTTGGGTTAAAAGATACAACAATATTTTTTATGAGTCTTCTTGCTTCTATTGCTCCAAAGTTAAATAATCGCCAATACAAAACCCAGTGCGAAGCAATTCTTACCTCTGTAAATCCCTATTCCAGATTAAATACTTCTGGCCACATCACGGCTAGCGGCTTGGTCATTAGGGGTGATCAAACGCTTTTAATATTTCATCCCTACATTAAGCAGTGGTTACAACCCGGTGGTCATATAGATGACAAAGAGACTCCTTTAGATGCTGCTATTAGAGAGGTCTATGAGGAAACGGGATTAATCTGCTCTCTAGATCAGGCAAGCGTAGATCCTATAGATATTGATGTACATGAAATCGCCGCTAATCCAAAAAAATTAGAAGGATCTCATTTGCATATCGATTTTCTATTTAGACTCAAAGTTGACAGGGAGTGCGATGCTCCCGAGTCTATTGAAAAGGCTTGGTTTACTTTTCATCAAGTGAAAAATGCACGTATTGCACGTGCCTTCCGAAATTTAGGCGCCCAAGACCTCTAGCAACTCTGTCTCTAGTTGAATCTGGAGCTTTGGATTCTTGCTCAGATTGGCTGCATCCAAGAGCAAAACGTCTTCGACCCTTTCTCCCAATGTATTGATTCGAGCGGTATGCAATGAAACGTGATGTTTTGCTAAGACTCTCGAGATAGCATATAGCAGGCCCGTTCTATCGCTAGCCGATAGGGCGAGCGAGTAGTAATGGCCGCGCTCATCTGGAATCATATGTACGCGCGGTTGAATCGGGAAAGAGCGAGATTGTCTAGAAAGGCGACCCATGCTTGGGGCAGGTAGCGGATCGGATTTATTCAGTGCCCCGAGTAATTCATACTCAACGAGCTGAATAAGATCCCGATAGCTTGTGCTTTCATCGATCAAATTGCTTCCTGATATCTGAAAGGTATCTAGCGCATATCCATGGCGAGTTGTATGAATGCGGGCATCCCAAATAGAGAAGCCATGACGTTCAAAATAAGCGCAAATTCGAGCAAATAAGTCGACCTGGTCTTTTACATAAACCGCTACTTGCAACCCCTCGCCAATTGGCGAAAGGCGCGCACGTACTATTGGCGCCTCACTATCGACTTTATTGAAAAGATGGCGAGTTAACCATGCAACATCTGCGGCATCTTGCCGAAGGAAGAAGGCGACATCGAGATTTTTCCAGAGATTCTCATAGGCAGAGTCCTCAATGCCATACAGACGCAACTTGGCTCGCGCTTCTTCATGACGTTGAGCCAACTCAGAAGAGGCATCAGGTTTAGCTCCTCCCAATACTCTGAGGGTTACACGATAAAGGTCCTCAAGCAACTTCCCTTTCCACGCATTCCATACCTTAGGGCTGGTACCACGCACATCGGCAACAGTGAGGAGATAAAGAGCAGTTAAATGGCGCTCATCACCAACCTTTTTCGCAAAGGCTTTGACGACATCGGGATCGGTAGTGTCTTGTTTTTGAGCTACTTGACTCATATTTAAGTGCTCTGCGACCAACCAGACCAGTAGCTCTGTATCTTTTTTATCGAGCCCATGCTCTTTAGCAAACTTACGCATATCCGCCTTGCCTAAGGTGGAGTGGTCTCCACCCCGACCTTTGGCTATATCGTGAAATAGTGCTGCTATTACCAATAGCCAGGGCTTTTCAAAGTGAGCGATCAGGCGGCTACAGAATGGAAATTCATGGGTATGCTCAACCACCATGAAGCGACGTATGTTCCGCAGAACCATCAGGATGTGCTGATCTACCGTATATACGTGGAATAAGTCATGCTGCATTTGCCCAACAATTTTTCTAAAGGCAGGTAGGTACCGACCCAGTACGCTAGTGCGGTTCATAAGCTGAAAGGCGCGACTCACACCAGCAGGCTGTTTGAGTAACTCCATAAATAGCGCACGATTCACTGGGTCTGCTCGCCACTTACTATCCATTTTTTGACGTGCGTTATAAAGCGCCCTAAAAATGGTGGCTGATAAACCTTTTACGCTAGCTGTTTGGGCAAACACTAAAAACGTTCTTAGAATTTGCTCTGGATACTTTTGATATAGCTGTGGATCTGAAATATCCAAGACCCCTTGGCGCTCTATAAAGAAAAGGTTTCCTTCGCCCGGAATTGTGTGGGTGGTTTTGGATTCTTGTGGAAAGAGTAGTGCCTCAATATTTTGCAAAAGCACGTCATTAAGCTGAGTCACTGCCTTTGCGGACCAGTAGTAGCGGCGCATCATGGCTTCACTGGCAAGGCGTGAGGACTCTTCATTGATACCCATTGCGGCCGCTAGGGGTGCCTGCAAGTCAAAAACTAGAACATCTTGTCTACGGCCTGCAAGTAAATGTAAGTTTGCTCGTAAAGTTTCTAAGAAACGTTGATTGCGAGTGAGTTCCGTCAACTCACGTTGCGTCACTAATCCCGCTTCATTTAAATCTTTAAAGGTTTTACCAAGCAGAGCCGCTTTGCTAACCCATGAAATCACTTGAAGATCGCGTAGTCCACCAGGACTTTCTTTGCAATTGGGTTCAAGTGAGTAAGGCGTATTTTGGTATTTGTAATGACGTTGTATTTGTTCTGCAAGCTTAGCTTGAAAGAATGTTTTCGGATCTAAAGCATTTTCAAATGCATTAGCAAATTCTTTATAGAGTGGTTTTTTCCCAAATACTAGGCGTGCTTCTAAAAGCGAGGTGCGAACAGTAATATCTTGCTCTGCTTCCGAGATGCATTCCCTAACTGTTCGAACTGAAGAGCCAATCTCTAAACCCGTATCCCAGCATTTGGCGACGAACTTTTCGATCTTGCTGGTAAGGACCTCTTCAAATATTTTTTTGTTATCGGGCACGAGAATGAGAATGTCGATATCGGAGTAAGGAAAGAGTTCGCCCCTCCCAAATCCACCAACAGCTACAAGCGCAGCTTCATGCCCTAGGTCGCATGATTCCCATAAACTTATTAAAAAAGCATCGCTGAGTTTGCAGAGTTGTTTGGTGAGCTTTCCAACGGCTTGGTTTTTACGAAACTCTGCATAAGCAAGTTCTCGTGCAGCGCGTAAACTGACCACATCGGTGATTTGAGATTTCACCGCTGAAGTGGAGCGCATCCTCTTAAGCGCTAACGAGATTGGGTCTAAATGACAGGCCTTTAACGCAATCAGGCGGTAAGTTACTTCCTTCTGACCAAGTTAAAACTTCAACACCGGTAGGTGTTACTAACAAGGTATGTTCCCACTGTGCTGAAAGGCTGCGATCTTTTGTTTTTACTGTCCACTGATCTGGCATCGTACGTATTTCACGGCGACCTGCATTGATCATCGGCTCAATGGTGAAAGTCATACCGGCTTGTAGTTTTTCACCGGTACCAGGGCGACCATAGTGGAGAATTTGTGGATCTTGGTGGAATACTTTTCCAATGCCGTGTCCGCAATATTCGCGAACAATTGAGTAGCCCGCATTTTCAGCGTGGGTTTGTATAACGTGACCAATATCACCCAATGTAGCGCCCGGTTTTACTTGTGCAATACCAAGCCATAAACACTCAAATGTGATCTGGGTAAGGCGTTTCGCCATCACCGAAACATCGCCCACCATAAACATACGGCTGGTGTCGCCGTAATAGCCATCAGGAGTAATGACGGTAATGTCTAAATTGACTACATCGCCCATTTTGAGGATTTTTTCGCCAGGGATGCCGTGACAAATCACATCATTGACCGAGGTGCAGATGGAGGCTGGGAAAGGTGGGTACCCTGGAGGTTGATAGTTCAACGGGGCTGGAATGGTTTTTTGAATATCACGCATGTACTCATGACAGATTCGGTCTAACTCCCCTGTGCTTACCCCTGCCTTAACGTGGGGGGTTACATGATCAAGAACTTCGCTGGCTAAGCGGCCTGCTTCGCGCATCCCTTGGATGTCTTTTTCTGCTGTAAATAAGCTATTCATGCCTTGATTATCAACGACTTGGGGATTATTCGTTTTAAAATATTGCTTAAATTTTAGGCAATATTTCCTCCATTTAGGCCAATTGGGGTGAGTTCATAAGGTTCTAGGCGCTAGTGACCGCTTC
>Ga0364893_10240_pt1 | contig 26191 bp, 27 predicted proteins | sample ExccelJu500001D3_FD_206943 | JGI IMG/M metagenome (GOLD analysis project Ga0364893, IMG submission 206943) | Enriched cells from Trout Bog Lake Hypolimnion, Wisconsin, USA - BchlTB.July16.5000.01.D3 | ecosystem: Environmental > Aquatic > Freshwater > Lake > Hypolimnion/Profundal zone | place: USA...
CACGATGCTGCAATACCAGCAAACCATCATATAACAACTGGTTGACTGGATTTTTACCTACAATGCCTATAATTCCGCACATGAATAAAGCCTTAAGTGATTATATCTATAATTTTAAATTGCTAATTTGAACCTACTCGTACTTAATGTAAGTAGACATATTGCTTGCTACCCAAGGTACTGAGCTTAACACCATCGCTTCTAATGGGGCACTAAACATCGCGTTACGCCACATAGAGTCTTGAGGAATACTAGTCAACCCAGCTAAGAAGACCACAATGCCGACAATTAACACGCCGCGTGCAAAACCAAAAACAGCCCCTAATAATCGATTAAGCCAGCTTAAACCTACCTTATTAAAAATCTCTGCCAACGGAATTGATAACAAGCTAGTGATTATCAGCGTTGCAAAAAATAACACAAGAAAAGCTGCCAAAAAACGTAAAGAATCGTTAGGAATATTAGACGGCATCATCGGTATAATTTGACTAGCATAAGTTTTTGCCACATAGAATGAGACTATCCAACTCAATATTGCCAGCACTTCTCGAAGCAAGCCACGCATCACACTTAAAATCACAGACAAACTGATAATTAAAAGCACCACATAATCAAAAATTGTCATGAGTGTTTATATCCATTGTCGGATGCTGAAAAAATCAGTGATCGAAGCATCACTCATTACTAACAACCATTCCAGCCAATCCAATTTTCTGTAATTTTAGGATGGTGGAATTAGCGTCTTGCCTTGAGGTAAAACTACCAACTCTTAATCGTATTTTCTCACCTTTAGGCGTATTCATTTTCTGAGTATGGCTAATAAAGCCTTCTTGCTTTAACTTCTCCTGCAACCGCTTCACATTGGCTGCATCAGAATATACCCCAACCTGAATGCTAAAACTCCCGTCTTTTTTTGACTGTGCTTTAGCTTCAGTCTTACTATCAGAAGATTTAGATTCTGCTAATTTAGTATCACGCACAGTGGAGTCGGTAGGCTTAGCAGCATTATCTTTAGCCTCACCAGCACCAACCACCAATTCGCCAGGGTTGGCAACCTTCAACCCTTCGGCAAGTTTTGGTTTAGATTCGTCAGCTTTAGGGCCAGCACTCTTATCGTCATTATTACCGTGGTCTGTAGGTAACAATTTATTACTATCAACCTCAACGCCGAGCGGATTTTTTTTATTATTCTTTTCTTCAAGGCCAGAATTTAAAGGAGCAACGACCCCTTTAGCCAATGGGCTTGTCTGCGACTCCATTGTATTCACAATTTGCTCTGATCCAGACGTCTGAGCAATGGGGGCCGGATTTACCTTCTGAGATTCAACAGATTCCGTCATTGAAATTTTTATTGCCTGTTGCGGCCCCAAAGCAACGCGATCTAGCAATATTTTTGGCAAAATTACCAACATTAACAGCACCAATATAATGGCACCGACCAAACGACGGCGAGCACGTTTTTTCAGGCTTAGTTCTTGTTCGTTAGGTAAGTCAGGTGGCATTACTGCTTCCTTAAAATTAGCTTTTTGATTGCGAATAAAGTGCTTGCATTACGTTTGATACCGTATAAAAAGAACCGAACGCGACTATTTTATCATTTTCATTCATCTCGTTACAGTTTTGTGTGGTAATTGTACCTTTTAAATCCAAGCAGGCTTGCCGATATGCCTGTGCTGAGTCGCTAAAAAGATTAACCACAGCATTTGGATTGAGCTCTTTAATAATAATTGCTAAATCTTTAGCAAAAGCACCACGTACATTATCAATGTTAGCCACATACCAGGCATCTACTTCATTAATAAGCTCACTAACGACACCTTTAACATCCTTATCAGCTAACATTGCAAAAACCGCAAAGGTTTTAGCGGCTAACATATCTTTAGTTAAGCGCAAATTATCCGCTAAGGCACGTGCTGCATGGGGGTTGTGCGCAACGTCTAAAATTAACAAACAAGGATTCGTGATGGATATTGGAATTATTTGAAAACGTCCAGCCAATGTGACTTGTTGCAAAGCTGCTCGTATAGCAGTTAGCTCCACTGGTAATTGAGGTTGCAATGCTGAAATTGCAGCCACCGCACACGCAGCATTATTGATCTGATATCTTCCCTTTAAAGCAGGCAGTGGAAGTTGATAATTAATATGCCCCAGAAAAGCATCATCAGCACTATATTCCCAACCATCCTGAGTGACACCGCAATCAAATTCTTTACCCAAACACTTTAGTTGGGCATTTATTTTGGTTGCATAGGCAATTAAACTCTGCGGTGGAGTTTCATCACCGCAAATGGCTACTTTCTGACCACGATAAACACCAGCCTTTTCATAAGCAATCTGCTCACGAGTATCACCTAAATAATCCTGATGATCTAAATCAATGGCAGTTACGATGGCGCAGCTAGGTTCAAATGCATTCACAGCATCTAATCTACCGCCTAGGCCTATCTCCAAAATGGCAACATCAATCCCCGTCTGCATAAAATGCCACATCGCAGCCAATGTACCAAACTCAAAGTAAGTAAGTGCAACAGGACGATCAATTTTTCTCGCTTTTTCCACCGCGAAAAATGCATGACAAAGTGCCTCATCGCTCACTTCAACACCATTAACGCGAACCCGTTCGTTATAGCGAATTAAATGCGGCGAGCTATAACTAGCCACTTGATAACCTGCGTTTAGATAGGCCTGCTCCAACATTGCACAGGTAGATCCTTTACCGTTGGTGCCTGCAACAGTAATAATTTCAAACTCAGGATGAAGTTGCATTCTCTCAATGATGAGCCTAATCCTATCCAAACCCATAGCAATCGATTTAGGGTGTAGGCTTTCAATATAAGTCAGCCAGGCTTTTAAGTCGTTACTTTTCACTGGTTGTTAGTAGTAAGTGTGTTGATTAAGCTATATAGACGGTGGGAGTATTGAACAAAGTTGGTAATAATTTAATTTAACGCTGGAAATTAGAGCTATATTTTTGCATAGCCATTAAGCAACTTCAGGCAAACGCATTAAGTTTGCTAAAACTGAAGCTAACCTTGCTCGCATTTCACGTCGATCAATAATAAAATCAATAGCTCCATGCTCTAACAAGAACTCAGCACGCTGAAACCCATCAGGCAAAGTTTCACGAACTGTTTGCTCAATGACACGAGGGCCAGCAAAACCGATTAAAGCTTGCGGCTCAGCTATAATCAAATCACCCAGCATTGCAAAACTCGCTGAAACACCGCCCATGGTTGGGTCTGTCAAGACTGAAATGTAGGGCAAGCCAGCTTTACTTAGCTGCGTAAGAGCTGCGCTCGTTTTAGCCATTTGCATCAAAGATAACAAACCTTCTTGCATGCGGGCACCACCGCTGGCAGAAATACATATAAACGCCATATTGTTATCAATGGCTGTTTGCACACCACGCACAAACCGCTCACCAACCACTGAGCCCATTGAACCGCCCATGAATTTAAATTCAAAGGCTGCAACAACAGCAGGAACATTCTTTATGCTCCCTTGCATAACAATCAACGCGTCTGTCTCACCTACAGACTTTTGTGATTCTTTAATACGCTCCTCATACGTTTTAGTATCTTTAAACTTAAGTGAATCGATCGATTGGACTTTCGCACCAATTTCAAACTGACCTTCAGCATCTAACAACTGCGCCAATCGAGCGCGTGCACCAATACGATTATGGTAGGAGCACTTTGGGCAGACTTCAGCATTATCTTCTAAATCTTTACGATAGAGCACAGACTGACAGGCTGGGCATTTACTCCACAATCCTTCTGGTACTGTTTTTTTATCTACGCCAACTGCGCGTTTAATTTTTTGCGGTAATTTATTTAACCAACTCATCTAGGCATCCTTATATATTCTTAATGTCGCCACTAGGCAGCGTCTATTGCTGTTCTCAGCTCTGTCATCAAAGCGGCTACGTTACTCAATAAATTGTCATCGGTTGAATCTTCAATAGTGGTGACCATACGACTTCCAACTACCACAGCATCCGCGATTGCTGCAGTAGCTTTAGCTGTCGCTGCATCACGGATACCAAAACCCACACCAACCGGCAAACTGGTTTGCTTACGAATGCTGGCAACACGCTCCGAGACTTCATTGATATCTAAATTTGCGGCCCCTGTCACACCTTTGAGGGACACATAGTAAACAAAGCCACTGGCTTGATTTACAATCAATTTTACCCGCGCGGGCTCAGTGGTTGGAGACAATAAAAATATAGGATCAATATCAAGTGCCTGCAGTTGCTTCACATAATCAGTACATTCTTCTGGCGGATAATCCACAGTAATTACTCCGTCAACATCAGCAGATTTTGCTCTATTAGCAAACTCCGCAGCACCAATAACTTCAATTGGGTTGGCATAACCCATTAAAATAATGGGAGTTTTCTGATCATCTGCACGAAAATCTTTGACCATCTGAAGCACCGCAGTTAAACCCACCTTATGTTTTAAAGCGCGTTCACTTGCACGCTGAATGACCGGACCATCTGCCATAGGGTCAGAAAAAGGTACGCCAAGCTCTATGATGTCAGCACCAGACTTGACCAAAGTATGCATCAATTTAACCGTATGTTTAGGGTGTGGATCGCCTGCAGTAATGTAGGGAATTAAGGCAGTTTTACCTTGTTGTTTCAATGTTGCAAAAGTAGTTTGGATACGTGACATAGGCTTATTTTTATAAAGTAATATTGGCGAGTTTAGCAACCGTATTGATGTCTTTATCTCCGCGGCCTGATAAATTAACCAAAATAATTTCATCTTTACGCATAGTCTTAGCCATTTTTTCTGCATAGGCTAAGGCGTGGCTCGATTCTAGTGCAGGAATAATGCCTTCCGTACGGCACAGATTATGAAAAGCAGCCATCGCTTCATCATCGGTAATGGCGACATATTCAGCACGTTTAATATCCTTTAACCAAGCATGCTCTGGGCCGACGCCAGGGTAATCCAAACCAGCAGAAACAGAATGCGTTTCAATAATATTTCCATCCGCATCCTGCATTAAGTAAGTACGATTACCGTGCAAAACGCCCACTGGGCTATTGGCTGTTAACGGCGCTGCATGCATGCCAGTTTCTAAACCATGACCTGCCGCCTCAACACCAATTAGCCGTACATTCGGCACATCAATATAAGGGTAAAAAATACCCATAGCATTAGAACCGCCACCCACACAGGCGAGAACTGCATCAGGTTGACGCCCAACCATTTCCTGCATCTGCTGCTTAGCTTCAATACCAATAATGGCCTGGAAATCACGCACCATCATCGGATATGGATGAGGGCCAGCAACCGTGCCGATAATGTAAAAAGTATTATTTACATTAGTGACCCAATCACGCATCGCTTCGTTAAGAGCATCTTTTAAGGTTTTGGAGCCACTTTCAACTGGAACTACAGTAGCACCGAGTAACTTCATCCTAAATACATTAGGCGCCTGACGCTTAATGTCTTCACTACCCATATAGACAACACACTCTAGCCCCATGCGTGCGGCAATAGTGGCAGTTGCTACGCCATGCTGGCCAGCACCAGTTTCGGCAATCACACGGGGCTTACCCATGCGTTTAGCCAACAAGGCCTGACCAATGGTATTGTTAATCTTGTGCGCGCCAGTGTGATTCAAATCCTCACGCTTTAAATAAATCTGCGCTCCACCGACTTTTTCAGAGAGTCGCTTTGCATGGTAAATGGGGCTTGGCCTACCTACAAAATGCTTTAAATCATAGGCATACTCAGCTAAAAATTCAGGGTCATTGCGATATTTTTCGTACATTAGGCGCAACTCGTCTAGCGCCTCCACTAAGGTTTCAGCTACAAAAGTTCCACCAAATTGTCCAAAATGTCCACGCGCATCGGGCATGTCATAAAGCTGCATGTTTAATTCTCCACTTTCGTCATTTATTACAGCTTATACCGATAAGCACCGATGTAACAAAGCACTTCCGTCTACAAACTTATTTAATATTAACTTGTTCCACAAACGCATTCATTTTCGCAACATCCTTGATGCCTTTTGATATTTCAACGCCACCACTCACATCCACGGCATAAGGACGAACTTTCATAATGGCATCAGCCACGTTATCTTTAGTTAATCCACCAGCTAATATCACTGGAGGAAACTCACCTAACTGCATATTGATAAGTTGTTGTGGGATTAAGTTCCAGTCAAATGCATGTCCGGTACCACCAGCGACGCCATCAGTATAGGTGTCTAACAACAAACCTTTAGCTGCTGAAAAGTCCTGTGCATATTGTAACAAATTTGTATCAGTTTTTACTCGGATTGCTTTGATAAAAGGAAGTCCATATTGCGCACATTGCAAGGGGGTTTCGTCACCATGAAATTGTAATAGGGTTAATTGAACTTGCGCCAAAACCTGCTTAATAAATTGAGGATCAGCATCAACAAATAAGCCAACTACACTTACGAAAGCAGGAACATTTTTGATTATTTCCACCGCTTGGCTAATACTGACATTACGTGCGCTCGGCGCGTAAAATACTAAGCCGATAGCATCAGCACCATTAGCCACCGCCGCAAGCGCGTCCTCAGCCCGCGTAATGCCACAAATTTTAACCTTTACCCTCAAAAATAATCCTCTCAAATCCAATTAATTACGCTTAGTGGTCACTAAACGATCAACAGAGCGCTATTGTAACGCTAAATCAGCACTTGCATGCCAGGACGAGTGCTTGGCAAGCCCCATTTAGCATCATATCCTACAGAAGTTAAATACAAACCGCAGGGCGAAAAGGTTGGCGGTGATAAGGTGCGATCACGCTTTTGTAGTAGTTCTTTAATATAAAGTGGAGAATGCGCGCCCTTACCCACATAAATTAATGCGCCAATCATATTACGTACTTGATGTTGCAAAAATGCTGATGCCGAAAAATCAAAAATAAAATAATCACCTTGCTGACGCACTTCGGCAATATGTAGGCGCTTAATAGCGGATTTAGCCTGGCATTCAGATGCTCTAAATGCACTAAAATCATGTTCACCTATCAAGTAACTTGCTGCCTCCTTCATGGCTGCATGGTCTAGTGGTGCATGAAACCAACCCACCTTATCGACCATTATTGCTGGCGCCACCTCTGCGTTGTAAAGCACATACTGATAACTTCTCTGAAAGGCTGAAAATCGTGCATGAAAAGCATCATCAACTGCATGTGCCCATTGCACACGAACACTGGGAGGCAAATGCGCATTCACGCCACGTACCCAAGCTGAAATAGGACGCAGACAATTCGTCTCAAAATGAACAACTTGGCCCAACGCATGAACACCCGTGTCAGTGCGCCCCGCTGCGTGGACCCGTATATCGTGTTGTGCAATTTTTGATATTGCTAACTCTAAAGCATCTTGAACGCCACAGGCAGCAGGCTGACTTTGCCACCCACAGAAGTGAGAGCCATCATAGGATAAACCTAATGCAATTCTCATCCCAATACTCGCCAAGCGATTGAGGTACTTACGCTGACAATCAATATAACCATCACCCACTTATCGATTAACTTAAATGCAGGCAACTGCAAATTAATTAACTGATACACCGGCAAACTTTCAGAGGCTGTATGTATAGCATCTAACTCATAGAAGTTAATCTTATTATTAGAAGTCGCTAACAACGACTCAACATAATCAAGCGTCAGTAATAATCGGGCACTAAAGCGTTCGGCATTTAATCCTATCAATTTTAGTGGCTTAAGTAGCATATATAACCCAGCGATTAAATCATGCTTTGAGCTACCTGTGAATAAGAGGCTCAAACTAGCTAATGCAATTAATAATTTAGCAATTTGGACTAAACCTAATCGACATCCTTCATAGGTCGGTGCAGCATAAGCTAGAAATTGTGGAATATATTCCCCCGGAGTGGCAAATGCATAAATAACAAATAGGGAAATAAATAACCAGCGCATGCGCTTTACTGCATGTAAAAAGTGACTTGCTTTCTGGTGCAACGCCGCGGCAAAACTTAACCCGCACAATACAAATACCCATTGAATACTTAATAGGTTTAAAAGTAACAACATGAAGATAAAGGATGAAATTTTTACAAGGGGATGCATAACCTGGGATTTCCGCCTAGATTTACTTCAACTTCTTAGTGCCCTTAAGATCAGGACTCGCTTTCACATGTACTTTTTTTGCAGTTTTCAAACGCGCCGGTTTTGAATCCTGTTCATCATCCAGATCAAAACTAATAGTAGAAAAGTCAAACCCATTAGCAGTTTGGCCTATTAACGAGTCACTCAAACTAGATTCAAAACTTTTTAGATCAGTGACTTGTTCTTGATGCGCTTTAGGTTGCTCACTTGGTTTATTGCCTGAATCAACATTGTAATCTAAAGTAATCCCCTCCATTTTTTGCATCGGAATATCAGGATTGCTTGGTATATCAAGAACTGACTGACTCGAAATTAATTGAGACAGTTCAACCTTAGAGGGGCTGTTCGCAGGAGTATTATTAGCATCCGCTGCCCGCAAAAAAGTCCCATCCGATTTACTTGAGCTATTCGCAGCTTCTAGGCTTGCAGCCATTTTAGACACTTGAGCTAATAAGGGGTCATCGTGACCAAGCATGACGGACAATTTTTTAGCAAGAGATTCAAACGCCTCACCGTTTTTATCAGCAACATAGATTTCCAACAACTTAAGATACAGCTCATATCGCTTAGGATTTTTTGAGATAGCCATCTCTAGCACATCGACTGCTTGTAAATGATCGCCATATGTCATATAAATTTCGGACTCAGTCATGGGGTCAACATGATGGGTATCCTCTATATCGCTATCCATACGCTGCGAAAACTGAGTTAAAGACGAACTTTTAATAACAGATCTATTGTCGAAAACATAGTTAGAACCAGAAGAGTTTAAGTTGACATGACCAAACGCAGCTTCTTTTTTAAGTTGAAGTCGCAGTAACATCCAAGCTAAAAGAAACAGTGCGCTCAAAATACCCGTGATTAGGAGAGTAATAATGACCACATGATTAAATGGGCGAAGCCAACCATCCTCGGATGTTATTTGAATAGGATTGTTTGTATTTGCAGCAGTTGCCGAATTTTTTTGGAGGTCATTCATTACCTGACTTTTTAAGGCCAGTAATTTTTGCATATCTTCAATTTGCCGCTCTAAGATAGCTGTCCGCTGCTGCGCCTCTTTTAAAGACTTAGCATGAGCAGCATTCTCCTCTTGAAGCATGGTGATTTTAGCTTCCATGGCTTTAGATGCATCAGCTATATTCCTATCGCCTGCAGAAAGCTTAACGACGTCTTTTAAAGTGACTTTAGCACTAGGAGCCTGATCAGCAATGCTGGCAATTTTGCCTGATGCCGATTGCTTTTGTTCTGCTTCTATTGGTGTGGGCATCCCAAGGACATGGCCTGCCAACGTCCCTCTATATGCACCCCAGTTTGCTGAATGTAGTTTAACAAACTGTGTAGCTTGGTGCTCGTCCACTAAAAGCAGTTGATCTCTCACTGGCACCCTAATAATTTCGCCAATTTTAAGACGGTTCATATTGTTATTCATGAAAGCTTGTTTGTTGCTATCAAACAAACCCACCAACATTTGATCTAGGCTCACACCTTCAACTTGCTCAATTTTAGCAATATTCGATAAAGTATCACCTTGCTTAGTTGTAATGACATTCGCATCAATACTAGCTTGTGATTTTCCATCTTGAGTGGTTGATTGATTAAGCTCATCGATGCTCTTTCCATCCGCTTTTTCACTTACCGAAGGGATTGTCGGCAATGCATTAGGAAGTGTTTGAGTCTCATCAATGGCAGATTTGGCGTTTGCCGGATCAAGCAACACATTATATTCACGCTGCACACGGCCTGATGCCCAGTCGATTTGTATGAGCATGTCCAAAAATGTATCGTTAATTGGTTGGATAGTACTAAGCTTTAATACTGGCACACCATTAGCACTTGCACCGACTTCAACTTTAATATTGCTATAGATGTCTTGATGCGCAATGCCTTGCGCTGCGTAAGCCTCTTCAGAGGCAAACGAAGCTGACAGGCTTGCTAGTTCTTCGGCATAGACCGACAACAATTCAATTTCGGCCTTAAATGGCTCCCCTAAGCTTGAAGTAACCTTAATATTACCTAAAGCAGCAGCAAAACCAGACAGCGGCATGAGTGCGAGAAAAATCGCCAATATAATCTGCTTCATTTTCAGCACACTCGTCATCTGACCTTTAATCATACTAAACCTCCCCATGTCTAAAGACAGCGGGTTCTAAGGGCGAACCCGCTGGGGTCTCCTGGCTCTCGTCTTGCGACTACAGCATCCAGGCCATGACCAGCGGCAAACCCTCTATCACAAACGACCTGCTCTAACGGTGTTGCCACCGTGATTTTGCCCGAAGGCTCTATCTTCGCAGGTTCGGAACGCAGCCACCCCGTTTGCAGCAGCACAGGTTTCTGAGCCGCCCACATCGTTTCGATATGGGATGGGTGGTGCGTGTTGCTCATTACGCAGCGTGCGAGGAATGCGGAGTACACATCCCGTTGCACAACGCCAGACCCATCACCTAACACATGCCACCGCTGACTGAGCGGCTTCTTTGTGCAAACTTCGGTGGTGTGATCGTACTGCGACATTTTCAGCGACCAGGTGTGCAAATCAATCAACTTGCCGCCAGCACTTTCAGCCTTGCGACGCAATTGTTCAACAAACATTCCTGGCGCTCTGACTTTCACGCTCTTGCCGTAATTCTTTTGGAATGCGATATAAGACAGGGTTTCAGACTGGATAACATTTCCCAGCCCAAGAATCTGGTTTGCAAGCTCGCCATGGCTGCGTTTGCGCTCCGCAGCTAGTTTGCGTTCTACTTCTGCATATTCGGTACGAATTTCTGTATAGCGTTTGGACGGTGTGAACTTCTGGCCTTTTTTCCACGTCCCGTTAGCATTAAAGCAGTGTGGGTTCGTGGCACGTTTAGACCTATCCATGGCACGTTGCAGGCGGCGGGTTTCTTTCCATGGCTGAACCACGGTATCGCAGAATTTCACCAGCGAAGCGGAATTGTCACCGACTACGGCAATGGTGCTCGGGCCAATATCCAGCCCAACTATTTCACCGCATGATTGCTCGTGCTTTATTGGGGCAACACCAGCCTGCATAAGTTGCATGAACCAGCGGCGTTCGCCGTTCACATTACGCCACAACACGCGGCAATACTTCGTCTTATTGGTTAATGCTTGGTGCAAGTATGGATCTTGGGTTTTAGACGGCAACAAAGCCGGAAGCGTGAGATTGCCAAACTCGATACAACCAGTTTCTGGTTTCCAGATGATGTTAGCCGCGTTGGTAGTCGCCTCAAGCGAGTGCAATGGGCGGTTATTACCCTTAAACCGTGGGCGTCCGCGTTTGCCAAAGGCGTATTGTTGCATGGCCGCGAACACCTGCTCAGCGATACGTTGGGTCACATTAGAGCCGAGCCGGTCTTTCCAGCCCGCTTCATTCTTGCAATGTCGGGCGAAGGTGATGGTGACTGCTGGTGTAAATCCAGCTTCTTTAGATAGTCGCTGAAATTCTGTACCGCGTGTTTTTTTGTCGGTGATGGTTCGCGTGTGCTGCCAGTCTTTCGACTGTTTTAGTAGGCCATGGCGACGTAGTGCTTCACCCAAAGTTGCGTTATACAAACGCCTTCCAGCTTCCATACGACCAATCATCGTCCTATCTTCACCTGATTTCACAACCAAGGGAATAGTGAGAACGAAAGTGGATGTAACGGTGCGCTTCATTTGTGCTTTTGCTGCTCTATATATTGTTTAACTACCTCAAGCGGTGCGCCGCCTATCGTCGATACAAAATAACTATTCGTCCACAAAGTCGGAAGGCGTGACTTTATCCACTTAAATTCTTCGCGAAGCAACCTCGATGATCTGCCCTTCATTAGTTTAATCAGTTTGTGTATTCCGAACTGCGGATCAACCTCTACCAGAAGATGCACATGGTCTGGCATAACCTCAAGCTCCAATATCTCACATTTACATTCAGTAGATACGCTTTGTATAATTTCCTTTAACCGAACATCAACACCTTTTACCAATACCGAACGCCGATACTTCGGACACCATATAACATGGTATTTGCAGGAGTAAACCACATTCAGGTTGCTCTTGTATTTTATGGTGTAATCGCTCATGTAATAATTATACAGATATTAGATATATAACACAATGCAAATCTAAATCAAAAACAACTTCCCGCTTTCCTCCCCATGGCTAAAGCGGGGGGATTCTCGCGGAGGTGGGTTGATTTTCTCAACACCAAAGGATCATTAACGATGAGTAAAATAAACATGGGTGTTATTTCTCAACCAAGATTCTTAACATACGCCTCAGGGGCTCAGCCGCACCCCATAACAGTTGATCACCAACAGTAAAAGCAGATAAGTAATCATTACCCATATTTAATTTACGTAGGCGCCCAACGGGGGTATTAAGTTTACCGGTGACCGCAGTTGGCGTAAGCTCACGCATACTCGCATCACGTTCATTGGGTATAACCTTAGCCCATGGGTTAGGTTCTGCAAGCATCTGTGTTATTTCATCTAATGGCACATCTTTTGTTAATTTAATTGTGAGGGCTTGCGAATGACAACGCATTGCGCCTATCCGTACACAAAGGCCGTCAATTAAAATAGGATTTTGTTCACGTCGTAAAATTTTATTAGTCTCGGCGCCACCTTTCCACTCTTCTTTACTTTGCCCATTACCAAGATCTTTATCTATCCATGGAATCAAGCTTCCTGCGAGCGGAACACCAAACTGCGTAGTAGGAAAATCCGTATCACGCAAGGTCCCGGCCACGGTTCGGTCAATATCTAGAATTGCAGAAGCAGGGTCAGCCAAAAGAGTGCTGGCTGCAAAATGAGCCTCGCCCATTTGTTTAAGTAACTCACGCATATTTTGAGCACCCGCACCAGATGCTGCCTGGTATGTCATCGATGTTGCCCATTGAACTAGGTCGGCCTTAAATAAGCCATGTAAAGCCATTAACATTAGTGACACCGTGCAATTACCACCCACCCAATTTTTATTACCATGCGTAAAGGCATCTTGAATGACGTGCATATTGACTGGATCAAGCACAATGACCGCATCATCTTCCATACGTAAGGTAGAAGCTGCGTCTACCCAATGACCAGTCCATCCGTCAGCGCGTAATGCTGGAAATATTTCATTAGTGTAGTCACCCCCTTGGCAGGAAACAATCACATCCATTACCTTCAGTTCTGCAATGTTTTTTGCGTTCTTTAAAGGTGGAGAATCTATACCTACATTAGGTGCGGGATCGCCTAGTTGTGATGTAGTGAAAAACTGGGGCTCAATTAACGCAAAGTCATTTTCTTCTATCATGCGCTGCATGAGGACTGAGCCAACCATACCACGCCAACCTATAAAACCAACTTTCAGCATATTATAATCCCGACCTAATTAAGCGCAGCGAGCACAGCATTACCCATATCGCTACATGATACTTTTTTGCAACCCTCAGTCACGATATCTGCCGTACGATAGCCCTGTGCCAAAGCTTGTTTAACTGCATTTTCTATTTTTAGTGCATTTAATTCATCATTAAACGTATAGCGCATCATCATGGCCGCAGACAAGATTGTTGCCAGCGGATTTGCTACATTCTTTCCGGCAAGGTCAGGCGCAGAGCCATGGCTAGGCTCATACATCCCTTTATTATTAGCATCTAAAGAAGCTGAAGGTAACATACCGATAGAGCCGGTGAGCATCGAGGCCTCATCCGACAAAATATCACCAAAAATATTACCAGTGACCATGACATCGAATTGCTTAGGCGCACGAATCAATTGCATAGCCGCGTTATCAACGTACATGTGGCTAAGCTCTACTTCAGGATATTCAGCAGAAAGTTCAATCATCACTTGGCGCCATAATTCAGTACATTCAAGTACATTAGCCTTATCAACTGAACAGACTTTTTTATTGCGTTTCATTGCAATATCAAAAGCCACACGTCCAATGCGACGGATTTCAGATTCCGCATAGCGCATGGTGTTAAATCCTTCACGCTCACCATTGGCTAGTGTGTGAATGCCACGAGGCTGTCCAAAGTAAATATCACCTGTTAGCTCACGTACAATCATAATATCTAGACCAGAAACCACTTCCGGCTTAAGCGTTGAGGCATTAGCCAACTCAGGGTAAAGTAAAGCTGGGCGTAAATTAGCAAATAAATTGAGTTCTTTGCGTATACGTAGCAAGCCCCGTTCAGGGCGCAAATGGCGTTCTAGGGTGTCATATTTCCAATCCCCTACTGCACCTAATAGCACTGCATCAGAGTCTTTAGCTAGCTGTAAGGTTGCCGCAGGTAAAGGATCGCCTGATGCTTCATAACCTGCACCACCGATTGGCGCCTCTGTCATGCTTAAATTAAGATGCAGCGCACCTAATATTTTTACCGCTTCCGCTACGATTTCTGGACCGATACCATCACCTGGCAATACTGCGATTTTCATGAACTGTCTTTCTTAAATATATTGATTAATCTTGAACATCTTATTCCGCCGAAAATCTACTGCGTCAGAGTTTTAATTTACTGAAATAACCAAGGTTGCGCTAATTGATGCTTTTGCTCAAACAGCTTGATTTTATCTTGCTGCTGCATAGTTAACCCTATGTCATCTAACCCATTGATCAAACAATGTTTATGAAACGCATCCACTTCGAATGAATAAATATCACCACTTGGAGTGTTTACTGTCTGTGCAACTAAATCAACATTCAGCTTATATCCTTGAATAGCATCTACCTGAGCAAATAAGGTATCAATCACTGCTGTTTGTAAGACGATTGGTAACATACCGTTCTTAAAGCAATTGTTATAAAAAATATCTGCGTAACTTGGCGCTATCACAACTTTAAATCCGTAATCTTCCAATGCCCATGGCGCATGTTCGCGACTAGACCCGCATCCAAAATTTTCACGTGTAAGCAAAATGCTGGCGCCTTGATAGCGCGTTTGATTGAGCACGAAATCTGGATTAATCTTGCGCTTAGTATTATCCATCCCAGGTTCCCCATGATCGAGATAACGCCACTCATCAAATGCATTTGGCCCAAAACCAGAACGCTTAATGGATTTCAAAAATTGCTTAGGTATAATCGCATCAGTATCAACATTTGCACGATCTAAAGGTGCGACTAAACCATTGAGTTGCTTAAAAGGCTGCATATTAGTAGTCTTATCCAGTTAAATTAAGATGTTCTTACATCAACAAAATGTCCTGCCAATGCAGCAGCAGCGGCCATTGCCGGACTCACTAAATGCGTACGACCGCCCTTACCTTGACGTCCCTCAAAGTTTCGGTTTGAAGTGGATGCACAACGCTCCCCAGCTTCCAGTCGATCAGCGTTCATTGCTAAACACATAGAACATCCAGGCTCTCGCCATTCAAATCCCGCTGCAATAAAAATTTGATCCAAGCCTTCCAATTCTGCCTGCGCTTTAACTAAGCCAGAACCCGGCACAACTAAAGCCAGCTTAATATTGGGGGCAATATGCTTGCCTTTAGCGATTAAAGCCGCAGCACGTAAATCCTCTATTCGGGAGTTTGTGCATGAACCAATGAACACTTTATCAATTTTAATCGCATTAATAGCTGTATTTGCCTCTAAACCCATATAGGCGTAAGCACGCTCCCAATCTGCGCGCTGCACTTCGTTTTTAGCCATGTCTAAGCTCGGGACACGCCCATCAATACCGACCACCATTTCGGGAGAAGTACCCCAAGTTACTTGCGGTTGAATATCTTGAGCATTAAGTATAACGACTGCATCAAATTTTGCGTCAGCGTCAGAATGTAGCGTGCGCCAATAGCTCACAGCGGCTGACCATAACTCGGCTTTAGGTGAAAAAGGACGATCTTTAACGTAATCAATGGTTATATCATCCACCGCAATCATGCCGGCACGAGCACCAGCTTCGATCGCCATATTGCATAAGGTCATACGTCCTTCCATACTTAGACTGCGAATCGCTGATCCGGCAAACTCAATGGCAAAACCATTTCCCCCAGCAGTACCAATTTTCCCGATAATCGCCAATGCAATATCTTTAGCTGTCACACCTTGTCCTAGACTGCCATCTACAAGCACTTGCAAGGTTTTAGATCTTTTTTGGACCAAGCATTGCGTTGCCATTACATGCTCAACTTCAGAAGTACCAATACCATGCGCCAAAGCGCCGAATGCACCATGTGTACTGGTGTGCGAATCACCACAAACGACAGTCATGCCAGGTAATGTGGCTCCTTGCTCAGGACCAATCACATGAACGATACCTTGACGCATATCATTCATTTTGAACTCAGTGACACCATAGATCGCACAGTTCTCATCCAAGGTTTGTACTTGCAAACGCGAGATAGGGTCGCTTATGCCAGTCACACCCGTGCTTCTATCAGTAGTTGGCACGTTATGATCAGGCACCGCCAATATGGACGCTGGGCGCCACAATTTCCTATTGGCTAGCTTTAAACCTTCAAATGCCTGCGGACTTGTCACTTCATGCACTAGATGACGATCGATATAAATTAATGCAGTGCCATTTTCTTCATGCACAACGTGCGCATCAAATAATTTTTCGTATAAGGTTTTTGCCATAATTTTCTTAATTAATAGTGTACTTAATCTCTAAAGTTACCAAACTGCAATGGAAAGTCAGTCACACTTTTCTTAACAAAAGCAATTGCATCTTGCAACAAGTCACGTTTAGCGCCATTGATGCGCACGGTTTCACCTTGAATACTGGCTTGAACTTTCAAGCCTGAGTCTTTAACTAGTTTAACAATGCGCTTTGCTAAATCAGAGTCTATGCCATCGCGAATTTTGAGCTCTTGCTTCACTTTATTGCCAGATACTTTTTGCACATCTTTGTGTTCTAAGCGCTTGGATGAATCAGGCTCTTTCTTTTCCATCCCCGGCAACAAAATATCCTTAATTTGATCTAGCTGAAAGTCATTATCACCAAATAATGTGATTAGACTATCCTTCTCATTAAGCTCTACCTTTGCTGAAGAGCCTTTAAAATCATAGCGATTTGTAATTTGCTTACCCGCAGTATCAATCGCGTTTTTCAAAGCGACCATATCAACTTCTGAACTAATATCGAATGAAGGCATAACGATCCTTATAGATCCAAACTTAATTAATACCAAGAAATAGTGAGAAAAACGACAGTAAAGCTAGCACACAATAGAAGTCTAGCTATACAGTGCTTAACATTTACTCAAAGTGGCAAACGTAGTCTAGTGTTTCTAATGTCTCAATATCAAATGATGATTTACCAGGTACAGTGAATTTCTCACCCGCACCGTAAGTTTTCCAAACCGTTTCACCTTTAAGCAGGACTTTACAGGTGCCAGCATTGATTTCCATCAACTCAGGTGCGTCTGTGTTAAAAGTTAGCAAGCTTGGAAAAATAACCCCTATCGTGCTTCGAGTTCCATTAGGTAACATCACTGTGTGACTCACGCATTTGCCGTCAAAATAGATATTAGCTTTCTTTTTTACGCTAACATTGTCAAATTGTGCCATTTTCTTTTGCTTTCTCTAAGGAATTGAGTTTCCATTATCGCAGAAAACCCATGCCTAACCAAGCAAGACATTAGGCTTTGTTGTGAGTGTCACTCATGCAATACTAGGAAAAAGTTAGAACGGATGGTCATTAATTGACTACTATGGACGCGCATCACCCCAACGCAAAGTGCAACGATCATCACCTATATAGTAGGTTTCTCCACTGCGATCAACGCAGTAGTTTGGTGAAACAATCATTTCAGAGAAAGTTTCAGCCTCACTGATGCGCGTGTAGTCGAATAGCACCGAACGTATCACCTTGGCATTCTTACGAATATGAGAGCCATGCGAAATCCAGCATGGACCAACAATTTCCGCTCCGGCATCTATTTTCGTGCCTGAGTCGATATAAACTGGGCCTTCAATTTTGACATGATCCCAATCTATACTTGTGTTTAACCCCACCCAAACTCCGGGCTTTACTTCTTTACCTGGCATTTTCATATAACTAATTTCACCACGTAACACACGTTGCAACACTTCCCAATAGTCAGAAATACGTCCGATATCAATCCAGTTATAGTGACGATTTTGAGCGTAAAAAGGCAATCCTTTTTCTACAAGTAACGGGAATAATTGGCTGCCTATATCAAAAACCTCACCCGTTGGAATCAGCTCTAAAACTTCCGGCTCAAAGAAATAAATACCAGTACTGGCAAGATTAGAACGCGCATCTTTTTGATTAGGCTTTTCCTGAAAAGACAATACACGCCCATTAGCATCTGTTTCTACAATGCCATAATTACCCACTTCACTACTAGGTACTGGCATAGCAACAATACTCACCATAGCCTTCTTCTGCTTATGCTCTAATAGCGCTGCTCCAATATCCAAATCAATCAAGGCATCCCCACAAATCACAATCGTAGTCTGATCAAAAAAACCACCAAAGTCTTGAATCTGACGCATACCCCCTGCTGATCCTAATGGCGACGGTTTAATCTCGCCATGATCATAGACGCCTTCGAACGAGTAGCCAATATCAACACCCCATCGACTACCATTGCTAAAGTAGTGCTCTATTTTTCGATGTGAATGCGCCACATTAACCATAATTTCACATACACCATGACGCGCTAAATGCTCAATTAAATACTCCATTACTGGCTTACCAAGAATAGGAATCATTGGCTTAGGTAAATCTTTAGTCAGTGGACGCACCCGAGTGCCCTGACCTGCGGCAAGAATCATGCCTTTTAATTTATTCGTCATCTACATTCCTGTGTATTGTCCTTAGCATCTTGAACAGCCTAGATCGGCAAGCTTAGTGCATAAGGAACTGTCCAATGCAACTGTAATCGAAAGTGAATTAAGCGATCACAATATCACATCCATATTATCACCAAGACAAAGGGTTTTGCCATAACTTAAACCTTGCGCTTAGGCAAAGTAGCAAACAAATGATGCAAAGCTATGGTAATAATCCTACTGACTATATAATGCATGCCTTGCAAAGCACATCAAGCCCTCGTAGCTCAGTGGATAGAGCATCCCCCTCCTAAGGGGAGGGTCACACGTTCGATTCGTGTCGGGGGCACCATATAAATCAATAGCTTACGGCAACGTAACCAATCAAAAAAGCTAGTTCATCACACTTTCATCACAATGGGAGTGGAAATGGCATCAATAAGACAGCTTAGTAATTCCAAATGGCAGGCTCAAATAAGACGCACTGGGCACAAGCCAATCACTAGCACATTCATAAACAAATCAGATGCTGCAATGTGGGCAAGACAAGTTGAGTCTGAAATAGACCGCGGTATCTTTTTAGATAGAACTGAAGCCGACAATACGTCAATGGCAGAACTCTTTAACCGTTATTTGCTAGAAGTCACACCACACAAACTATCCGCGTCCAGAGAGAAAAGTCGATTGGCTATATTGAAAGCACACTTTGGTTGCCTTATGGTCACACAAGTACAAAGCAAGCATGTAGCCCAATATCGCGATTTAAGGATGCATACTGGACTTGCTGGTGCCACAGTAATCAAAGAACTCAATACCCTATCTCATGTTATTGATACAGCAACTAAAGACTGGGGCCTACCTATTACAGCTAATCCAGTAAAGCTTATTCGCAAGCCCAAGGCAGCAAGAGGACGGGAGAGAAGATTAAGCAGTCTTGAGGAAGAGCAGTTATTAATAGCATGCAGGCAAAGTAAGGCTCCTATGTTAGAGGCTATAGTTTTATTTGATATTGAAACTGGTATGCGCTTAAGTGAGCTACTTGGATTGAATTGGGTTGATATTAACTTTTTCACTAGAGTGGCTACCCTGCAACACACAAAAAATGGCGAAGTTAGAATGGTGCCATTATCAACCAACGCGATTCGGCTATTAGAAAATTTACCAAGACACATAAGCAACGCAAGAGTTTTTTGGGAATGGAAGAGTGTTGATAGCTTTGAACACACATGGCATCGAGCAGTTTTAAAATCAAGTATTGTTAACTTTAGATTTCATGACCTAAGGCACGAGGCTACATCACGCTTATTTGAGGGAGGAATGAATATGATGGAGGTTGCAACCATAACAGGACACAAGACCTTACAGATGCTTTTACGCTATACCCACTTAAGGGCTGAGGATTTAGCGAAGAAACTTGGTTAACTTTGCCCATTATGCGCAAAACATTTACATACTGGATACTTGAAAATAAAACTTTAGACCTAATTATGTAAGCATGACGACACCACTAATCCAGCGTAAAAGGTTTGACAAATTTTCTAAGCAGTTAGATGCCGGCATTCCATCTACAGAAGAACAAATTCAATGGCTTATTCACGTCTTCTCAGCGTTGTCAGACCCCAATCGAGATACCAACCGAGTTCTTGGGCTTAATTACACTGAGGGCCACTCTCTAACTGATGAAAAAGCTAGAATGAAAATGGATATAGTTATGCACTGGGTTGCAGGTGCCATATCGACTGACACATCACACCTAATAGACCCCAACAATGATGCTCCAGCATTAGGCATAGAAGACGCATTATTAAAAGCACCTGAGGTAGCTGCTATGGTGTTTGGAAACGACCCAGACGCAGCAAGATACAATTATGATTACCTAAAAAAATGTTGGTACGATAAGGAAAAAACTTTTCGGCAAGAATTGAATAGAGGTAGCGATTCGCCTGATGTATTCTACGACTTTCCAATCTAGTAAACGTTACTTCAAACCTCGTATTTAAGGTCACAATTCTTAGTTTAAATCTGCGTACTCTGACTCCTGTAATACTTACATTTACAGGAGAGCACCATGAAACACCAAGATTTACCAACCACTACTGAAGCCCTATCAGTATCCAATGACAAAGCCGCCGAACTAATTGGCATTGAGCCTCCCAGTCTAGACAAAGACAGGCGTGTTGGGCATTTAGGCATTCCCTACGTTAAAGCGGGCAGACGAGTACTGTATAGCTTAGTTGATTTAAAAGATTGGCTAAATAGCAACAAGTGTAACCCTGCAGCAAAGGAGAAAGCATGATGACTTCTCCTAATGGAATCAACACCACTGTACCTTCACAATGGTTAAAGCCGAATTTCAATAACATCCCAGACAATCTAAAATCACAACCTTGGGCTGTATGGATAGCTGAGCCAAGGGATGGACAGTTGGGTAAGTATAACAAAGCCCCTCGTTCTCCATTAACTGGCTTCAAGATTGGTGCAGACAAACCCGAATTATTTGGTAGTTTTGAACAAGCTAAAGAAGCTTATCAGACAGGCAATTACACAGGTGTAGGTGTGTTGCTAACAGGTAATGGAATTGTTGGCTTTGACGTTGATGATTATGCCATCACTTTTACTAATCGACCTGATGTTAAGGCGTGGGTGGAACAAGCCACAAAAGGCAGTAGCGATGATGCTTATGCTGAGATATCACCTAGTGGCAATGGGTTGCGTTTATTTGTACGTGGCAATCTCCCAGACCAAGGCAGAAAAGTTGGCTCGCTAGAAGTATATGATAACAAGCGCTTCTTAACGATTACGGGGGCAAGTTATAAATTTAACTTGGTTAACCTATGAATCTACCATTAGCTCAACACCATGTAGATAGTTACTTAGCACTACTCCCAAAGTCAATATCTAGGCCAAAGATAACAATACTAAACGAAGGGATTGCAAGCGATTGTGCCGTTAACGCTTTAGCTCAAACGGTAAAAAGTTACGTACCTAATCTTTGGCTAGGTAAGTGGCAATCTAGTAGTAAGTATCCATCTCAATCAGAAGCAGACTTTGCAGTCTTAGGTTTACTTGCACGTGAAGCAATGAACCAAAATATCCCAGAGAATGCTATGCATGATGCAATCACGAGGGCTTTTGCTCAAAGCGGGTTATATCGACCTGAAAAAGAATTAAAGAATATTAAATACGCCATTCCTAAATTGATATCAGGGTTGATGCATCAAAGTATGACAAGCCAAACTACTCGCAATCTTTTAGGTTTACACGGAGATATTTTTAGTAAAGAAATGTTAGTGGACAGTACGATACAAGTACAACCTGATAGTTATGGCGATATTAAAAACGCGCGCGCCTTTGCCTCGATGTGGCAAGGAAAGTTACTTTATGTCATTTCAACCAACAAATGGTTGCTTTGGAAAAGCAAAGGCTGGCAGTGGTGTGAGAAGGAAGAGCCACATCAGTATGCAAAAATGGTCTCTAATCAGCTAATGCAGGATGCTCAAGTTGTTTTTAATATAGATAGCGATAAAGGCAAACGTCTTATTCAACACGCTATAACTAGTCACAACCTCCCTCGCATTGAAGCGATGCTTAAGCTAGCAGTATCAGAACCTAACATGGCCGCAACTATCACTGAGTTAGACGAAAACTCAAATTTATTGGGGGTTAACAATGGTGTGGTGGATTTAAAAACAGGGCAACTTCTTGTTAATGACCCCAGCATGAGGATTACGCGTTTTTGTAATGCCGACTACCACTCAGGTGCAACATGTGACCGATGGTTGACTTTTCTTAATGAAGTATTTAATGGTGACATAGATACTATTGAGACTATCCAAAGAGCCTTGGGCTATACCTTAACTGGCGAAATAACTGAGGAGGTAATGTTTATTTGCTTTGGCTTTGGTAGTAACGGCAAAAGCGTTTTTAATAACGTTGTTGCAACTATCTATGGGGATTATGCCCGTATGGCACCATCTACTATATTAACTGTTCGCCGCTCAGATGACGCATCCCCACGTAATGATTTGGCGGCACTTGCTGGCTCTAGATATGCGTCGGTAAATGAATTGCAGGCAGGTGATAAATTAGACGAGCAAATAGTTAAGCAATTGGCTGGCAGAGAGCCTATATCAGCACGATTTTTGCATAAAGAATTTTTTGAATACATTCCAACTTTTAAAACTTGGTTGCGAACAAATCACAAGCCAATTATAACTGGAGATGATGATGGTATTTGGCGCAGACTCGTTCTTATCCCATTCAGTAGAAAATTTAAAGACCATGAAAAAGACCCCTTTCTACAAGAAAAGTTACTTAAAGAGCGTGATGGTATTTTAATCTGGTTGGTTGAGGGTGCATTGAAATGGCGTAAAGATGGATTAAAACTTAGCCCCAAGATATTAGCTGAACATAACAGCTATCGCACTGAAAGTGACTTGCTCGGAGAGTTTATTGGAGATAAATGTAACTTAAACCCTAATACAAAAGTGGAGCAGGCATTTTTATTTCATTGTTGGCAATCATGGTGTTCTGCGAATGGTGTTAGATATAACTCTAAAGCTAGCTTCACAAGGCGCTTAAATGAACGAGGATTTGTAGAAACCAAGAGTAACGGGAACAGATACTACGGCGGCATTGAAACAAAATGAAGGCATTATTAAACACAGGGCAACTAGGGCGGGAGTTTTGCTATTTCCGGTAATTGCTCTTAGTGAATCTCTTATGAAGAGTTTACCCGAAAAACCATAAAACCCGCCCTACTCGCCCTGCCTGTGCTTGGCAATGTTCTTAATTTTATTTATAAGCAATTGATTATAAAGAATATTTTAGTATAATGAAAAAATTTGAATGTAAAGAAGCATTTACGTCGGCTTTAACATCTAGACGCAACAACCCTTATGCTTTTAGCCTATATAAAATTAAGGAAGCATTGTCATTGCTAGAGATGATGAATGACGAAATTGGGCGCATTGCATTTTTTGATAAAACACCCGCCGTGTGTTTGCAGCATTGCACATCAGACGATATGTTTGATTATCTCTCCAGTCTACCAATACATGTCGCCGAAATAATGGGGTCTAGTGTATTACCGGCTATAGATGGGCTTGTTGGTGACGGGGTACCTCAAGCCAAAGTTCATCAAATAAAAAAAGACAGCCAAAATAGAATTACAGCCTTAGTTGACTGGTGCGATGAAGTCTATGAAAAAGTTAAGCGCAATCCAAAGTTTGTTCAGCGAAATATAAAATCTTGGGGGCATCCTGTCACTTCTATAGTTCTAGCCGCCGTGGATATCATTGAGTGCATTTTGTATGATGTAGATAGGTGTTTAGAGATTGATGCAGATGACGTTGATGATAATCATATTTTTTTTGGTGTGCAGTTAAATAATCTAATTCTATAGATTTACTAAAAGGGATATAACTGGCAACACTATTAATGATGCTGAGCAGTCAAGATAAATTAGTTTACATAGGTGAGCGTCAAATTAAAAAAGATGTGCTGTCTTAGCCCCTTACAGTCAGTGTAATCAACAAAGTTAACTTAGTTAAAGGAGTTAAGCATGCCCTTACCCAGCATATTCAAGCATGGCGCGAAGCAATGCACTGCCAAGTCAAAGAGAACGAGTCTGCCTTGTAACAACCTAGCAGCCTATGGATGTAGAACGTGCCGAATGCATGGGGCTAGGAAGAAAGACTCAATTAAGCGAGGTGAACAACACCCCAACTACGTGCACGGCAACCGCACGCTGGAAAGTCAGAAGCAGGCTAGTGAACAAAGTGCACGACTTCAGCAGTTAGAAGATGCCCTGCACGTAATGGGTATGACCACTGCGAAGCGTTCGCGAGGCCGAAAAGCCTCTGGGTACTGCAAAATCACTTCAGTGGATGAGATTAAAAAAGTTATAGAGTAGACTCCACTTCAAAATATTTTTATATTGAGTATTATTCTTATAAGGAGTAGTGTTGACATTAGTTTATAAGAATTATTAATGGTGGAATAGCGTCAAATTTCAGATGGTAAATTAGACAATGGCGTTAGATTTGAGAGGATACCCCCGAAGCTTTCACCCCGAGGGATACCTTACGACATTTAAGTCTTATTATAGCAACGTGCCCCATTCCGAAGGATTACGCAGGAATAATAATAGCACTAAAAAATATTTTGGGGAATTTTAATGGCACTTGTTTTTGGTTTAGATATTGGAATTGCATCAATTGGCTGGGCTGCAATAGACGAGGAACATCACACTCCATTACTTGGACTGGGTTCTCGTATATTCGTGTCTGCAGAAGTAGCCAAAACAGGTGAATCTCTTGCCTTACCAAGGCGCCTAGCTAGAGGGATGCGTCGTAGAATTAGGCGTCGTGCACATCGGATGTCCCGTATCCGCCAATTATTTTTGCGAGTTGGTTTAGCTGACGATGCTGCACTGGCCGATTTACACGAAACATCAAAAGATGACTTAACCCCCTGGTTATTGCGTGCTGATGGTTTAAATCAACAACTCAACCAACGCGACTGGGCTAGAACACTTATCCATATAGCAAAGCACCGCGGTTTTAAATCTAACCGGAAAAGTGAAGCGAGTGATAAAGAAGGTGGCAAGCTTTTAATGGGGGTAACGGGCAATGCTAAATTACTCAAAGAAAAAGGCTATCGCACCATAGGTGAAATGGTTTGGAAAGATGAAAAGTTTGCCGAGCATAAGCGTAACAAAGGTGGAGATTACAGCCACACTGTAGCAAGAGATGATTTGTTAATAGAAATAACCGCATTATTTGAAGCACAACGTACTTTAGGAAATGTGCATGCAGACAATGCCTTCGAAGCTGAGTACACCAAAATATTCGCTTCGCAACGTCCTGTAGATGATGGCGAAATTGCAGAGATGGTTGGAGAATGTACTTTTGAGAAAGGTGAAAAACGCGCTGCAAAAGCGACCTATAGTGCCGAACGTTTTGTGCTGCTCTCTCGTTTAAACAACTTGATGCTAATAAATGCTGGCGAACGTCGTGTGTTGGATGCAACCCAGCGCAAAACCATAGAAGCAATGGCTTATAAATCTTCCAAAATTACTTATAAGCAAATTCGCAAAGCCTTGGATTTACCTGACTCAATCCGTTTCAACCTTGTTGCCTACAAAAGTGGTGAGATTGACAAAGCAGAAGATGTTGCCTTTGCTGAACTTAAAGCCTACCACCAGTTAAGACTTGCGATTACTAAAGCATGTGGCGAGTTAGCATGGGGAAATCTTACAAATCAGCCGGACAAACTTGATGCCATTGCGTGTTTGAACCGGCACCTTAGATTCAGAGGGTGCAAACTGTAGATTAAGC
>Ga0364893_10303_pt1 | contig 25625 bp, 24 predicted proteins | sample ExccelJu500001D3_FD_206943 | JGI IMG/M metagenome (GOLD analysis project Ga0364893, IMG submission 206943) | Enriched cells from Trout Bog Lake Hypolimnion, Wisconsin, USA - BchlTB.July16.5000.01.D3 | ecosystem: Environmental > Aquatic > Freshwater > Lake > Hypolimnion/Profundal zone | place: USA...
TGCCCATTGCTGCTGATTGGCTCATGAGCCAAAAAACTCCCACTTTTCTCAATCTCTATACGATCACAAACCACCATCCGTGGATCCATCCGCAAAATAGACACGGCTATTTCAATACCTTTGCCTATACTGATGAAGCGCTCCACCTCTTCATCGGGGAACTGAAAAAGAAAAACCTACTCGAAAAAAGCGTTCTCTTTATTTTTGGCGACCATGGGCAAGAAGTGAAAGATGGGACTCCCCCGTTTCAGATCAACCAAAACCTCTATCAAGACAATATCCACGTCCCCCTTCTCATTTATGCCAAAGGACGGATCCAAGAGCCAAAAGCGATCGATACGATCGCCTCGCAAATCGATCTACTCCCAACCCTCATGGATCTGATGAATTTGCCCGATGCCCACCACAGCCTCGGCAAAAGTTTGGCGCGCCCCTCCTCTGCTCCTATCTACTTTAGCCACCCATTCGATACCCCAAGTCTTGGATGCCGCCAAGGCGATTGGAAATACATCCTTAAAGAGGACCAAGAGGAACTATACAATCTAAAAACCGACCCGGAAGAAAAACAGAATCGGATCAAAGAGGGAACCGATCTCAAAGAGAAGACGGAAACATTTTTTGCCAATCTCGATCGCTTTTATTCAGGAAAACTCGAATCAAAAGTGACAAGCCATCGCTGCCTGAACTTTAGCAATTCGATGAAAATGAACGATGCAGCGCTTGCAGATCTCGCAAAAAGCCATCCCGACATCGCCGTCTTGTCCTTAAATCACTGCCTGCTCCTCACCGACCAGGGCCTTTCCGATCTTTTTCGCCATTGCCCTAAGATCGAAAAGCTCTACATCAACGGCCTGGATGAAATCACAGGGACTCACTGGCCCCAAGCCCCCGATCTCGTGCAGCTTGATGCGATCAATTGTCCCCGCATGAAAATCGACTGGATCAAAACGCTTCCCAACTTACGCACTTTAAGACTTGGCTCCGCCGCCATTTCTGACGATGATCTGATCGCATTGGCTGCTGCGCAAATACATTTGGAAAAACTTCATCTCGCGGACCTAGGTGAAATCACCGACCGAGGATTAACAGCCCTTCTCGAGGCCAATCCCCGCCTAACTCTCCTCTCTCTGGACAACTGTCCCAAGATTAGCAAGACTGCAGTAGATCAGGCAGGAGCTCATATCCAGAATTGTTTTTGGGATAATTCATAATCGTCCAAGCCTTGCCTTTTTGTACTAAATTTGGTAGAAACCTCAAGACCAATGGATTTTTTCTTCTGCCAGAAGCGCTGAGCGCGCGACTTGAAGGCCGTCGAGGATCCCCTCTTCGTAGCGGAAGTGGGGGTGGAGTTCTAGCTCGGGGAAGTCGTTTGGTTGGAGAAGATCATCTTCGATGACGTGGGGAACGATTCGCTGTGCGGTTGCAAGGAGCTTTTTCTTCTGCCCCGCAATCAATTCATCGAGTAACTCGATCATCTTTCTTTCTCTGTTTTTGGAAAAAAGTTCTCATGAGATCGGCGCTTTCTGCCTCTAGGACCCGCGGGACGATTTCGAGGGTATGCATTGGATGTTCGTGTTTGAAGAGATCGATCCAGCTCCCATTGGCCCCGACGCGAAGATCGGGAGCCCCCCAGACAAGGCGCGTCACGCGGGAAGCGAGGAGGGCGCCTGCGCACATGCAGCAGGGCTCGAGGGTGCAATAGAGGGTTGTATCAGCTAGACGCCAGTTGCCAATGGCTTCAGCGCCAGCGGAAAGGCAAATCATCTCGGCGTGGGCGGTGGCATCTTGGAGCATCTCCACCTGATTGTGGCCGCGGGCGATGATCCGGTTGTTGTGCACGAGGACAGCCCCAATGGGCACTTCATCCTTCTCAAAGGCTTTGCGCGCCTCTTTGAGCGCCTCGCGCATGAAGGTTTCGTCGTTCATTTCGCCAATTTCTGTTGAAGGGCGCGGATCTGTTTTTTTAGCGCTTCGGTATCGATGGTGTATTTTTTCTGTACGCCGGCGATTTTATCGTTGAGACGACTCACTTCTCTTTGATGGGAAGCGAGGATCTTTTCAAGAGTCTGCTGCTCGGCCGCCTGTTCTGCAGCTCTTGCATTGGCGCGCTTGGCTTCCAAAGCTTCTTTTTGAAGAGTATCGAGGACTTTTTGAGGGAAAGCGACGCGGTTCAACATGGAGAATAAAAAGGTCTCAACAGCGCCAAAAGCATCGGCCGCCCCTTCTAAAATAGTCTTACTTTGCTCTTCGGTTAAAGAAGTGATTTGGTCGAAATCTGGATGAATTTGGCTGAGTCGATCGGCAAAATGGTCGTAGAGATCCCCATGTTTAAAAACCCAGCGATTTATCACGAACGATTCAAGATCTTCGTTACCAGCTAAAAGTTCTTTTTCATAGGCTGCAAGAATTTCTTCAGCGGAGAGGCGATTTTGCGGGCGATTTCCAAAGTGGGCGCGGTAAAATACAGGGTCTGTGTGGAGATGGTCCGACTTAAGATCTTTTTTCACAGTGTTAAGAATGTCTTGAGTCCAGTTCTGTAAAGCCTGAAATTGATTTTTCATGTTGTTATTTTGGGGTTAAATTTGATTTGAGAGCATAGCAAAAGGGGCGATTTCTCAAGAGAAAAATCGACTATGCTCAAATAATCTCAAGAATCGGTTCCTGGGGTTGTTTGAGCATACTAGTTGATCCTTTAATCAAAATCGAGTAGAATGGGGGCCAAATCAATTAAACCCCTAGAATCGGAGAACTTCTTCCATGTCATTAGATAAAGGTACCAAGGAAGAGATCACCAAAAAATTTCAGTTACACGAGAAAGACACTGGCTCTGCTGACGTCCAGATCGCTATTTTGACTGAAAGAATTGCTGAGCTCACTGAACATTTGAAGTTAGCGCCTAAAGACCACAGCTCCCGATTAGCTCTTTTGAAACTTGTCGGACAGAGACGCAAACTTCTCGACTATCTCAACTCAACGGACACTAAGCGTTATCAGACCCTGATTGTCCGCCTGAACTTGCGAAAATAAATTTTATTAGCCTGAGGGATCAAAAGTTGACAATACGCGCTAGCGAGGCAAAGCCAGATGGAAGCGAAGCGGTCCGAATGAGGAAGGCCATGGTGAACCATGGCCGACGAAGAGGATCCATATGGCGACGCCGCAGCAAGCGGATTGTCATCTTTTGATCCCTCAGGCTAATAGCTTCAGGACCGGTTCCGGTCCTGAAGTCCCTCAAATATTTTTCAACTTTCTTGTCTTTTAAACGCCATTGCTCTACGCTTTCATCCTTATACATTAAGAACACAAAAAGAACGGCGCAATCCGCGTCGCTGGAGATGAAATGCTACGAAAAGAAACCCTCACAATCAACGTTGGAAATAAAACCCTCAAACTCGAAACTGGCCAAGTCGCCCGCCAAGCCAATGGATCTATCATGCTCCACTGCGGCGATACGGTGGTTTTCGCCTCTGCCTGCGCAGCCCCTACTGCAAGCGCAGAAATCGACTTCTTCCCCCTAAGAGTCGATTACCAAGAGAAATATTCCTCCGTTGGTAAAACAGCGAGCGGTTTCATTAAAAGAGAAGGCAGGCCAGCAGAACGGGAAATTCTCACATCGCGCCTCATCGACCGCCCCTTGCGCCCCATGTTCGAAGAGGGCTACTACAACGAAGTCCAACTCCTCGCCTACGTATTTTCTTACGATGGACTCCACCAGCCAGACGTTTTAGCCATTTGCGCCGCATCCGCCGCCCTTGTCATCTCAGACATCCCCCTCGTAAAACCAATCGGCGCCGTCCGCATGGGCTTTATCAATGGCCATTTCGTCGTCAACCCAACGACTGAAGAGATGAAAGAGTCTAAACTCGACCTCGTCTTGGCAGGAACCGAAGACGCCATCTTGATGATCGAAGGATTCTGCGACTTTTTGACAGAAGAACAAGTATTGGAAGCGATCGAAAAAGGACAAAAAGCGATCCACGAAATTTGCCATCAGCTGGCGGCGTGGCAAAAGAAAATCGGCAGAGCGAAAAAACTCGATACGCTCCGCAAAATCCCCCATCAAGTCAACACAGCGGTCCACGCATCGGCCGCAGCGCTTCTCGATTCAGCTCTCCGCATTTCCTCCAAACAAGACAGAGAGAAGTCGCTTGCTGAAATTAAAGAGACCGTTCTCAAAACGCTCCTTCCAGAAGATAGCAAGCCTACCTTCTCTAAGACAGACGTTCTTCTCTCTTACAAAAATCTCCAATCTTCCCTCATGCGCAAAATGGTTCTCGCAGAGAAAAAACGGATCGACGGCAGAGCGTTAAAAGAGATCCGCGCGATCGACATCGAACAAGCCATCTTGCCCCGCACTCACGGAAGTTCCCTCTTTACACGCGGAGAGACACAGTCTCTCGCAGTCTGTACCCTCGGCGGAGAGAGCACAGCACAGCGCTTTGAAGACCTCCACGGCGAAGGAAATCAGAGATTTTACCTACAATACTTCTTCCCTCCCTTCTCCGTCGGCGAAGTGGGCCGCATCGGCTCTCCGGGACGACGCGAAATCGGCCACGGAAAACTGGCAGAAAGAGCGCTCGCCGCTACATTGCCAAAGCAAGAAGAGTTCCCCTACGTCATCAGATTGGAGTCTAACATCACCGAGTCGAACGGCTCCTCCTCTATGGCCTCCGTTTGCGGCTGCTGCTTAGCGATGATGGACGCCGGCGTTCCAATTAAACGCCCCGTCTCCGGTATCGCCATGGGACTGATCCTCGAAGACAGCCAATACGTAATCCTCTCCGATATCCTCGGCGCAGAAGATGCGCTCGGCGACATGGACTTCAAAGTCACTGGCGACGACGCCGGCATCACAGCGTTCCAAATGGACATCAAAGTCGAGGGAATCACTCATGCCATCATGAAGGAAGCTCTTGCTGCAGCGAAAGAAGGGCGTCAGCACATCCTTAAAAAGATGCTCTCTATCTGCCCGCGCTACAAAGAAGAGATGTCTATCTATGCGCCGCGCATCGAAACACTCCAAATTAAACCGAGCAAGATCGGCATCGTGATCGGCCCAGGCGGCAAACAGATCCGCGCCATCATCGAAGAGACCGGCGTCCAGATCGATATCGACGATACAGGTTTAGTCAGCATCGCATCGAATAATCCAGAAGCGATGAACCGCGCGAAAGAGATCATCCACGGTCTGACTGCCGAAGCGGAAATCGGCAAAATCTACCACGGCAAAATCACCTCCCTTGTGCAGTTCGGCTTCTTTGTCGAAATCTTCCCAGGAAAAGAGGGCCTTTGCCACATCTCGGAAATCTCCAATACGAGAATCAATAGCATTCACGACACTCCGTTCCGCGAAGGGGACAAGATTGACGTGAAAGTAATCGACATCAACGACCGGGGTCAAATCCGCTTAAGCCACAAGGCAGTTTTAGAACAGACAGCTGCGAGATAATTTATGCGCGTTTTGGCGAAAGAACTGCCGAATTGTGTAGGAAAACAAGTCCATGTGCGGGGATGGCTCAACAATCTCCGCTCCATGGGCAAACTCGCCTTTTTGCTCCTTCGGGACCGAACAGGGCTCATCCAAATCGTCATCGAAAAAGGGGACGAGCTGCAAAAAGTAGCCCATCTGCAGCCCGGCTCGATCCTCTCGATCCACGGTACCGCAGTCTCTTCCAACTCTGCCTATAAAGTAGAGCTCACCAACCCAAAAGTTGTCGTGGAAAATCCGATCCACGAAGTGCCGCCGATTGAATATTACAAGCCAGAGCTGCACACCGATCTCGAATTCATCCTCGATCACCGCCCGATTGCATTGAGAAGCCGCCCCATCACCGCCGTCTTCCGTATTCAGGCAGAGATCGCCCACGCATACCGGCTCTATATGCACGACCAAGTGCAGGCCTCCGAATACTTTGCCCCTAACATCATCGGCGCCTCCTCTGAAGGGGGAGCTGAGTTTTTCAACGTCGATTATTTTGGCTATACGGCCACCCTTGCCCAAAGCAGCCAGCTCTATAAGCAGATCATGGTTGGCGCCAATGAGCGGGTCTTTGCCCTCATGCCCTTTTTCCGCGCAGAGCCATCGCAGACCTCGCGCCACCTCTCTGAAGGAAAACAGTTCGAGTTTGAGATGGGCTTTTTCCAAAAATGGGAAGAGATCATGGACGTCCAAGAAGGGTGCATTAAGTTCATCCTCTCCTACGTCCACGACCACTGCAAAGCAGAGCTAGAAGTTCTGGGCCATCAGATCATCAAAGCGCCCAAAAACGTCCCATTCCCCCGCCTCACCTTTCTCGAGGCCCAAGAGCTCTACTTTAAACGCACAGGCATCGACGAAAGAGACGAGCCAGATCTCAGCCCCGCTGCAGAAAGAGAGCTCTGCGCCTGGGCGCAAGAGACGGCCGGGACCGATCTCGTCTTCGTCACCGACTGGAAGACCGTCAAACGCCCCTTCTACGCCTACCCCCAAGATGGCAATCCAGAACTGACCAACACATTCGATCTACTCTGCGCAGGCACTGAAATCACCTCAGGGGGCCAAAGACGCCACACCTACGACTCGATGGTGGAAGGGATCCGCTCTAAAGGAATGGATCCGGCCAATTTCGCCGATTACCTCAGCATCTTTAAGTATGGGATGCCGCCCCACGGCGGGTTCGGCATGGGGCTTGAAAGGCTCACTATGACCCTCCTTAAGCTGAAAAACATCCGAGAGGCTTCCCTCTTCCCCTCTGACCCAAAACGGATCGCAGGGAACCGGATTAAAGCCCATATCTTCTTCGGCGGGGAAAACATCCGCAATGAGATCATCCACCAGCTCCGGGCCCGTAAAATCGACTTCGACCATAAGATCCATGAACCGACCCCCACCTCGGAAGACTCGGCCCGCGTGCGAGGCATCCCGATGGAAGAGGGGGTCAAATCGATCATCCTCAGAGGTAAGAATACCAAGAAAAATTTTCAATTTAATATCCCCGCCCACCTCAAAGTCGATATGAAGGCGGTCACCGAGACCGTGGGGGAAAAATGCGACTTTGAGGACCCAGCGGTCATCCTAGAGCGTTTTGGCCTAAAAATCGGCGGGGTGCCCCCTTTTGGCAACCTCCTTAATATAGACAACTACTTCGATGAATCGGTTTCCCAGAGGGAAATAGCCGCCTTTAACTGCGGCCTGACCACCGAGTCGATCATCATGAAATCCAAAGATCTCCTTACATTGACCGACCCCAAGATGGGTAAATTCACTAAATAATAAATATTTTACTATTTTCTAAATTAATTACTGTAGTTTGTTTTTAATTAAAAATAGTATATAATTTATTATCTATGACGACGATTAACGCTCCCACACGCCATGATGAAATCCGAAGCCCAATCGCTACCGCGGCCTATGATTTCGTAGACGCCCCTCACATCTTGGATCATGCGGCGATTGTCCCAAAGCGCCCTCACGCAGGTGGCATGTCCCTGCCAGGATTGTGCCATGCTGAGGAAGGCCACCTGTCCGCAAACGGCGCTAAAAAAGTCTCAAGGGAAACGCGGTTAGGCATCCATTCAGGGACACTGCCCCGCGGGAATTATCGAGCTACGATCGCCCTGAATAAACCCATGCACAAATTCTTCGGCAGGGATGGCTTCCAAGTCACTGATGTATTCGTGAAAAACAGCCCCCTAAACGGCCACAATTATAAGGATGCGGAAGGCAAACTGACCAGAGTGCACTCTGCCGTCACTTCGAGTTTTAACCGCCTGGCAGACACCATTACACTTTTAAGAAAAGTGGAAGCTGGAGACGGAACGAGCCACTATTACGCAGGAAGAGTCGATCGCAAGGGGCCAACCTCCACTGCCAAAGCGGAAGAGGCTGCGAAAATGATTTTCCTCAGCGAACTGGAAACAGGGCGTAAAGGGCTGACAGAAACCGGTCCCAATCGCTATACGCTACAACTGGCTGTTCAGTCAGTGCTCGGATCTTCCCGCCTTCCCTCACTCAGCGTGGAACAAGACGCTCTTCTCGATGAGATCAAAGCTTATGAAGAACTCGCTGAAAAGACAAAAAAAGAACCCTTACAAATCACCCATCCCGAAACTGGTAAAACATTTTCGGTCCAAGTCCTATCCGTTCCCGTCGCCCAGACGCAATTCAACTGGGTCAATCAACTCTCCCTATTAAACGACTCTTGGATCTCGGGAGAACTGGTCGCCAAAGAACTCTCCGGAAAAGCAGATGCTGCCCTTTTTGCCAAAGTAGAACAGGCTATTGCTCATAGCCCATCGGAAGAGACATCTGAAACTGCCTCCCTACTGACTCCAACGCTATCGGACGATCAGAAAAGACTTAAAGACACAGCGGCCCTTTTGAAAAAAGGGGAGCTAAAGCCTTGGGAAGAGGTTTTGGTTCGCGCCTATCTTTGCCATCTCCTCAATCTCCCCTTAATGCTCCACTGTAAAAGCTCGGTCGATCGAACCAACCTTGCCGGGGCGATGATTTCTAGCATGGAGCAATGGATCCAATCTGGGCGTGAAATCCCTCAAGATACCGATGGAAACTACAATATCTTGAAAATCGTTGGAGAAAGGGTCGTAGAAACAGACGGCTCCATCGTCTACCCCTTCAAAGAGCTATATGCCTGCAACCTTCGCAAAGGGCTCATCGAATCAGAACTTTCCCGCGGTCAACGCGGACTCAAATTCAATAGAGGCTGGAGTCAAAGTTTGGCTCTGCAAGATTTAGTCCCTAGCCGATATTTGAAACCTTACAACGCAAAAGATCTCCTCGTCCGTCTGACTATTCGAATCGCCTCTTTTATCCTTGGCCTTCTCGCAATCATCTTCACTCTCGGCGGTATTTTAAAAGCGATCCGAATGAAAAGCCTCAAAGGATTCGATGTGTGGTTGGCTCCTTTCAAAGCCTTTAACCCTGCTGTGTTCCCAGAAAAACTCGTCGATGAGACAACTGCTTTTGGCAAAGAGTTGATTTTCTCTCACACCAAGAGTCAGCCGAAATTAGGCAGACTCCCCCCTAAACATAAAAATTAGCACCAGAGATTTCCGACTCCCGCTTTCTCATGGCCCGCACAAGGGGTGAATCCCCAGGAGCGAAAAACCAAGATACTGCCCATTTCACAAACGGCAGGGCCCAAGAAGAGATCATTGCATATCCTGGCAACAACTCATCATCAGGGCAAAACGGCTCTAGGTCTTTTTTAAGACTCCCTAGAGTCTGGTTTAGGTCTCGATACATGCTGGCTGCTAGACCCTCCTGTTCCTTTAACACATCTAGGCTCAAAGTCTTTTGAGAAGATGTATGGATGAAGGATTGAATGCAACATTGAAGCGCGCATAGAGATCGACGTTGCTCGTCCCATTCGAGACAAACATCCAACCCATCATTGAGCTTCTGCTGAGAAATCGGAGGAACGCTACTACTCAGTTGCAAAATGATCGCGTCAGCCTTGTCTTTAACCATCTGAGCAGACTTCCGCCAATGCTGCAAGTCCGAGGAGACAGCATCAATACTATCCGAGCAAATGAAATATCCCGGCAAGGATTTGTCAGGGCAACCCTGCTCTAGGTTGTCTTTAAGACTCACTAGAGTCTGGCTTAGGTCTCGATACATGTTGACTGCCAGATCCTGCTGTTCCCCTAACGCCACTAGGCTCAAAGTCTTTTGAGAAGAGGTGCTGATGAGGCGTTGAACGCGAAACGAAAGCTCCTCTACAGATCGGCGTTGCCTGTCCCAGTCGCGATAAATAGCCAGCCCATCCTTGAGCGCCTGCTTGGAAATCGAAGGAGGACTCTCGCGCAGTTGCGAAATCATCGCGTCAGCCTTGACTTTAACGATCGAAGCCGCCGTCCACCAACGCTTCAGACCCGAGGAGGCAGCCTCAATGTCGCCTGGGCAATAGGCTGAGGGCTTTAAAGTGGACAACCCGTTGACGCTCAAGAGATGCTACTCCTTCTCTTCTTCGTGTACAGGACATGCCGCCGCCGCCGATGCGAGCCCACCCGTAGATAGAGTAGGAGGGCGGAGCAGTGTCCCATCGCCTCTGACATCAGAAAATGAGCGCTCCGGAAGAGGATCGTCGAATAGACCGACAACTCCTCTCAGGGGCACAACGGGTACAGCGTCACTTGAAGACCCCTCAGAACTTGGTTGAGCACTTTCATCCTGGCAGGGGCTTGCTACCGCCTCGCCTGTAGGTGCGCTGGAACTGCTCGCCTTGGTCTGCACGCGTGCCCTCACCAGGTTATCCATGGCCTTCTCAAAGGGAGAAATGGGCGTAGGAGAAGTGACAACCTTTGAGGCGAACCATTCAAAAATGGACGCGACAAGCGGTACAATCCAAGAGGTTTTTGTCGAATATGCTGGCGGCAATCTTTCGGGGGGGCACAATGGCTCCAGCTTGTTCCGAAGATCTCTTAAAGTTTTGTCGAGTGTCCCTATCATGCTAATGGCTTGCTGCTGCTCTGTCCACACAAGATTTATTTCCTCTTCTTTTGATGGCGCATCGAGGATCTGATTAAAATTGCGTAGAATGGTGATTCCTTCCTCGCGCGCAGCATCTCCATCGAGCCAGATATATCCTCCCTCGTCAAAGCACTCGTTCGAATTCTTCCCGAGGATCGCGAGCGCTTTTTGATTAACCGCACCAGCAGTTGTCCTCCAATCCTGCAAATTTTTAATGAAGGTGGGAATCGCTCCAATAGGACGGGCGTACAAACTAATTCCAGGGCCGTCTGGATCTACAAAAGAATCGGCTCGAGGGACAATGGAGGAAGAAGAGGAAGAGCTAGAGACACCACCACTACCTCTAAAGAGTGAGGCAGAATAAGCGACAGATTGCCCAGAGGAGGCTGATGAGGAAGAGACCGGTGATGAGGAAAAACTACTAGTCATGACAAACCTCCGATATTTTAGGAAGGAAGGTATACACAATGAGGGAAATTCTTTGAAGATAAAAGGGGCCGGAGGAGAGCATTCCGACCCCACAGTGCTGAATACTAAATGCTTTTTACTGTGATTTTCATCGGTTTGGCTTGTTTTGCCTTCGGCAAAACCAGTTTCAAAATCCCATCTTCGCAAATCGCTTCTAGCGGAGCGCTTTCATCGATTTGATTGGCAGGGAAGGGAACCAGGTACGAATACCGATAAGTCCCCGAGTTCGCCTCAATATACACGGATCCATTCTCAACAGAAACGTTGATGTCTTTTGCCTTCACGCCGGCAACAAGGGCCTCTAAAAGGAATGACTCTTCTTTTTCCTGAAGAGTGACACCCGTTGGTCTGAATGCGTCTTCCACTTCTTGAAATAAGGTGGCTAGTGCTGTCATATGTTTTCTCCTGTTTACGTGTTTTCCACACATATTCAAGAGTGTAGGGAAGGGGCGGATTTAAATCTAGCACTCTTTTTGCAAGAGTGCTAAATCTTCTGTTACGCTCCCTGAGCGTCGGGGTCGATTTGAGGATTGATGATCGGCCGGATTGGGATCACTGGAGCGGGCGGCGGCGTGTTCATCTGCAGATCAACTGCGCTTTGAACCCGAACCCGTTTTGTGTCCATACTCCAGGTGCCTTCCATGATCTCTTTCACGTCTGTGGAGTCGAGAGTCTCAAATTCCATGAGCATGTCGGTCATGAGCTGCACTTTCTCCTTATTGGCCATCAAAATCTCTACAGCGCGGGCGTGGGCGTCGTCGATCAGCTGGCGCACTTCTTTGTCGATCGCCTGAGCCGTTTCGTCAGAGTAGTTTTTCTCATGATAGCCGCTCATGCCGAGATATTGGCCCGACTCAGTTCGCTCATCATAGGTCACCGTACCGAGATTATCGCTCATTCCCCACTCGCACACCATGCTGCGGGCGATCTTCGTCGCCTGCATGATATCGTGCTGAGCGCCAGAGGAGAGATCCTTTACAAAGATCTCTTCAGCAGCCCTTCCGCCCATCAAAACGACGAGCTTGTCGAGCACTTCTTTCTTCCAATAGCTGAGCCGGTTTTTCGTCGGCATAAAGTGGGTCGCCCCTAGAGAAAATCCGCGAGGGATAATGGTCACTTTGTCGACAGGATCGCTAAATTTAACGACAAGGCCTGCAATCGCATGGCCCGACTCGTGGTAAGCGGTCGTGAGTTTTTCGTTTTGATCCATCTCAAGGCTGCGCCGCTCTTTGCCATAGCGCACCTTATCGCTTGCCTCGCGCACTTCAGAGGCGGTCACGGCAGATCTTCCCTTGCGGGCGGCGAGCAGGGCCGCTTCGTTGAGGATATTTTCCAAATCGGCTCCAGATGCCCCTGGCGTACTGCGAGCGATATCGTTGAGATCTACGCAAGCGTCCATCTTGATTTTTCGAGCGTGGACTTTGAGAATTTCGAGTCTTCCCTTGATATCTGGCAGATCGAGGACGACGCGTCGATCAAAACGGCCCGGGCGAAGCAGCGCCTTATCCAGGACGTCGGGGCGGTTCGTAGCGGCCATCAGGATGACCCCTTCTTTCGTATCAAAACCGTCCATCTCGACGAGAAGCTGGTTGAGCGTCTGTTCTCTTTCGTCATGTCCGCCGCCGATGCCAGCGCCTCTATGACGGCCAACGGCGTCGATCTCATCCATAAAGATGATGCAGGGAGAGCTTTTTTTCGCAGTGTCGAACATATCGCGGATGCGGCTTGCGCCCACGCCCACGAACATCTCGACGAAATCAGATCCCGAGATGGAGAAGAAGGGGCGATCCGCTTCGCCGGCAACAGCCTTGGCGATGAGCGTTTTTCCCGTTCCTGGAGGACCTACGAGGAGAACCCCTTTTGGAATGCGGGCGCCCAAGGAAGTGAATCTCTGTGGATCTTTCAAAAAGTCGACGATCTCTTTCAGCTCTTCTTTCGCCTCATCGGCTCCAGCGACATCTTTGAAGGTAATCTTATTGGTCTCCTTAGTCATCAGACGGGCGGGCGATTTGCCGAAATTCATCGCGGAAGATCCGACCCCTTTCATCTGGCGGGAAAAGATAAAGTAGAGGAAGAGAATGACGAGCATCGCTGGGAGAATCGTCAGAATATAGCTAAAATAGTTCGGCGCTGGCTCTTCGCTTTTAAATGTTTTTTCCAAGACGGCAGTGCGCGGCTGATCGGGAGCGCGGTAGACGAGTCCTTTATTTGCATCGAACTCATTCCACTCTTCTCTCGCCTTGACAAACCAATGGCCAAACGTATCTGGATCTTGTTTTTCTAAAGCGCGGGTCGATAACTCTTGATTGTTGAAAAACCAGATGACTGCAGCGACTTTATTGCGCGCCTTATCGAGGAGCGCCTCGTTTTTCTCCAATTCTACAGCCACTTCAGAATATTGCTTGAGCTCTTCCACATAACTGCGGACGCTGCGCAAAGCGCCTAAACGGACCCCTTCGACGTCCTTGCCTAAATTCCCGACAATCGCTGTGAGTTGGCTCAAAGCGTTGCGGTAGACTTTTAATTGTTGTTCGGGGGCATCGGAGGCGGCTGTGAAGAGCTGGCCTGCGAGAGTTTTCAGCTCAGATTTCACCGATTCGCTTCCCACCCCTAAAGCGGGAGAGCGGAGGAGCGCTGTCAATTCGCGGATCTCTTTTCCTGCCACTTCGACTGCGTCAGGCGATTGGGTTTGCTGAGCTACGCTGAGAGTTTTCTGGATGAGCGGAAGGCTAACTAGATCGCGCTCTGCCAATTGGCCCACCACGATGGCCCCCTCTCTGCCGGGAGCATCATATAGGGCGCTCACCACGGAGTATCCGGAGCGGGGCAGCTGATGGCCGCTGAGGTGTAAATAAAGGTCGGCCGCATCTTGCACGGTTTTTTGCAAAGAGTCGAGAGAGTCGGTTAAGCGGCTCGCTTCGGCATTTAGCTCGTGATAGCGGTTCAAAAGCTCCAAATAGCGGTAGCGCTCAGCGCTCTCTTCCGATAGCTGTTCGCGGAAACGGCCTGTAAAAGTGACGAGATTGTCGTTTTGCGCAATTTTCCGATTCTCTTGAGGGATCGTCAGATGGAGATTCGTCAAGTGTTCCGCTTGATGGCTAAACGAAACTTTCCCAGAAGCGCTCGCAGTGAATGTCTGCACTCCAATGATTAGCAAAATCGCCGCCAGAAGAAACAGAAAGAATCCTCCTGGAAAGCCTTTTCTCGGGTCTGGTCTCATTTTGGCCATAAACGCCTTGCTTTGTTAGCTTTATAAATTATTCTAAACAGGTCAATTAAAACAGCTTTTCCCGTTAAAGTAAAGAGCTATCCAAAGACCTAAAAAAAGATCTTTGCCCTCTTCGGGGGCCCAAAACGATAACGCTGGAAAACGTCTACATAGCAAAAAACAATTAAATTGTCTCTAGTACTATCTGCAACACTTTCATTGAGAGTTCGTTGAGTCTGAAGAAAAGAAGCAAATCCGCCCTTTGCCCACCCAAATTTTATGGGAACGGACCTGTAAATGCTTCGATTCGACCCCACTTTCCAACCAGGAGAGGAGGGTTTCCAACACGTCTCTAGATAGGTTTACAGACTTCAGTCTAGCGATTTTTTGGATTAAATGTCTTTGTTCGAGCTTAGCCAGCTTGCTCACATCCGCAAAAGATCCCCACGGACCCTCTTGGATTTCCACTCCCTTCACCTTTTCGTCCAGATAGTCTTTCAACTCGGACGCCCTTTGCGAAAGAAGCAGCAGATTTCCACTCGTCTCTTTCCCGAAAACCTCATTGAGAAAAGGGAAAATATCCCGGCGCATCCGCGCGCGCAGATAAGCGGGATCGAAATTCGAGGCGTCGACGAGCGCCCGCAGCTCCCTCTCTTCCAGAAACTCGATGATTTCAGAGCGTCTCACGGAGAGAAACGGCCGCCAAATGTTCATCCCATATTGTTGGCTGATGGGCTGCATGCCGCTCAAGTGGCAAAGGTGGGCCCCTTCCAATACTCGCTTGAGCGCCGTCTCCGCCAAATCCTCTGCCTGGTGGGCGAGGAGAAGAGCGCTATATCCTTCCATGAGCGATTGGAAAAAGGAAAACCTCCCCCGTCTCGCCTCGTCCTCTTTTTTCGCGACCCTAAGCCGCACCGTATAGAAAGGACAGCCGAGGGAGTCGGCCTCCTTCTTTAAATATTGGGCTTCCCTTGCGCTCTCCTCGCGCCAGCCGTGATCGACGTGGGCTAAGTGGGGTTTTACGCCGCATTCCAACAGGGCGTAGAGGAGCGCCTTGGAATCTTGCCCCCCTGAATAGCCTAAGAGCAAGGGTTTTTCTCGATCCCAATGGACGTTCAGAAAGTCATATGCTACATTTGATACATGCCGATTTTGTGGCGCTACGCCTTGCAAAACTACCTCAGAGTCTTTTTCCTATCTATTTCTACCTTTATTGCCGTACTCATTATTTCCCGCTTTAAAGATATCGCCCGCTTCACCGCCCTAACGGGCGATTTTAGCAAAACGGGGCTCTTTATAGTTTACCAAGTTCCCTCGATTTTGCCGATTGCAATTCCTATTTCAGCCCTTATTACCTCGCTCCTCCTCTTTCAGCGGCTCAGCCGCACCTCCGAATTGACCGCCCTCAGAGCTTCCGGACTCAGCCTCTCCTCTATCATCACCCCCCTTCTTTTGAACTCAGCCCTTCTCTCGATGGTCAATTTTTCTATTTGCGCCGAGATCGCCCCCTTTTGCCGGCGAGAGGCAAAAATGTTGATTTTCCAAGAGACCTCCGAAAACCCACTCGTCCTTCTCCAAAGACAAAAATTGGTCAAACTCAAACACGCCTACCTCGATATGAAGGTCAAGGATGACGTGACGACGAAAGATCTCTTACTGATCGCCTATCACGGGAACAACCGGCGCCTCGGGCTCATCTCTGCCCAAAAGCTCAAAATGGATCAAGATAATCTCATCGGCCGCAATCTAGGGATCGTCTCCTATCTCCCTGTAGAAGAGGGGTTCGACACTCTCGTTATTGAAAATCAAGCCTCCATGTCAACCAAAGCTCCTCTGCTCTCCGGCGCCCTGAAAAGAAACCGCCCCCACCTCGACGCCAACGCACTCGGATTTAAAATGCTTCGACTCAGCGCTAAAGAAAGCTCAGCCCTCGCCGAAATGCTAAGAAGGATCTCACTCTCGCTTGCCGTCTTCAGCTTCACCCTGCTCGGCTGTGCATTCGGCATTGAAGAGGGGCGCACCCCATCGAAGAAAAATCTCCTCTTTGCTCTTCTTCTCACACTCACCGTTCTTCTCAGCTATCTCCTCGCCAAAGAGCTCAAGGAGTTCCCCCTTCTTTCCATCGGGGCCTTCCTCCTCCCCCACCCCTTTATCTGGCTCTGTTCCACGCTCCACCTATATAGAATCGCAAGGGGGCGCATATGAGAATTTGGCAGCGCCACATCTTACTGCATCTGATCAAGACATTTCTCTTCTTCGTCTTTTGCATTTTCTTCGTCTATGTCATCGTCGATCTCTCGGTGCATGGGATCCGATTTTTCGCCAAATCGTCCCCCATTGAAGTGGCGCAATTTTACCTTCGCACATTGGCCACCTTGCTCGAGTTATTTCTCTCTTTGGGCTTTCTTTTGGCAACTCTCAGGGTGCTCATTGATCTCAATACCCATCGAGAATTGATCGCTCTGCAGATGGCGGGCCTTTCTAAAAAGCAATTGTTGGCCCCATTTTTCTACTTTGCCGTCTTTCTCTCCCTAACCTGCTACGTCAATAGCCAATGGTTTGCGCCGGGCGCGCAAGATACGACGCACGCCTTCAAGGGCGCTCACAAAGAGAAAAGAGAGACAAAAATCCATCTCTTCTGCATTTCACTCGCAGACGAATCGGAACTTGTCTATCAAAGTTTCGATGAGGCGAAAAAAGAACTCTTCGATGTGTTTTGGGTCCGCTCGCCTGCCGATATTTGGCACATGAAAACGCTCCAGACCGACTCTCTCAAAGGACACTTCGTCCACCATTTTGTTCCCAACAGTGCAAACCAAATTGAGAAGAAAGAAAGTTTCACCAGCCGAGATTTCCCAGAAATTCTCTGGGACAGCGACGCGGCGCTACATAAATACACCCCCTTTGAAAGCCGCTCGATCTCCACCCTATTTCTCCAAGCGCGAAGCGCTCACCCCGAGCGGCCGAGTATTTTTTCCCATCTCTATTACAAACTGCTCACTCCCCTCATCCCGCTTCTGATTCTTTTTGGCACAGCTCCGATCTGCATGCGCTTTTCCCGGAGCCGGCCCCTCTTTCTCATCGCCGCCTGCGCCATTTTCTCCTTCATTGCCCTCAAGGTGGTCCTCGATGGGATGTTGATCCTCGGAGAAAATCAAGTTCTGCCAGCTCCTCTCGCCATTTGGAGCCCGATTCTCCTCTCGCTGGCTCTTCTCACTCCCTCTTTTGCAAAAATGCGATGACAAATTCTCTTTGCTTTTGTTAATTTGAGCGAAGGATGAGACTATCCCGCTATTCGAATTTTCCTATTTTTGGGCTTTTGGGCATATTTCGAACGCCTCTTCTCGGCCGTGTGTTTCCACACTGTCCTCGAAGAGGAAACCCTTGCGGGCGTTCAAAATCTGCTCCAAAATCCCTAAAAACATTTAAAACCCTAACAGCGGGATAGTCTCATGCGTTCCTCCAAACAATTTGAAGAGCTCAGAGAACTTTCTTCTGAGATCCAGTACTACAATGCGATCTTGAGCCTGCTCCATTGGGATCAAGAAACCCACATGCCGCCAGGCGCTATTGCCTCCCGCAGCCACCAGATCGCCCAGTTATCCGCCATGATTCATGAGAAAAAATCGGGCTCCAAATTTAAGGCAGCTTTAGAAAAACTCATCAGTTTATCGACCGGCCAGCCAAAGGCAAAAGGGCTGTCGCTGACAGAGCGCGCTTCTTTAAGGGAGTGGCGAAAAGAATATATCCGAGCGACAAAACTACCCGTCTCTTTTGTCAAAACGTTTTCTCAAGTCACATCAGAGGCCACCCAAATTTGGGCCACTGCAAAAAAACAAAACAACTTCAAACTCTTCGCTCCGTTTTTGGAAAAAATCGTAGAACTCTCCAGGGAAAAAGCAAAAATCTTAGGATTTGAAGATCACCCTTACGACGCTTTATTAGAAGGGTATGAGCCATGCATGACGACGCATAAAGTCAGCGTCATCTTTAAGGGCCTACAAAAAGAGCTCACCCGTCTTTTACAAAAGATCAAAGCGAAAAAACAGGTCGAAGATGGTTTCTTACACGAAAAAGTCGGCGATAAAACGCAGATGGAAATCGGCCACGACTTCCTCGCCAAGTTGCCGATCGATATGGCCTATACAAGACTCGATCTCTCAGCGCACCCATTTTCCATAGCCATGCATCCGCAAGACAGCCGCATCACGACGAGGATCATCCCCCACTCCTTCATCAGCAACATCTTTTCTGTGCTGCACGAAGCGGGCCATGCGATGTATGAAATGGGTCTTCCCGTGGAGACTTGGGGAACCCCTCTGAGCGAGGCGATCTCTCTCAGCATTCACGAGAGCCAATCGCGCTGGTGGGAAACCCTCATCGGCCGGAGCCTCCCCTTCTGGAAAAGCCGCTATCCAGCTTTACAAAAGATGCTCCCCGCATTGAAAAAAGTGCCGCTCGAGCGCTTTCACCGCGCCATCAACAAGGTATCCCCCTCGCTGATTCGAGTGGAAGCCGATGAGGTGACCTATTGTCTACATGTCATCGTCCGCTTTGAGATCGAGCAGGCGCTCATTTCAGGCTCACTGCAAGTAAACGATTTGCCAGCAGCCTGGAATGCAAAAATGAAAGAATATCTCGGAGTCGTTCCCCCGACCGATACCGAAGGCGTTTTACAAGACGTCCACTGGTCGCTCGGCGATTTTGGATACTTTCCAACCTACGCCCTAGGCAATCTCTTCGCAGCGCAATTTTTTACCGCGTTTGCAAAAAAGTACACCGACTGGGAACAGAGGGTAGCTGCCGGCGATTTTCTCTTTATTCGCGAATGGCTGAGAGAAAAGATCCACCGCTGCGGCCGGATGTACAACGCGGAAGAGCTAGTGAAAAAAGTGACGGGCAAACACTTAAATGAAAGAGCTTATTGCTCTTATCTCAAAAAGAAATACGCAAAGATTTACAATTTTTAGCAGGTTCGTTTGAGCCGGTGTTCGCGGCGCACTTCGGCTTGCTTGAAACGGTCCACCTGTTCCGGAGTTTCCGGGAATACGGGGATAATCTCTATTGGCTTTGAATCGTCATCCACAGCGACAAACGTGAAGTAGGCAGAGAGGATATCTTTCTGCTCTAAGGTGCGGAAATCCTCCGCAATGACCTTGACCCCAATCTCCATCGAAGTCTTCCAAGTCCGATTGACCGAGGCCTTGCAAACGAGGATATCTCCATGTCGAGCCGGATTGAGGAAGCGGACTGAATCGATCCCCAGGGTAACGCAAACGTGCCCTGAGTGCCGCTTGGCGACGATCGCAGCCAAGTTATCGACCACCTGCATCAACTTGCCGCCAAAGAGCGTTCCATGGGCATTCAGATCATTGGGAAAGACTTCGACCACTTGGTCGATAATCGCAGAAGCTGATACGGATTTTCCTTCCATAATTCAACCCCATACCAAATTCTATAAAATAAAAAAAGCCCTTTGAGAAACAAAGGGCTTTAAAATGTAAGAAAAAAAACTGTTTTTTATCGTTTAGAGAACTGGAAGCGTTTACGAGCGCCTTTGCGGCCGTACTTCTTACGCTCTTTCTTACGCGGATCGCGCGTTAAGAATCCAAGTTCCTTCAGAGAGCCGCGAATAGCGTCATCTTCTTGAACAAGAGCGCGGCTAATGCCGAGACGAGTTGCAACAGCTTGAGCTTCAAGACCGCCACCCTTAACGCGGATAATCATATCCACTTTCTCTGGATTGGAAAACTTTTGAATGGGGGCCAAAATCAACTCTCTTTGGAGAGGAAGAGGAAAATACTCTTCAAACTTGCGCCCGTTAACATCGATTTTGCCCGATCCTCTCTTCATCCGAACGGAGGAAACTGCAGTCTTTCTGCGGCCGATTCCAATTGTCTCTTCTTGCTTTGCCATTATCTGTTGTCCTTTAAATGTTTACGGGGATAGGCTTCTGTGCATCCATGTCGTGAGCTGCGCCTTTATAAATGCGGAGCTTTTTTACCTGCTGGCCGCCGAGGCGGGTCTTCGGCATCATCCCGTGAATCGCATGTCTCAAGACATATTCTGGTTTACGGGCAATCATCGTGCCATAAGGGATCTCTTTCAATCCGCCGATATAGCCTGTGTAGCTCTTATAGATCTTACGGGCTTTTTTCATCCCGGTGACTTTGATCTTCTCTGCGTTGATGATGACAACGCCGTCGCCGCAATCTACAGAGGGGGTGAAATCTGGGCGGTGTTTGCCGCGCAGGATTTTTGCCGCTTCAGCGGCAAACCGGCCCAAAGTTTTTCCGGAAGCATCGAGAAGGTACCACCTACGGGTATCGATCGTCTCTTGCTTAGTCATTAAAGTGGTCTTCTGCTTTTGGTTCATCTCAGGATCCTAAATAGAAAATTGAAAACAGTATCATACATCCCCTTCTCTTTTTTTGCAAAGGAGCAATTTTTCTTTACCGCTTTCCTTTTCATGGGATAATATAGCTTACCTTATGAACGAGCCAAAGACTTATTTTATCCGAACCTATGGCTGCCAAATGAATGAGCTCGACACCGAGATCATGGCGGGCCAGCTCAAAAAACGGGGCCTTGTCGCCGTAGAGGACGAAGAGAGCGCCGACCTACTCATCTTTAACACCTGCTCCATCCGCGACCTCGCGGAGCGGAAAGTCATGGGGAAACTCGGCCGGATGGGCCGAGGCCAAAAGCGCAATGCGATCATCGGCGTCACCGGCTGTATGGCAATGGCAAAAAAAGATTCGCTCTTCCGGAAATTCCCCCACCTAGACTTCGTCGTCGGCACGAATAACATCACCGATCTCGGCACCGTCATCGACGAGGTGCTCTATACCAAACGGCAAGTTTTTAAGACCGAGAGCCGTTTTGAAGAAAATTTGGACTATCTGGCCGCCCATAGAGATAATAAGATCAAGGCCTTCGTCTCGATCATCCGGGGCTGCGACAAATTCTGCACCTACTGTGTCGTCCCCTACACCCGCGGCCAGGAGGTCTCCAGACCGCCGGAAAGCATCGTCGAAGAGTGCAAAAAACTCGTTGATGCAGGCTATAAAGAGATCACCCTCCTCGGCCAGAACGTCAATAGCTATGGCAAAGACAAACCCGAATGGAACTGCCTCTTCCACGACCTCCTCTACCGCCTCGACAAAATCCCCGGCATGGAGCGGATCCGCTTTATGACCTCCCACCCGATCGACATCACCAAAGAACTGATGGAGGCGATCCGCGACCTCCCCTCCCTTTGCGAATTCGTCCACTTCCCGATCCAGGCAGGCTCGAGCCGCATCCTCAAGAAAATGCACCGCATCTACACCAAAGAGCAGTACCTGGAAAAGGTCTCCCTCCTCAGGGAAATCGTTCCCAATGTCTCCCTCGGCACCGATATCATCGTCGGCTTCCCCACGGAAACTGAAGAAGAGTTCCAAGAGACCTATGATGTCCTCAAGCAAATCCGCTATTCCCTCGCCTTCGTCTTTGCCTATAGCCCCCGCAAAGGGACCCCGGCTATGCGCTGGAAAGACGACATCCCAGAAGAGGTCAAACTCGAGCGACTCCAAAGGCTCATGGACCTGCAAAACGAGATCAGCAATGAAGAGCGCCAGCAGATGCTCGGCCAATCCTACGAGGTCCTCGTCGAACGGTTCAATAAAGACGGCCTGATGCTCAAAGGGCGCACGCGCTGCTGGAAAAAGGTGATTTTCGAGGGGGATGAGAGCCTCATCGGCACCCTGCAGCAAGTCAAGGTGCATAGCTACAGCCACCAAACCCTCATCGGCGAACTGGTCAAACCGTCCAGTCTAAAAGTAATATAAATAATTTTACTATTTATATTTAGTAACTTTTAGGTTAAAATATTCCATATTTATTATGGATTCGCTACTTCTATCTAGACTTACTAAAGATTTTTTGAACCAGGACCCTGCGGCCATTTCGCAAAAGCGGCGCTATTCGCTGGGCTGGGCTGGCTCTATCCTGACGGCCCATCCTCGGAAAGAGTCTTTCAAAAAAAGACTTGCCTACTTCAATGCCAGCCCAAGGCTGTTACCCCCCAGAGAACTCCCGCCTGCCAGCTTTGCCCCTCCCCGGATCTTTTCCAAGGGCAACGACCTCAAGCGGACCTGCCCGCCGATCTTCCAACTACTGACTGAGACCAACGAAATGGCCCAAGCGAGACCCGTTCCCGGCCGCATCCCCCTCCTCCGATCGATCTGCAAAGGCAAGGGGACTTTAAGGCAAAACGCGCAAGGAGTTGTATTCCTCGACATAGATAGCCGATTCCTTGCAATGCTGCTCCCCTACTTAAAAGCGCATGGCCTCACAGAGCTATTAGACGCCCACATTCCAGTTATTTCGGCGCGCGAATCGGCCTTTCACTACCTCACACAAATCGATCAGATCGGCAAAGAATTTACCTTTGAGATCGAAGGGCTATTTTCAGTAGTCCCCACCTCGTGGCCTGAGGTGGAACAAGTTTGGTTTTTCAAACTCAACTCGCCCGACTTAGAAAATTTCAGACGTTCCCAGTTCCTCTCGAGCATTCCCGGGGGCCATCCATTCCACATCGCCGTCGCCATCCAGCCAAAAGCGGCCATTCACCAACAACCCCAGTCGCCTCCCCTCATGCGGATCAATCCAGCCGTCGTCGCTGCTTGATTTATTAGACCCTCTTCAAGATAATCCTTGCACGATGACAACCCCTGTGCAAAATGTCGCTACAGCTCCTCCTCTGGTTCCTCTCTCAATAGGAACTGCAATCACTCGCGTTGCGTCCCGCTGCTTCAAAGAGTTAGCTGTCTCCCTGGCCATCGGCTCCATCGTTGGATGTTTTGTGGCGCCCGCCGGAACCGCCATCCTCGTTCAGGCGCTCATGATTCAGTGCGCAGTCAGTCTGTTTTTCCATACGCTCGGCGCTTTTGCCGCCTACAAATGCGCTCAAAAACCCTCTCCGGGCTTTGAAAAAATCCTCTCCTTTGCCGATTGGATGGCAGGGGCGAACTTTGCCCTTCTCACCGGCTTCAATGGACAAATGCTCGTCCATGAATCGGGCCACGCCCTAGCCGCTTTGGCCCTCTACAACCAAGCCTCTCCCCGCATCGATCTCATCCCCTTTGGCCAAGCGCTCACCCAATTTCATAAACGCTCCCTAAGCGCCCTCGGCAAAAGTATCGGCCCTGCAGCAACGACCTGCGTTATCATCGCAAGCGGCCCCGCATTGACCCTCTTCGTCTCCGCCGCCCTCTTGGCCATCGGCCTTGCCATCAAGGAAAGGCATCCCAACCTCAGCAAATACCTCATTACCTGGGCGCTGCTCGACTTCCTCTGCACAGCCCACTATGCCCATTCAGCCATCGGCAAAGAGCGCTTTCAATTCTCCCACGATTTTGTCCACCTCTCCATCTTCGGCCTTCCCCCCGCCACCGCCACCGCCGCAATCGTCGCCATCCCCGTCCTGGTAACAGCGGGCGTCCACTGCTGCAAATCCCGTCAAAAATAAAGCTATAGCAACTTCCCCTTTCTCTCTTCCCTAAGATTTGATAAAGTAGTCCTTTTTTTGAGGAGTATCCATGAGCAGTGCAAATCCAGAGTCGAGAACGCTTCAGAATAAAGCTCTATTGGGAGTTTTTTTGATGCTGGGGGGACTTGCTCTCTATGCTCTTTCCGACGCTTTTATCAAGCAGCTAATGGGCACTTATTCGGTCCAGCAGGCCACCTTCTTAAGAGCCTTCACTCGCCTCATTCCCCTTTTAATCGCCGCCTTTATGCAAGGACAAGCAAGGGCCGTTTTTAAAACGGAACACCCCAAACGACACCTCGCTCGCCTAGCCGTTAATCTCGCTTATACCTACTCATTCATGTATGCCTTTTCCATAGCCTCTCTAACAACCGTCTACACGCTAGCCTACACCTCCCCGTTTTTCATGGTTCTCCTCAGCGCATGGATGTTGAAAGAAAAAGTCTCTTTAGGGAAATGGGCCGCAGTGGGCGTTGGAATGATCGGCGTAGTGGTCGCTATGCGCCCGGGAACGGGTGTTTTCGAGATGGCCGCTCTTGTAGTTCTCGCTGGAGCCTTCTTGGGGAGCTTAAACAAAATCCTCATGCGCCGGCTCGCCGCCACTGAGCACAGCCTCGCCATTGCGATCTATCCCAATGTCGCCATGATGCTCGTCTTGTCTCCGTTTCTCCTCACAACTTGGCAGTCGATTTCTCTGCACGATTGGGGATTTCTCGCCATTGTCGGCGTCATCACAGCGACAGGCCAGTATGCGATCGCTCATTCTCTGAGATTTGCTCAAGGGTCGACATTAGCCCCTCTAGACTACTCGAGCTTCTTCTGGGTCGTCATGCTCGACTTCTTCTGGTGGAATAACATCCCCGACCTCTACAAGGTGGCTGGGGCTGCAATCATCGTTGCGAGCAACCTCTACATCCTCTACCGCTCAAGACAAGAACAGGCAGTTCAAAAAGCTGCAGTTACCACTTGAATAACGAACAGCGAGAAGTGTAAAGAAACGGTTAAAGCAGCGGACTCATAACCCGTCGGTCGCTGGTTCAAGTCTAAGTTGCCCCATTTAGGAACGTGGATTGTTTTGATTATCGGTATGGCAACTGTCTTGTGTATCCTATATTACACATTTTGCCTGCTAAGAAATTGGACAGGATTCTGATTATGCAGTGCGCTTTAGAACTCTTTTATTCAACATCCCGACTGAGCGCTTATCATGCCTTAAAGAGCGAATTTTAAGCTTTTGCATTCTGAGTTTCCATAGATCTACTGCCATCTGTGCATTAAGCCAAAAATCGGGAGTTGTTTCAAAAGCGGCGGCAAGCTTTAGAGCCACTTCCGGGGTCACTCCAGCCCTTTCATTTACAATGCGATTGATGACTTTGTAATCACAATCAATATGATCAGCCAGTTCTCTTTGCGTTAGATCCAATGGCCTAAGAAATTCTTCATTTAGAATTTCTCCAGGCGTCGTAGGCTTTCTTTTCATATTTTTCCTCTAGTGGTAATCCACGATCTGCACATCCATCGGTCTATCCTCCCAACGGAAGATAATGCGCCATTGGTCGTTAATTCGTATGCTATACCAACCGGCCAAATTTCCTCGCAATGCCTCTAATCGGTTGCCTGGAGGACTCGCCAAATCGTGCAAGGCGCCCGCATAGCTCAACATGTCCAGTTTTCTACGAACAATCGGCTTGAGCAAAGCCCATGCCTTTTTCTTAGGAGCCTTCCCGGTCTTGAAGAACCTTTCAGCATCTGCGTCTTTAAAAGAACCGATCGTCATATACCTTAACTAGGTATACATCAAGCAAGAAATATTTGGCAAACAGATAAGTATTCCGCGCATGAAGGCCGAAACACAAATGGGGCACACTCCGGCTCTACTCTGATTGGGCCTGGTCAACAGCCAATAAGTTAGAGCATATCGGGTGTGTTGCATAACCCCTTCCTGCTTT
>Ga0364893_10305_pt1 | contig 25465 bp, 27 predicted proteins | sample ExccelJu500001D3_FD_206943 | JGI IMG/M metagenome (GOLD analysis project Ga0364893, IMG submission 206943) | Enriched cells from Trout Bog Lake Hypolimnion, Wisconsin, USA - BchlTB.July16.5000.01.D3 | ecosystem: Environmental > Aquatic > Freshwater > Lake > Hypolimnion/Profundal zone | place: USA...
CAGGCGCGGTCTCCAGGAGAATCGACAAGCAAATGGCAATCGTCAAGAAAAAGCTCGATGCCGGAAATTACAACCTGAAGGATCAGGTCGTCAACATAAACCGTGTGACCAAGGTGGTTAAGGGCGGCAAGAACATGTCGTTCGCGGCCCTGGTCGTGATCGGCGATCCGTCCACTGGAGTGGTTGGTTACGGTTCTGGTAAAGCCAAGGAAGTTCCCCAGGCAATCCGCAAGGGAATTGAATCGGCCAAGAAGAACCTGATCAAGGTGAACCTTACCCACACTTCGATTCCGCACATCTCGCTGGGCCGTTATGGCTCGGGCCGGGTGTTGCTGAAGCCAGCCCCGGAAGGCACTGGCGTCATCGCCGGAGGCGCGGTTCGCGCGGTGATGAATTCGGTGGGTATTCAGAATGTGCTGACCAAGTCCATTGGCACCACCAACCCGCATAACGTCATCAAGGCTACGTTTGACGCGCTCAAGAAGCTGCGCGACCGTGCCGAAGTGGCAGCCAATCGCGGCAAATCCGTGGAGGAGCTCTAAACCATGCCACGTCAACGTACTAAGACCCCCAAGGTGGAGGCTCCGGCCGGCACCCGGATGAAACTGAAGTGGGTGATTTCCCAGAACTGCACCCCCGCGAAACAGCGGTTGGTTGTGAGAGGTCTTGGATTTACCCATCTGAACCAGGTCATCGAGCGCGAGGATACACTCTCGATTCGAGGCATGGTGGCCAAAGTGCCGCATCTGATCCAGATACTCGGCGAGTAAGCCGGGGCGGATTGGAGAAGGCACGATACGAGTGCCCGACGGGTAAGCGGAGAAGGTGCCGTACCGGTCGCAGGCGTTCGCAAACCGAGTCGTCGATAATATCGGCGGCGCTAGGAAACAGCCCGCTCGCCGCGGGGAACGCTCCGATTTTCACAGGGAGATGTTCGGCTGTCACAGACGGCCCATCAGCATGTTTGGCACCATGCAAGGGATAAGAACAATGAATCTGACAACGATTCGCAAGCCAGCCAAGGCGAATGAAAACCGCAAGCGCGTGGGTCGCGGTATGGGCTCCGGCATGGGTAAGACTTCGACCCGTGGACACAAAGGGCAGCGCTCGCGTTCCGGTTCGCGCAGTATGCGCGGATTTGAAGGCGGCCAGATGCCGCTGCATCGCCGTTTGCCTAAGCGCGGCTTCGTCAATATCTTTAAGAAGGAATTCCAGGTGGTGAATTTGTCACGGCTAGCTGAGCTGGGCGTGACGGAATTGACTCCGGAAGTTCTTTTCGAACTGCGCGTCATCAGCAAGAAGAATGGACTGATCAAGGTGTTGGGCGTAGGGGATCTGACTTCTGCTCTCACCGTGTACGCCCATAAGTTCAGCGAGACGGCGCAGCAGAAAATTACTGCTGCAGGCGGCAAGGCTGAGATCATCGAAGTAAAGCAGCCTGCTGCAATTAAGCGCGGCAAGAAGTAAGACAACCCAGGCCCTCCTGCTGCGAACAGGTGGGCTGGGTCCGGTTCTCCCAGTGGGATGACCGTGACCCGAACAGCACAGGTACAGAGGCCCTCTTACCATGTTCGAGAAGCTGGCGAACATCTTCAAAATTCCGGATCTGCGCAGGCGTGTACTGTTTACGCTTGGGCTGTTAGCGGTTTACCGCATCGGCGGTCACATGCCGACGCCCGGCATCGATCCTGCTGCACTGGCGCGCTTGTTTGATAACGCCGGCGGTGGACTGCTAGGCTTCGTCGATCTGTTCAGCGGCGGCAACCTGCGCCGGTTGACTATCTTCGCCCTGGGCATCATGCCCTATATCACCGCGTCGATCATCCTTCAACTGTTGACGGTCGTTTATGAGCCGTTAGCACGGTTGCAGAAGGAAGGCGAACTCGGCCGGAAGAAGATCACTCAGTGGACCCGCTACCTGACGGTCATTCTGAGCGCGATGCAGTCCTTCGGCATTGCCATGACGTTACAGCGCGGAATTGGCGGCGAGCAACTGGTCCGCACTCCCGGCGTTGGCTTTGTGCTGATGACCATGTTGACGCTGACTACCGGGACCACGTTCATCATGTGGCTGGGCGAGCAGATCACGCAACGCGGTATAGGCAACGGCATGTCGTTGATCATCTTCACCGGTATCGTCGTAGGCCTTCCCCACGCGGTGGTCGAACTGTATTTGAAGGCGACGAGCGGCGGCGCTCTTGGCCCGATCGGTATCGTGTTCCTGCTGGCCGTGATGGTTGCGGTGGTCGGATTCATCGTGTTCGTGGAGCGATCCGAGCGACGCATTCCTGTCCAGTACGCCAAGCGGGTTGTTGGACGTAAGGTTATGGGCGGTCAGTCCACCCATCTCCCGTTGCGCGTCAATTCCGGCGGCGTCATGCCGGTGATTTTCGCGAGCTCGGTTTTAACCCTCCCGCAGACCGTGGGATACGCGTTGTCGAGCAACAAGTACTTCGGACCGTTCTTCGCAGGATTGAGCAAGGCCCTGGGATGGGGCGAACCACTGCATACGTTCCTCTATGCGGTCGGCATTCTCTTTTTCGCCTATTTCTATGTGTCCATCGTCTTCAATCCAAAGGACGTAAGCGACAACATGCAAAAATATGGCGGTTTCATACCCGGAATCCGTCCAGGTGCTCGCACCAGCAATTACATCAACGATGTCTTAACCCGCATTACACTGGTTGGCGCGTTGTACTTGATCATTATCTCGTTGATTCCAGAGTGGATGATCGCAGGTATTCACCTGAATAATCTGCCAATCTGGATGGGCGGAGGGATCTTCGATCACCTGCCCAACTGGGTGTTGCATGGTCTAAATGTGAACTTCTACTTTGGTGGAACTTCATTGTTGATCGTGGTCGGCGTGGCGATGGATACGGTGAATCAGATCGAGTCGCAGCTCATTATGCGTCACTATGAGGGATTTACTCCCAAAAGTGGTCGCATTAAGGGACGCAGGTCGTGGTAGAGTGCTTAGCCGCAAGATAAATATTTGGGCTTCTGTTGGAGGCTAGGCGATGGAACCTGCGGCCGCCCCGGTAGCGGTTGGGATGAATACAGGAGAGCTCGTTGGTCCGGTTATCCTTCTGGGGGCGCCGGGCGCTGGTAAGGGCACGCAAGCAATACGAATCTCAGAACATTTCGGGATTCCGCAGATTTCGACAGGAGACATCCTGCGCCACAACATCACGCAGGGTACGGACCTGGGTAAGCAGGCCGCTGATCTGATGGAGCGCGGGGAACTTGTCTCCGATCAGTTAGTTTGCCAAATGGTCGGTGACCGGCTGGCTCAACAGGATTGCGCACACGGCTTCATCCTCGACGGTTTTCCTCGAACGGTGAATCAGGCCGTGTGGCTCGACAAGTATCTTGCCGAGAATCATTTCTTTGACACCAAGAAGGGCTGCAAGCAGTTGGTTGTGATCCAGTTAGTGGTGGAGTATAATAAGCTACTGCGAAGGCTTACCGGACGTCGAACTTGTCACACCTGCGGCCGGATCTACAATATTTACACCACTCAGCGACCACTGATCGAAGGCGTCTGCGATACAGACGGCTCTCCACTATCCACGCGCAAGGATGACCGCGAAGAAGTCATCATTGAACGCTTGAAGAATTATGAAAGCCAGACGCTGCCCCTGGTGAAGTACTACGCGGAGCAGGGTCGGCTGAGGGAAATCGACGGTGCGGCAGAATTGAACCAGATAACTGCCGAAGCGTTCAAGGCAATAGAAAATGGCGATAGTGTGTAAGTCTGCCGGCGAGATTGAGAAGATGCGGCGAAGTGGCCGAATCGTCAGGCAGGTTTTAGATACGGTACAAGCGCTTGTTGCGCCAGGTCTGAGCACAATGGACTTGGAACGCGCAGCAGAGAAGAAGATTCGCGATCTGGGTGCAAAGCCAGCGTTCAAGGGATATTATGACTATCCTTGCGTACTCTGCACTTCGATCAATCAGGAAGTTGTACACGGCATCCCCTCGGAGACGCGTAAACTCGCCGAGGGCGACATAGTTTCCATCGATTGCGGAGTGGTGCTGGATGGCTATTACGGCGATGCGGCGGTAACCGTGGCGGTGGGGTCGATCAGCGATGAAGTGCGCAACTTGGTTGAGGTTACCGAACAGTCGCTTTACAAGGGAATTGAAGCTGCGCGTGTTGGAAGCCGCCTTGGCGACATCGGTGCCGCTGTACAAGAATTCGTTGAAGCTGCCGGATTCAGCGTGGTTCGAGAATTTGTTGGGCACGGCATAGGGACCAAGTTGCACGAAGATCCACAGGTTCCCAACTATGGTGTACGTGACCATGGGCTTAAGTTAAAAGAAGGCATGGTCATCGCAATTGAACCGATGGTGAATGCCGGCGGAGCGTTGGTTCGAGTTTTGGAAGACAAGTGGACGGCTGTAACCCAGGATGGAAGACCCAGCGCTCACTTTGAGCACTGTGTCGCCATTACAAAAGACGGTCCGGTAATCCTGACCGATTAGTTTCAGTTTCCGGGCCATGTGACTCGAAGCTGGAGATCAAAATTGAGGTTGGATGAGTAAGGAAGACGCGATTGAAGTTATGGCAATGGTCATGGAGCCACTGCCCAATGCGATGTTCAGGGTTAAACTTGAGAATGACCACGAGGTCCTTGCACACGTTTCAGGCAAGATGCGCAAGAACTTCATACGAATTCTTCCAGGTGACCGCGTGGCCGTGGAGCTTTCCCCCTACGACCTGAATCGCGGACGCATTGTGTACCGCTACAAGTAGCGGAAAAGTTCGCGCAACCCGCAACGGTCCAATGGACTAGTGGACTAGCGGGTACTTGCGTGTTTGTAAGATGGGTCGTGAGGCCCTGCTGTATGTCTCTCCGGTGTGTTGCTTGCTGGGGAGTGGTTGAAGGTTGTGCATAAGGTAGTTGAACCAAGGAAGTGGCTAAATGAAAGTACGGGCTTCAGTAAAGAAGATCTGTGACAAGTGCAAGGTCATTCACCGCCATGGCGTGGTGCGCGTGATCTGCGAAAACTCGAAACATAAGCAGCGCCAGGGTTAATCCTGAGCGGGCTGCTCAACAGGAAGTAGAAACCCAGAGTAGGACACACACATGGCACGTATTGCAGGCGTCGATCTGCCCCGTAACAAACAGGCACGCATCGCGCTCACTTACATTTACGGAATCGGCCAGCCCCGCGCCATCAAGATTCTTGGCACAGCTACGGTCGATCCGCTCAAGAAGATCCAGGACCTGAGCGAAGAGGAAGTGAATCGCATTCGTCAGGTGATCGAGAATGAAGGCCAGGTTGAAGGTGATCTGCGCAAAGAAATCTCGCTTCACATCAAGCGGCTCATTGAAATCGGCTCTTATCGCGGCAACCGCCACCGTCGCAGCTTGCCTGTCCGCGGACAGCGCACGCACACCAATGCCCGTACCCGTAAAGGTCCGCGCAAGGGAACAGTGGCTGGCAAGAAGAAGGCGACCAAGTAGTTTCGCCTGGCCGCAAGGTCGTCTTTCCGCCAACCGCCAGCCATCGGCGCGTATGGAAAGCGCTTACTGGTAAACCCAGAACAGGAATAGAGAACGGAATATGGCAAAAGCAGCAAAAGCAGCTGGTTCCGGCGCCGCGTCGGACAAAAAGGGTAAGAGTAAGAAGTTCAAGAAGAAAGAGCGCAAGCACATCCCTCACGGGCTTGTGACGATCAGCGCCTCTTTCAACAACACAATCGTCACCATCAGCGACCCGTCGGGCAACGTGATTTCCTGGAAGAGCTCCGGCTCGCTGGGTTTCCGCGGCTCCCGCAAGGGCACGCCATTTGCCGCGCAGCAAGCCGCAATGAACGCAGCCACCACGGCACGCGATCACGGTCTTCGCTCCGTCGATGTACGCGTCTCGGGCCCCGGCTCGGGCCGTGAATCCGCGATTCGTGCGCTGGCTGCGGCTGGAGTCGAAGTACGTACCATTAAGGACGTTACTCCGGTTCCCCATAACGGCTGCCGCCCGCCCAAAAAGCGTCGCGTCTGATTGCAGTATCGTAGCCGCCATTTATGGCGGTACCCCGGCATGTTTCGCCGCAATTCATGGCGAGCGCCGGCTGACAAAGATTCGAGCGGGATGGAAGGGATTCCAACTCCTGTAAACCGCTCACAGCCTGAAGGAGATATAAGTTGGCTCGCTATAAAGATGCAGTATGCCGCCTTTGCCGCCGGGAGGGAACTAAGTTGTTCCTCAAGGGCGCAAAGTGCTTTATGGAAAAGTGTCCGGTCGAGAAGCGCAATTTTGCACCTGGCCAGCATGGCAAGGATCGCAAGGCGAAGATCGTCGGTTACGGTCTTCAACTCCGCGAAAAGCAGAAGGCCAAGCGCATGTACTTTGCGCAGGAAAAACAATTCCGCAACTACTTTGAGAAGGCTGCCAGCGCTAAGGGCGTCACCGGCGAAATACTGCTCCAGCAGCTTGAGCGCCGTCTCGATTCAGTTGTTTTCCGCCTTGGCTTCGCCGTTGCGCGCCGTCAAGCCCGTCAACTCGTGCGCCACGGTCATATTGCGGTGAACGGCCGCAAGGTGAACATTCCTTCGTTCCAGGTAAATGTGGGCGAAGAGATCGCGGTTCGCGAGAACAGCAAGAAGCTCGTCATTCTGGAAGGCGCGAAGGAATTTGCTTCGCATCAGACGGCTCCGACCTGGCTTGAGATCGACCGCGACAACTTTAAGGGTCGCGTTCTGGCTCTGCCGCGTCGTGAAGACATCAACCTGCCCGTCAACGAGCAGCTCATCGTCGAACTTTACAGCAAGTAGCGGGAGGGGTCTGCGGGCCCTGCTTCGCACACGTTTTGTGAAGGTCCACGGGAGCCGACAGTTCCGGAGTCACTTCGGAGTTGTCGAGCAACCAAATTACAGCGGCACGGCCCTCATTCCGTGCCGCATCACCCTGTCTCGGACCAGATCCGCCTGCGGCCAACGTGGACGCAGTGCCAAACGGCCGAAGAAAGAGGAGAAAAGAATGCTCTGGAAGGGATTTCAAAAACCTAAGCGCCTGGCGATGGATTCTGAGTCGCTGACTGACAAGTATGGTCACTTCTGGGCGCAGCCGTTCGAGCGCGGATTCGGCACCACCATCGGCAACGCGCTTCGGCGGGTGCTGCTCTCCTCGATTGAGGGAGCTGCCATCACCGCAGTCAAAATCGAAGGCGTGCTGCACGAATTCCAATCGATCCCGGGTGTCGTCGAAGATGCCACCGACATTATTCTTAACCTCAAGCAGATCCCGTTCAAGCTTGCTGGTGACGCGCCCAAAATGATTTATCTGCGCGCCGACCAGCCGGGTGTCGTCACCAGCGGCATGATTGAAGCCGATGGCGATGTCGAGATTCTGGATAAGGACGTTTACATTGCAACCGTCAGCGAAGGCGGCAAGATTGACATGGAACTTCGCCTGAAGAAAGGGCGCGGCTACGTTTCTGCGGATAAGAATTTTGACGAGGATCTCGGACTCGGGTTCATTCCCATCGATTCCGTTCACTCGCCTGTGCGCAAGGTCAACTACGCCGTCGAGGCGGCCCGTCTTGGTCAGATCACCGATTACGATAAGCTCGCCCTCGAAGTGTGGACAAACGGCTCGGTAACGCCTCCTGACGCAATCGGACTGGCTGCCAAGCTGCTCAAAGACCACATGAACATCTTCATCAACTTCGAGGAAGAAGTTGAAGCCAGCGGAGCTTCGATCGATAACAAGCCGGAGATTCGTAACGAGAATCTCAACCGCTCGGTGGAAGAGCTGGAGTTAAGCGTTCGCAGCTACAACTGCCTGAAGAACGCCAACATTCAGACGATCGGCGAGCTGGTATGCAAGACCGAAGCCGAAATGCTGAAGACCAAGAATTTCGGACGCAAGTCACTCAACGAAATCAAGGAAATCCTTTCTTCGATGGGTCTCGGCCTCGGAATGAAGATCGACGAGCACGGCAACGCCGTTGCCACCAGCCAGTCAACGATGGGCAGCGGTCTGCCGCCTACGTACGGCTCTGGAGACGGTAACCCGGGCTTCTAAGCATTCGCGGGAGGGCTTCAAACACCTCCCGCAATCTCCCGGCCTTGCCGAGGAGTTAAGTTCAGCCGGAATGTCAGCGGCTCCGGCGATATCAAGGATTGAGTCATGCGTCATCGTGTAGCAGGTTGGAAATTAGGCCGGAACACCTCCCACCGTCGCGCTTTGCTACGGAACCTCGTCACTTCTCTGATCATCGAGGAGCGCATCGAGACCACCGTAACCAAGGCCAAGGCAATGAAGTCCCATGCCGAGAAGATGATTACGCTCGGCAAGAAGGGTGGCGTTGCAGAGCGCCGTCTGGCAGCGTCGTTCCTTATGACCCCGCAGGCCGTCGATAAGCTGTTCAAGACCATCGGCCCGCGTTTCGGCGACCGCAACGGCGGTTATACGCGCATTATTCTTACCGGCTTCCGCAAGGGAGACGGCGGTGCGAAGGCGTTCATCGAGATTCTCGGCAGCGAGAAGATCGTTGATGAAAAGCGCACAAAGCGTGCCGAAGCCCGTGCCAAGCGCGCCGAAGAGACGCGCAAGGCAATGGAAGAGTCCCAGGGCCCAGCGGCCGAGGGCGGCGAAGAGCCGAAGGCGTAGTCTTACATTTTCAGTGTCTGCTTCCCCGGCTCAGCGGTTGGGGAGGCAGGCGCACGCAATCATGCGCGCCTTCGGGCGCGCATTTTGCTTGGGCGGGAACTGCATTGACCTCAGGCCTTTCCGCGGGGCGGTGCTTCTGGTGAGCGTGAACTCGAAAGCCATCTCTATCTTCAGGATATCAAATTGCAGGGGCGATCCCCTCAGTGGCTGGCGAAATCTATGTGTATTGGAATCAGTTAGTTAGAGATAACTGCGAGAATCGTGGGCTTGACGAGGCCGCATTCCCACACTCGCCAAGGGAAGGCGGATGCGGGCCACCGGTTTGCCTATATACCCCCCCCCCCCTATATTTCCCGCTAAAAATTTGAATATAAAAGGGTTAGAGGCCAGGTTTCAAGGTTTCGCGAGGTTTCACAGTTTCAAGGGTGAAGTTCAAAATCTCGCGTCGGTGTATCCATCTATCTTCAGGATAGCAAATTGGAGGGGTGATTCCATCAGTTTGGGGAATGTGAATACAGGAAGTAAGTGAGAGTGGAGGGAGGTGGAGGGAAGGAGGGGGAAAGAGGGGGAGTAAACCAATGAATACAAACACATACGCGGAGAGATGCGCGGGATGAAACCGGATACGGGGTAAAAGAAAAACAGCCGCTATATGAGAGTAAACAACCCAAAGTGCTGCTGCCGCGAACGAAGAATCAGCAACTTACAAATCCAAACGACAAATCCAAGCGACATACCCCATTGAGTGCTTGAGACCATAAGCTATCCTACTGAAATTAATAAAGTAATCCAAACGACACGGCCAGATTCCGGCTAAAATCCAAACGCCATCCTAGCGACACGAAGGGTGGCTGCGAATCGTGGAAGTTGCTCAGGCGGACGCCTGAAAATATTTCACGCGGATGAGCCAATACGCTCAAAAATCGAGGGGTTTTCCACAGCAATGACATCATGAGGGAGGTAGGCGAATGCTCACAAACGCAGCCAGGCGAAGGATGTTTCGCCAGCGGATGTTGACTAGAAACAATCGAGGACAACCAGGGGCGCTACACATCACACTTTCCTTTCGAACTATTCAGAAGATACTGCAATTCCTCTCACCAGCTGCCTCGTCGGGTCCCCGACAGCAAGCTCCTGCTTTGCGACCAACCCTGAGGCCATGGGTTGCGGTCATCGATCAGATCATAAAGGAAGACGCGGCCCTGCCGAAGAAGCTACAGACTACCGCAACGCGGATCGTGCAGAAGCTGCGCGAGGAGCACGGATACACGGGTTGTTACAACGTCGTGCAGGAATATGTGCATGAAGCGCGCACCGCTGCGAGTCACCGCAAGAGATCTGCCGCCGAATCAAAAAAGAAAAAGCACCACGCAGAATTAGCGAAGCCACTGCAGAAGATGGATTTGCCAACAGCGCCCAGCCCACAAGAGAAGCGAGCGATTCCTAGACCGTTGCCTCCGCCGAGCAGTTACGGCTCGTCCAGGCGCTCCCTCGAAGAGCAGACTTCATCGAGCCGTGACCGCCTATTTCAGCGTTACCATCCTTCCCAGCGGAATCATGAGACGGAAGAGCAGGTTTTTGAGTGGATGCAAGGCGTGCAACAAGGAGCCATCCCGAGCGCCGTTCTCGCTAAAGAGTTGAGCAACGTTCCATTGGCAGAGGTTGAAGCCCTGCGATCGGCTGCGGCCAAAGGTGACCTCTCGCAGCGGAACAAGGCTGTGGGCATACTGGGATATTTACGTGGAATTCGCGCTACTCCAATCAGCTCTTTTCTCCATGTCACGGAAGGATGTGTGTTCAAGTGGTGGAGGCTCTTTAGGAAAGGCGGCGCAAAGACGCTCCTGACCCGGAAGCAGAGGAGCGACGTAAAGGCGAACAAGGACAGCATCAAGCAGGCGGTCTTTGCTCTGCTGCATTCGCCGCCCGCCTCACACGGATTCAATCGAACCACATGGAAAATAGCCGATCTCAAGACGGTCCTGTCAGAAGATGGCTTCCGTCCTATAAGCCCTCAGGTTACCCGCACCGTCATCAAAGAGGCAGGCTGGAAGTGGCGACATGCTCGCATTGTTCTTACTAGCAATGACCCTGACTATCGCGCCAAAGTGGATACCATCAAGAAGATCCTGTCTGAACTGAAAGTAGGTGAAGAAGCCTTTTTCTCAATCGACGAATTCGGCCCCTTTGCCGTCAAGCAAAAAGGCGGCGTCAAGCGCGTTGCGCCGGGAGACCAATACATAGTGCGACAGTGGCAAAAGTCAAAGGGATGGCTGATTCTCACCGCTGCTCTTGAGCTCTCGACGAACCAGGTAAGTCACTTTTACTCGCGAAAGAAGGATACCGCCGAAATGATTAAGATGGCCGATCTTCTTCGGTCTCAGTACCATACATATCGCACCCTCTATCTCTCATGGGACGCAGCCTCCTGGCACCTGTCAAAGGAACTGGCGGCCCATCTGGAAAAGATCAATCAGGAGGCATTAGCGGAAGGATTTCCGATTATAAAGACCGCCCCGCTGCCTGCCTGCGCACAGTTCCTAAACGTGATCGAGTCGGTGTTCAGCGGCATGGCTAAGGCGATCATTCACAACAGCGATTACCCTTCCACAGAAGCCGCCATCGAGGCCATTGAGTGCTACTTCGGAGAGAGGAATGAGTACTTTTCGGAGCATCCCAGACGGGCCGGAAAAAAGTTATGGGGAATGGAGCGTGTGCCCAGCATGTTTGCAGAAGATCAGAACTGCAAAGACCCAATGTATCAGTATCCGATGGGTGGTTGAATGCGTGGTTTCAGCCTGTTTTTACGTGGACACTTTAGAGACTTTGGACGCTCCGGAGTAACTGGACACTGCCGGTTATTTTCTAACAGAACAGCGGGCCAGAGCGGCCCGCTGTTGGTCGAATCGCGTTGGATCAGAAACAGCAGGGCACGCCTAGTTCGCTTTCTTTCCACGCTTGCGAGACGCTGCCATCGGCACCATGCTCAGAACTTTGGTGCGAGTGATGTAGTTACGCGACAGGAGAACAGACGCGATGCGCACTACCAATTCCCAGTTTTCTTGGGCCGCGATGAGACGCTCTGAGCGATATTCCAACATGCGGAGATATGCGTAATACTCGGTGACGTACCCCACCGCTGAGTAAGAACCCCAGCCGTATGGGTCCCAAGGCAGATCCGGACCGCTGGAAGCCGTGATGGTCTCAATGAGTTTTTTCGCACGATCAAAGTCGCCGCTGCTGAGCCCACTTCCCCTCTCGTAGTCCTGATTGAGCCACTTCGTCGCGGCGCATCCCGCCAGAAGGAATACGATCAACTCCTCTATACGACCCCGTGCCTCTCGGGACCCGTCAAAATCGACGATATCGCTAATGAAATGGGTAAATCCCGATTGCGGTTCAGTCAAAAGTTCAGCGGCTCGCTCTTTCAAGGGAATCCCCAGACGAACTGCGGCGACGACGTGCCCAGCTTCGTGAAAGGCAAGGTATCTCCGCCTTTTGCGGCTTGCCTTTGCCCGTTGGCGGGGGCTCAATAGCGAATCGAAATAGTGTTCTGTAACAAGAGGGACCGATACAAATTCAGCGTTGTTCTGGGTAGAAGGGTCGGTGCCACTGGCCCTGGCACTCCGGGTGCGAGCTTTCATTTAAGCCTCCGAAAGGGGAATATCCCCTTCTTCAAGGCACGCGGGTTGTAAAATGCGGTTGGCGTGTCGCGTGCTGTAATCACGCTGACCGCAAGACTCTGCCGGACGCTCGAACGTCCGGCAGGGTCGCTTCGTTTGAAAGTGGAAAAAACTATTCAGAGAAGAACGCGGCACTGAGAGCGCACTCTTCATGCGGCTGGGCCTCGCTGCTCTGCTTGATCTGAATCGCCTGTGACTGCGGATCGTGCGGGGCGCTTGAACTTCTTCTCATCGTCTGGACGCCAGCGGCCCGCGTGCTTCAACATGGCCTTCAGGGCCCACCAAACGCAGTTCGCATCGGCCAGGGTGCGAATCTGTTTGTCAGATCGGCTGCGCAGCGGAGAGTGCTGCGAGTTCAGCCAGGCATCGAAGCGTTCACGAGTCCATCCCAGCCTTAAGATCGCATCATTGATGCGGGCCAGGTCATCTGCGCTCACCATATAGATGGTTGCGGAACGCACGCCACGGCGGCCAGCGGTGCCAGCTGCCTGGGCGCGCCTGCGCTCGTTAATGTGCCTCCAGGCGCGCGGCTGGCGAGTTAGAGCCTGCCCCATCGATTGCTTCAGTGCGTCAATGAGTCTTCGCGCTTCATCGCCGGTCAGCTGTTTAAAGGATGACACGACGCGTCCAACATTCTCGCTGGCCCACAATAGCCGCGCAGTGCGCGGGTCCGCGGAATTCTCTATGCTGTGCGCCTGCCATACAGAGTAAAGCGACTGAAGCGCAACGATCTGATCTTTGCTGGATGGCTTGGCGCCGAGGTCTTTCACTTTGTACCTCCATCGGTGGATGCCTCGAACCGAACCTGATCGAGTGCATTAGTCAGCGTGCGCACGTTGATATAAGTGCGGTTTTTCTCAAAAACGTCTTTGGATGTGCTCTGTTTGATGAGCTCGCTAACGAGCATCTTGGCCTTGCTCGCATCCATTTTGGATATGAAGTCTGCAAGTTCGCGGCGAATGATGCCATCAGCCTCTTCACGTTCAAGTCCAGGCAGCCGGACTTTGGCAATGATGCGGCTGTTCCACTGTTCAAGCGTCGCGCTGAAACGGTCGAATGTGTTCTTCAGATCATGTGAGCCCGCAAACAGAAGTGAGAAGAAGGGCGACTCGTCAAGCAATTCGCGCAAAACCTCGAAACACTCGATGGTCAAATGCTGGGCCTCATCCACAATGAGGAGCACGCGCCTGTTGCGGAATTCCCAGCGTAGGCCGTTGAGAGTCCCATCCACATCATGACTAGCGAGACTCCCACACGCAGCGGCAACGCGCTTCATGAGGTCACGAGGACGAATTCCCTGTCGCGCGTAGACATAGAAAGCGCGGCGGCCCGATCCGTTTTTCGGCAACTCTTGTAGATTGAAGCGTGCCACTTCATTGCGCAGCGCAAAGGTCTTCTGACTACCTGGAGGCGCATAGATCATGTAGGCCACTGGCTTAAGCAAGAGTTGCTCAAAGGTTTGCCGGATCACGCGGACATTGGCGGTGTCGTAAAGCTCGCCATTAATGCGCGTTGGAGCCTCAAGCGGATTCGCCTGCATGAACTTTTCCACTGCGGTTCGAATGTTCTTAGCTGAGCCAGCCACCTGGTGATAGGTGCCATCCAGAAACGCTCGCAGAGTTTTTGGCGAGTAGCTGATGCGCAACGCAAAGTTGGCTAAGTTCAGGCCACTGCGGCCCATGTAATCCCGGATCGCAGCGATCATTGCGTTGTTCAGCAAGAGTTCGTCTTCCAGACTCATCTTGTTCTTATCGGGGTTATAGGGCGTCATCATTTATGGATGAACCTCATGGCGCTTTTGGCAATTTCAGCCGCCGAAGCCGGTGCTACTGCATGGTTGTCAGACGCAGCGCTGGCAGCACATTTTCTCAAGCCGCGTTGCGTAACGAAGTCTCCGACCGCGACCGGTAGACGGCGCGAACGCTCGTCAAGTAGTTCAACCTCAGAGCGTGCACCGATCTGGCGATTAGCCTGTGCGATCGCGGTCAACTGGTCGCGAGTACCGCGTTCAAGGCGGCGGCGCTGCTTCATGCTTTCCGCAACGGCTTCGTTTGCCGCAGAAGATTGCGGCAGGAGCTCTTCCATGCGCGCCCAGCACAAGAGGCGACCGTCCAAGTCGAGGATGGCAACGTCACTCAACCAGAGCGGATCAAAGGCAACTATGACCTCACGCTCATTCATCTGGTGGAGTACTGCAGCCGCAACTTCATCAGAGCCAATGTACCGGTTATTGCTGAACTGAACAGCGCATTCGCGGACGACTCTGCGCTCCTTCTCAGCGATCATGAGTGCGAGTGTCTGCCGCTCCATTGGCGGCCGCTGTTTCGGATTCAGATATTTGAAGAACACTTCTGCAGGAGATAAACCGTGCATTCCCTCACCCGTATGTGGGCGACGGTTGTATTCATCGATCCACTGGAGGCAGCACCTGATAACGTCACTCGCGAGAGGGTGATCTGAAAGCTCCGGGGTACCAGCACGCAGGAGCTTCCGATGTAGTCCCATCCGCGCTGTGGTTGAGTCTGGGCGACGATCCGGACGGCCTCCGGTGTACGTTGGAAACAGCTTACAAAATTGTTCGTGAAGAGTCCGATGGAAGCGTTCAACGTGCTTTGCCTGCGGGTGAAAAGGCTGGCAATATCGAACCGCTATGCCTATGTGCGCTAACAGGCCGAGTTCTTCAAGCCTGTTCATCTCCTGCTTATGCCAGTCCTTGACAGCGAGTTCTGACTCACGCAAATAGCCAGGGAGTGCGCCTTTGCCCACCTTTTTATAATCTTTTCCGTTGTCGCAGTAGAGCTCTTCGCATGGCCCGTAAGTTGCGCAAGCGTGCAGCATTGCCGATCCAATTGAGCGCGAGCTGCCTTCCCAGGAGAAACTAACTCCGACGATGTAGCGCGAGCGGAAGTCCTCCAGGTCGGTGAGGCGCATGCGGATGGGTGCTCCGCGTGGAGCATCGATAAAGACATCGTTCTGCGCCTCGATGTCAAATATCATGTGGTCGCTCACCCAGATCTCATTGGAAAACACGTCAGTGAACGCGCGCTTGATGTACGGAGCCATGCGATCCGTGTAGGCGCGGCGGCCTTTGCGCGCAAGTGTGACGAGCGGAGCAGGTAAACTCAGGAGGTAGGTGCGAAGAGTTTCGTACGTGCACGGAGATCCTGTCCATGCGGCGCAAAAGGCCCGGAAGGTACCCTTTATAGAGAGACACTCATTCAGAAATTTGTCCTGGACAAAGGTGGCGGCCTGCGGATGGGTAACAAAGAAGCGTGACTGCCCCTTGTCGCTTCGGATTTCATCCAACAGACCGCATGGCCCCGATTTCTTAAATCGCGAATACCATCGCCAGATCGTGTTCCGACTCACTCCGTTTTTCGCGGCCAGGTACTTTGCGACCGCGTCGGAGTTAGGAAGCGGATTATCTACTGAGGTACGCATGTGCGCCTTTTGTTCCGCGCCTCCATCCACGTACGCAATCAGCAGAGAAATTGCCTGAAAGCGTTCTTCTATCTGCTTCCGCTGTTCTTCATTTGTGGGCTGTCGCACCTCGGAACTGGCAACTGAAGGTGCGGATGGTTCTGCCACTTCTATCGCGCTCGTCTGCGTTTTAGAAACAGGAATAATGGCGGTTTGGCAAGCTGCCTTTGCGGGCTGCTTCGCAAGTTCAAGCTGGAATTCTGGCGGCAAAGACAGCGTCGAGTACTCGCGGGCGAACTTACCATTTCGAGTACGCTCTCCGACCTCTCGCCACTCGATCTCGTGCCGATTACACTTACGTTGAACGGTCCGGTCAGACCATCCTGTTAGTGCCATGAGATCGCTTTGTGAAATCCAGCGTTTGGTCATGGCCGCGCCTTCCGCTTCCAGGTGAGGGCGTGCATCTTGGCTGTGGAATTTAGGTATGCGCGAACGGTCCCATAGCAGGGAGCTGCGTCATTCAGTTCCCTACGCAGGGTGCGGTGAATTTCGCGCGCTGACATCCGCTCTGTGAGGCACTTCTCAACAAGTTGCTGAGCAATCGGATGTGCTGCGAAGTATCGCGACCGGCCGCGATCGGCACGGATGCCGTTAGCCAGGGCGCGGAATCCGTGCTTTTGGAAGCGGCAATACCACTTCCAGACAGAGCGCGGCGAGATGCCGCGCTTCGTTGCGATGTGCCGGGCAAGATCATCCAGGGTGAGAAATGTCCGCAGCCCAAAACCGCCTGGAACAAACACAAGGCGCTTACCACTGGAAGCCGACGCGAGACGGAACTCCAACATCGGCATGATCACTTTCAGCCGATCAGAGGCAGTCCGGCGCGGTTGTTTGCGCGCTGGCTTGCACAGCCGAATTTGTTTCAGAGAGTTCAGCGACCGCCTCCCGTTGATCGGAGATTTCTGCCGGGAGCAGGCTGGATGACAACACAGCCATCAGGGGCATTGGCGAAGAGCGGAAGCGACTTCTGTTCGACCAACAACTGCTCACGCAAGAGTTGCGCCTTGCGCTTTTCCTGATCGGCTGTCAATTCGCGTTCAACGATCTCAATCTTTTTGCGGAGCACGGGGCTAAGGAGAAACCGTTGTAGCCGGTCATCTCCGGTTACCTGGCAGAAGGCATTGATAAAGGCCGCAGGAAATCGCACCCCAGACTTGCTGGGGGCTGCATAGCCATTGAGCATATTTGCCGTGATCTCGATTTGCACGAGCTGGCTCATCTCATCCGCGATCTGTGCGCGGCTCTTTGTCGAATGATGCATGACTTCACTGACGATCTTGCGAATCGTCGCGTCATGGTTCGTGCGAGCCCCGGCATCATCGCGTTCCTGACCGGCGTCTGACAGGGTTCCCAAAATATGAAGTACATTTGTCATCGACTTCGTACCTCGCTCTTATATACTGGCTACGGTAGCCAGATCGAAGTTATTAAAGGCTACCGTAGCCACTATTAACATGTCAATCAAAATAAATATCGATGCGCCCTCAACTGTCCAATTGCCTCCCCGACCTGTCACCGGACTGAGCAGAAGCTCCGAGTTGGCCCTACGGCGAAAGGAGGACGGCGCGCGCATTAAGAAACTTCGCGAGAAAGACCTCAACATGAGCCAGGAAGCGTTTGCGGCGCAACTGGGCGTGAGCCGCATTTCGGCCTTGCATTGGGAGAGTGGGAAGACCTCTCCCTCCGCAAAAACTTACCAGGGAATGGCCGACCTTGCACTCAAAGTGGCACCCCACACAGCCCTCTGGTTTCTGGAAAAGGCAGGGATTGATCGAGAGAAGTTGCTTAAATTTATTCCGGAATTCGAAAAGATTTCAAAGGCAGCCGAACAGCGAGTGAGGGAGATGGCTCGCGAGGCGCCGAGCGGCTCTGTCCGGGTGCCGCTGCTTCGGAATGCCGCAAATATACTTAGTGCTTCTTTCGCACTTACATCGCCGGAAGAAGTTGAGAGATGGATTTCCTTGCCAAGTGACCTCATATCCAACGCGTCCGCGACCGTTGCAGTCCGTATTTCTCAGGTCTTTGTGCGCCCGATTTTTGACATAGGGGATGTTGTAGTAATCGACACCACTCAGAACGATGTCCTTCAGTTGGAAGGAAAGCTGGTAGTCACACTTTATATCCCAAGCGCGAGCACTAAGCGTGCGGCAGAAGCGGTACTGCGAGGTGCGCAGCCCCCTTCGCGTGTGTATTGGCCACATGTACCGGAAGGGTTATACCTTGGATGGCTCGGTCGAAATCGTGAATCAAGCAACAGCCACGTTATTCAGTTAATGAGCGTTAACTCTGAGAAGTACAAAAACATGGGGGAAGCAAATGGGTTCTCGGTTCCGCTTGCTGCTCTTCATAATGAAACTCCTGAATGGGGGCTGTCCTATGATGAGGAGTCTCGGCTAATTGGCCGCGTGATCTGCTGGATGTCTGGGTCGGAAGCGGGAAAGAATAATGCTGGCGGAAGCCCGTCTCAGAAGAGCCGAACACAAAAGTCGGGAAAGAAGTAGAGAGTTACTGTAAAATCAGGCCCGGAAGGAGTCCTTATAGACACGATTCGCTAAACCCTCCAGTACTACGCGGTTGGAAATCGTGACTATGACTCAACGGGCTCTGCCGATCAGTTTCTCTGATCGCAGTTCATCAAAACTCGCTTCGCAGATGCAGGCCGCACGGCCGCATATATGTACTCCGGCGCTTGCCGGGTGTGACCTCTCCAGGCGTCTCTTCCACCAGTACAAACCCGCTCAAAAACCTATCCAGACAGACATCGATGATTCGCCTGACCGTGTAACGATGCGTGGGGGAACTTCATTTAATGGAATGCACGGGAGGTCTTACGGCAAGGCCTGCAGGGCTTATTTCACCACAACGCGCGTCCCAGATGCTGGAACATTCACTCGGACAAACATGCTTACAGCGGCGAGCTATGCGGCGGTGGCTGCAGCGGCAACAATGGCATCCATTTCGGCAATCCCCGTTGTTGGCCCGCCAGCGGCCCCTGCTGCAGCCGCCACGATGTATAGCGCCGCGATGGTGTGGGCCGGGATGGCTGAATTTAGTTACGGCGGCGTTGTGCCGAAGACTGAGATCGCGATGGTGCATGGCGGCGAGCGCGTATTAACGCAGCAACAGAATACTGTTCTGGAGCGAATTGCCAACCAGACAACGAGTAACTCGGGCGGCGATGTCCATCTCCACGTCTCGCAGCAAAATCAAGGTATTGATGGCCCGTCTATGGGCCGCGTGATGCGGCGCAATAGCAAGGCAATGGTAAAGGAGCTGCAGCGCGCGGTGCGCATTGGTAAGCTGGGGAGATTCTGATGAAAACTCAGCGTACAGTCACTTTTGGAAGTCGCAGTTACACGATTGCTCGCCTGACGGATGAGCAGGGTCATGCGATCTTCGGCCCGGAGTTAAAGATCTTCAGTTGGGCAAGCCAGTTGGTGCTCTCTTGTCTAAATAATGTGGACGGCGGATCACACACATTGAGCGAGCTGGGGTTGACAGGGAACGAGTGGGCGGAGCTTGTCCCCGCGTGTTTAGAACTCAACGGCCTGCGTAAGAAGAAAACGGATGAGTCCAACCAGCAAGATTCTGCAGCGGTTCCAAACCCAAGATTATTCGTGATGGGGGAACGAATCTTCTATTTGCGCCGCCTCTCCCCAATTGAATGTGAGCGGCTTCAAGTTGTGGTGATGGTTATAGGGCAGACGCCCAAAACGCATCTTTCCGCTGAGCACTCATTTGAACTCGCCGATATCTTCGCAGGCGCGGCCGGTATGACGCGCACAGAGCTGTTTCAAAGTGTTAAAGATGTGAACACATGGGAACTCTTAGACGCGCTGCGCCAGGTTTCGAGGTTTCCAACGTTGTCCGATGGAATAACTTATTTTGGCATCGGAGTGTCGAGCGCCTAGAGGCAGCTGAAGCTCCGTTTAGTTCTTTATATAGCAACTCACTTGCCATTCCGAGTTGCTGAAAGTGGCATTCAAAGGGCGGGTATCCATGCCAAGCCGACAGGTAAAGTGTGTCTATCGAAACTGGCCGAATCTACTCTCATATAGCGTTCGTCCACTCTCATTTAATTCCTGTTTTACTCTCACTTAAATTTTGCAGCCACAGGGAAAACTCTATGTGGTGTGGAATCAGATGGTTGGGAGGAATCGGCAAGAAGTTTCGCTTGACAAAGCACAAAGCAGGTACAAACGGGAGCGTTTTCGAGGCGCGAACGTGCGTATTCGCGGGAAAAGGACGCGTTTTGGGAGCGTTTGGGAGAGGCCGGAAGCAGCGTTTTCGGGTCGTTTGCACCTTTTTTGAGGCATGTATATATACTCAAATGCTAACGGTCGGATTCCGTGTTGTTAGTTGAGAGGCACTAGCTGCGCGACTGCTTCTGGGAGTGACTCTGAAGCCATCCGTTCAAGCCCCAGGGTTGGAACAACGCCAACTCTGATGGGATACCCGTCACAATCATGCGCGCCTTCGGGTGCGCATTTTGCTGGTTTGAACTCAGAAAATCAATGGTTTATTTCTCACGTCTAAGCACGTACTCTCGTCTGAGCAACTTAGCGCGCGAAAAAGGCAATCGTTAAAGCACTCATTGGGAGCATTTGAATGAAGAAATGGTTCCTTGCCATTTGTGTTCTCGTCATCCTCTGTTTGGCCTACTGGAAGTTTGCGATCCCTACCCACCGCGTGGAAACTCGCTCCGAGCTAATGATGCTGGGTGATCTGGACGGTGACCACAAATGGACCGCCAACGATCTGAAGATACTCGATTCCTTTCTCAAGGATCCATTCGCGTTTCCCGATTCTCTAGCGCTTCAGCTCGACATGAATCAAAACGGATCGATAGACGAAGAGGACATCAGACTTCTTCGCGCGCTTGTCGCGTCAGGGAGCGATCCTTATGCGGCGGAGGAAATCGCACGGGCCAAAGGCGAGCCGTTTCCCCGTCCGAGGGAGCTCTATCGATATGTCACGCTCTCTGAGTATCATCCGCGTCCACGCTGGGCTCTGCCCTACCCGCTTGCCAGCAATTCGGTATTGAGTTGGCTTCCGAGCCTCCATCCAACCGTAAGCGCCAACTCATACTCCGAAACACTCGACGCCGATATCTACGCGGAGGCAATACGGTTTGATCAGGACTGGCGGAAGAGGGAGCCACAACTTCTCCCCATGGAGCGAGAATACGCTTCGCATAAGTTGGCGCGCATGAGCACGCTTCAACAACACGGCGAACGATTCGAGTTGCTCCTTGCTCTCATCGATGGAGTCGAGGATGCCGAAACGCTCACCGAGCGGAATCAGTCGGCATTTCCATTGAAAATTCTGACCTTCCGCGATCACCTGCGTGAAACGCTCAGGTCGCCTGTTTACGCTGAGTTCAAGGATGGCAAACAGCCGTGGCAAGCGGTGTTGAAGGTAGTGTCTAGCCATCTTCAGGCAGACCTTGGACTCACCTACGAGTTCGAAACGCTGCCTCCTCCCAGAAATCTGACTCACCTCCAAAATTATCTTCAGCGCTCCGAATGGCAATACTACAAAAGCTCTGCGAAGCAAGAAGATTTTCGTTCACTCATCAACTTCGCGCAGCATGACCCCCGCTATCTGCGCGCTGTGTCACGAACAAGTCGCAAACTTACGGACATCGATGAGATAAATCACAATCTTCCCATGGAACTTTTATTCCGCGAGGCGCTTCGCATTAAGGGTGGCGACAAAAAGAAAGCCGTGGGATTGCTCGACGAGGCAATACGCATTCCTTTTATGTGGGTGAAATCGATACCACGCGAGGCGCTACCCAGCTCTCTGGCACTCGATAACTTTCTTCTTCCTGGCAACAAGGAAGATGGCTTCGACAAGAGTAGGCACTGGAATGTATTTGGCGGCATTTGCCTCTATAAATCACCTCAGGAATCGCTCGATCTAGCGCTCAAACGTGAGATGCAGGACCTTCGCGATGACCACTACTCAGAGCCAGCGATGCGTGAGTTTGTTCGAGATATGATCGCGGACTTGAACGGGATCTACTACGTCATGACCGTGAACCGCGATTTGCTTAGCATTCGCAAATGACCTGAGCTCGTCATAGATGGGCCACCCGCGGACGCACTTTTCAGCGATTGCATTGCGCGTGCCAGTGAGCCGCGCTCCGGTTCGCTGAGCAGAAGATGGACATGCTCGGGCATTAGAACAAAGTCATACACTCGTGGATCAGAGATTATCGCAAGCCCCAGAGTTGGAAAGCGCCAACTCTGGGCCACCCGGGTTTTATATAACAACGACTTTTTGCGCTTTGTTACGGCGCGTTACGATCAGTACCATCACGGTGGAAATTAAGAGCATCGTAATGGCAAAAGCATAGGCAATTTTGAAGTTGCCAGTAACGTCGCGCAGGTAGCCAATAACAAGAGGGCTAAAAATCGAACCGACCGTACCAGCAGCATGGATAACGGCGATACCGGCGGGACGATGATTTTCTGGCAGTACGCCTGATGCCAACGACCAAAACACGCCATATCCACCATAGACTCCTGCAGAACAGAGAATTAAACCAACAAGACCAACCCACGGATGCGCAGACAACATGGCAATCAGTAACCCTGAAATTGAGAGAAGCAGTGAAAGGACCAAGTGCCACTTACGTTCTGCCGTCTTGTCAGAATGTGCACTTAACATAGGCATAAAGATTGCGGTAATTATCGCCGGAGCTGCGGCAATAAAGCCAATGTAAGCGAACTTTTGCCCCGGGAAAAGACCTCTTACAATTTGAGGTATCCAATTGGAGTTGACACTCAGCGCGATAAACACACCCACATTTGCAATAGCTAAGGAAAAAACGTCTAGCGTAAAGAAATTCTTGAGCTTAGTTATCCACGATATCTTCACAGAAGATTTAATGGGCGCCAGGTTAGCCTTCTGCATCAGGTTAACCATTAATTGCTTTTCTTCCGAATTCAGCCAGGAAGATGTTTCTGGCTTGTCTGTCAGGTGGAAAAAGGCAAACACACCCAATATAACCCCCGGCAAGCCTAGAATCAGGAACAACCATTGCCATCCAGTCAGCCCAAGCAGACCACTCATTTCAAAAATTAGCCCTGAGAGTAACGAGGTAACAATACCTGCAACTGGCATCGCAGCAAGAAACCACCCATTGGCTCGAGCCCGATATGCCTGAGGGAACCAATAGGTAAAATACAAGAGCATTCCTGGTACCATGCCTGCTTCTGCAATACCTAGCAAGAATCGCAAACCTACCAAACTTTTAGCTCCAACGGCAAACATGGTAGCCGCAGATATGAGTCCTATTGTGATGGAAATACGAGAGAGCCAAACCCGCGCACCAACGCGAGCCATTATCACGTTGCTAGGTACTTCGAATATTACGTATCCAATATAAAATATCGAAATACACATTCCATAGGCGGCTGCACTTAAGCGGAGATCGGCACGCATAGTAATTGCTGCAAAAGCAATATTGTGCTTATCTATTTGCGAGAAAAGTAACATCAACGTGGATATCCAAATTATTCGTCGCCAGACTTTAGTAACAACCCTTTCCTCTTCTAAAGAAAGTTTTTGTATCGTTGCTGTTTCTTGAATGCCAGCCATGTTCGCCATGTTCATCACCCCCAGTAATTCATTTTTCAAACTTGATATTGATTTTCATACACAGTTGTCTTGATTCTCGTTGCAGCGCGAGCAAAAGTCGATGATGTTCAGAAACAGTGTCCAACAATTGCTCAGCCATGGCGTGCCCAAAATGTGGAGGGGGTTATGATGGGGTACTTCTCGGCGAGCGCCAATAAGTCCTTGTCCCCGGTAATCAAGTAGTCGGCTTTTGATGCCTGCAAGGTCGCTAGCACTGGTTGGTCAGCAGGATCGCGCAGGGTGGAATCCTGTTCGGCATCGGGCTCCACAATGTCCGCAAGAAACATCAGACTGTCGGCGAGATCCCGGATTTCGCTGGGACTGAGATGGATTCGGGAGAGACGCGGCAGCACCCTGACCATCTCATCCAGGATGTACCGCGACAACACCACGTCAAGTCCACCCTGACGCCAGATGGCGACGATGCGACCCGGAACGCTTCCGGGGTATGCCAGTCCTGAGACGAGAACGTTGGTATCCAGCACCACCCGCAAACCGGACATCAGCCCGCCCGCTCGCGGCTCACTATGGAATCGATTTCAGCCAGGCCTTCGTCGACCGGCACAGCGGCATAGGCCTCCGCGATCCGGCTGCTCAAGGCATCGAAGCGCTCGCGCATACGGCGAATCCGGGCGAACAATTCAGCATCGACCAGCACCGCTACGGGCTTGCCATCCTTGTTGATGACGATGCTGTCGTTGCGGTACTGCACCTGGTTAAGCATTTCGCCGAGATTCTGGCGAAAGTTAACGGCGTTCACTTCGGTAATCATTGGGACCTCCAACCATAATGGTCGATATGATCATTATGATATAGATGGGGCGAGCTGTCCAACAAATTAGGCGGCTGGCACTCTTATTTCGGCAGGCTCTGGATGAACGCTTCGAGGACGCGATTGAATTTCTCCGGGTCATCGACGAATAGGGCGTGGCCGTCGCCATCGAATCGCTCCAGGCGAAGTTTGTCGCCGAGTTTTGATTTCAGGATGTCGGCGGTCTGCTGCGTCTCGGGTTGGTAGGTAAAGAGCACGGGGCGGTTGATTCTGGCGAAGGCGGCTGAGAAATCTTTGACGGCGATCATGTTGTAGAGGAGTACGACGGCGGTGTCGGCGGGAACCTGGGTGGAGGCGCTGATGACGTGCTTCAGGTAGTCCTCCGGGTGCGGTTTCTTGTACATGCTGCGGACAAAACCGTCGGCTTGCTTCTGGCGATCCTGTTGAAGTTGGTTCATCCATCCTGAGAGTCCGACAAACATTTCAGGGCTGGGCTTTTCCGGGATAAAGCCATCGACCAGCACCAGAGCGCTGACTCCATCGGTGCCGAATTGTTCGGCGTATTTCAGCAGTTCGCCGCATGCCATGGACCAGCCGACGAGGACCGGTTGCTTTAAGGCGAGCTGATCCACCAGCTCTTTGTAGTCGCGTGCGCGGATTTCAGGGAGGTGTCCGAGCGCCGGTTTGTCGCTTTCGCCCTGCGAGCGCGGATCGACGGCAATGACGTGGTACTTCTTCGAGAATGCGTCGATCTGGCTTTGCCAAATCCAGGCAGGCATGGTCCAGCCAGGGATGAAGACGATTGGCTTGCCGCTGCCCGCCTCAAGGTAATGGATGCGGATGCCATCGGAGGTTTTGATGAAGCCGCTCTTCGTCGTCTGCGCCATCGCGCTGGATACCGCCAAAATGCACAGCAGGAGAACTATCAGTCTGGTTTTCATGCGCCTTTCTCAAGAACAGCAGCATTCTCTTTGATGTTGCATGAGATGCCGTCTGCTATCTTAATTCTTTGCGATACAGCAGAATTTATTGGCGAAATGAGTCGGTAGATATTCTGACCAAGGGGAGACGTGGTGCAGGAAAGCCCTGTTCAAGCACGCAGTGGTGATGTTGCTCCCGGCAGTAGGTGGCGGGTGATGTTCGCCGGATGCCTGGCGCACATCGCGCATGATGGATTCACAGACATGCTGTATGTATTTTTTCCGATCTGGCAGCAGGCGTTTGTGCTGAGTTTCTTCCAGGTCGGGCTATTGAAGACCGCGGC
>Ga0364893_10319_pt1 | contig 24481 bp, 27 predicted proteins | sample ExccelJu500001D3_FD_206943 | JGI IMG/M metagenome (GOLD analysis project Ga0364893, IMG submission 206943) | Enriched cells from Trout Bog Lake Hypolimnion, Wisconsin, USA - BchlTB.July16.5000.01.D3 | ecosystem: Environmental > Aquatic > Freshwater > Lake > Hypolimnion/Profundal zone | place: USA...
GAGAGGCTGCCTCTTCGTGGGTACTGATGATGCAACGCCACCCACTCTCAGCAAGCAAATTTCTGCAGATCTTTGCTGGCTTGATAGTGAACCGCTTTCACTCAGCCGTAAATATGCTTTGCGTCATACCACTAATACCGTTGGCGCAAAAGTGAAAGAGATTAAACAAGTACTGGATGTGGAAACTCTATCCCATGCTAGCGATACCCACCCCTTAACCGCCAACGAGATTGGTCGCATTGACTTGGTGTTGCAAAAGCCAATCGTGGCTGATTTATTTGATCAGTCTCAGCGTACTGGTGCTTTCATTTTGATTGATGAAGCCACCAACCACACCGTTGCTGCTGGCATGATTCGTGAGGCAATCGCCTAATTTACCTTGACTGAAGACCTGGGTCAGATGATAGGCCAAGGAAAATTATGCTGGAATAAATTGGCCAATCACGATATTAATTATCCCACCGCCAACAACTAACCAAATGAACAATACTGCCGCCAATTTAAGGGGTTTAATTCCAGCCTTGGCTATAGCAGATAAATGAGTGGTCAAACCTAAGGCGCCCATGGCTAAGGCGAGTAGAAAATTGTCTGCCGTAATGAGTGCCGTGCGTAATGGTTGGCTTATGTACCCAGTTGAATTAACGCCTATCGCAAGCAGAAAAAAGACTGCGAACACTGGAAAAAATTGGCCAATTGATCCCTTCTTGGTATCCGCTTTAGCATCGGTAGCTTGTGGTGTTTTCGCCGATTTCCATTGCAAGGATATATAAGCTGAGAGTGCAATTAAAAATGGGGCCAGCATAATAACGCGGACCATTTTAGCTATCACGGCCGTATTGGTTACATCATCGCCAATTGCATCGGCAGTAGCAACTACTTGCGCAACCTCATGTATTGTTGAGCCTATATATATCCCATATTTTCCAGGACTTAAGTACTCTGAATAATTCAAAATCGCATAAGCGTAGATGAGTGGATAAATAAAAATTGCTAGTGTGCCAAAAATTACAATCGTAGAAATTGCTACCGCTACTCGCTCATTAGATGCCTTCAGGATTGGCTCAGTCGCCAAGATTGCTGCAGCACCGCAAATTGAACTTCCAGCTCCAATAAGGACAGATGTATCTCTATCTAGCTTGAAATATCGCACGCCCAAAAATACAGCTAATAAAAAAGTGGATATCAACATTAGTGAATCTATCACTATCCCGCTTAAGCCCACTACACCAATGTCTTGAAAAGTGAGCCTAAAACCATAAAGCACGATGCCCAAACGCAATACTTTTTGCTTTGAAAAATTGATTCCTGATCCGCAAGAGGAAATCAGGAACTTGTATATCGGCATATTACCGATTGCAATACCTATTAGAATGGCTAGAGTAAGAATGCTTAAGCCATTTTTCCCCAATGCTGGATATCTACTAGACATTTCAATCGCAACCAATGCGACCACAGTAGCAAATAAAATGCCTGGAATATTCTTTATATAGTTCATTTTTATATTAATTGAACTAATTAAACTTGTAGCTCACTAAAATATTCATATTGATTTGTATTGAGCGTTGAAATCCGCCACTCAATTGGATCATCCTGAATTCCTAGGGCCACCCTTCGAATCACCAATACAGGGGAATTAGGTTTAATGTCGAGCCACTCTGCATGCTGCTTACTAACCAAGCTAGCACGCAAGCGCTCACTACTACGCACTACAGTTTGACCATACTTCATCTGATACAACTGATAAATACTACCTTCACGATTAATAAATTCAGCACGAGTAAGATTCTTAAAGCGTTTTTTATCTAGCGTAATTTGATCGATCATCACGCAGCGCTCTTCTAGATAGAGGCAATTCACCAGTCGCCATACTGGAGCGCCTTCTTTGATATTTAACTTACCAGCTTCTTCCTTGGTAGCAACTGCAGTATTCAAAGACACCAGATCAACTCTTGGGTTGGCTTTCTTATCAACATCATGCTTTACAACATGAAAAAAGTAATACAGCAATCTTTTTAGATCATGTTCGGCAACATAGGTGCCTCTGCCTTGACGGCGAACCACAATACCCTCTGCGACAAGCTCATCTACCGCTTTGCGTAGTGTGCCTATAGAGACGTCTAATTCTTTTGATAAATCCTTTTCGGCAGGCAAAGCCTGCCCCATAGGATAACGACCCCTGACCAGATCTTCGGTGATCTTTTGCTTTACTTCCTCATAAGCGGTCAGGGATTTCATGCTTTATAACTTACGCAGATTCGTATAAACGCGTTAATACGAACTCACGGTGGCCGAGAATCTCAGATGCAGTCATTTCACCATCTGCTGTATGCAAGAGACACTCCAACAACTTATCGCCAGCCTGATCCATATTCTCTTCGCGACGTAAGATACCTGATACGTCAACGTCAATATGCTCACCCATAGTGCGAACAGTTTTCGGATTTGCACAGATCTTAATGACCGGAAGAATTGCATTACCGATCACATTGCCCTGGCCTGTTGGAAAGAGGTGGGCAGCAAAACCAGCGGCGGCACATAAAGTCACCATCTCAGCAGCAGCTGAAGAAGAGTCCATAAAGTGCAAACCAGGAATCTTTGGCTCTTCGCCTTTATCCAGGACGCCATCTACGATACATTTCTTGCCGATTTTCTGAATATTGCCCAAGGCTTTTTCTTCAATCGTGGTCAATCCACCGGCAATATTTCCTTTGGTAGGCTGCGAGTCAGACAAGTCGCTGGTTTTGTGACGCTCAATGACATCCTGATAGCGATCAAACATTTCGCGGAACTTCTTTTTTACTTCTGGAGTCCGGCAGCGGGCTTCCACCAAATGCTCGCCACCAGTTAACTCAGTGGTTTCACCGAAAACCAAAGTTGAGCCAATCTCATACAGCTTATCGAATGCATTACCTACTGTTGGGTTTGCGCCGCAACCAGAGGTGGTGTCAGATTCACCGCATTTGGTAGAGACCCACAATTCAGATAAAGGCGCCTTAACGCGTTGCTGCTTGGATGCGTGCTTCATCATCTTGTACGCAGCCTTGCTAGCGGACGCAATCGTAGCGGTATCACCATTACCCTCAATCCAGAATCCTTCAACTGGCTTGCCTGACGCCTTAATGCCGTCAACAACAATCTTGGTCCACTGTGGCTCAATGCCAATCACCACTACAGCAGCTACGTTTGGATTGGAGCCAGTTCCAATTAAGGTACGGAAATGCAGATCTAAGTCGGCACCAAACTGCAAACGGCCATATGAGTGAGGAATAGCCTGAGTTCCTTTGATGTTATTTGCCACAGCTTCGCAAGCTGCATTGGATAAATCATCTAAAGGCAAAATTAATACGTGATTACGAATTCCCATGCGGCCATTTTCACGGCGGTAACCCATGAAGCTCGCGTCTTTCAAATTAATCATCTTGTTTTCTTTCTAAATGAATGGGGTGAATAAGAGCCTGGATTACCAGCGCTTCGTTTTTACGTTTTGGACATGGAGGTGCTCGCCTTTTTTGATAGGGGCTACAACCTTACCGATATCTACGCCATACTTCATCACCGTATCGCCTGATTTAAAATCATTTAATGAAATTTTGTGGCCGATAGGAATATCGCTCTCAGACTTCATATTGAGCGTTAAATCTCCATCCATTACCCAACCAATTAAATCATCTCCAGCTTTTACGCCTTCAACTACCACTACACCTACGCCATCTCCTGGCTCATGCACGACAAAATGGATCATTACTTTCTCCTCTTTAATCTTGTTTAACTTCTAGCTAGCCCATGACTGGCGAATACCAGTCTGAATTTCTTCAACTACCACTTCAGAAACATTCACACCGTCTTTAAACCCAGCTGCACGTTGCTTGAAACGCCGTTGACCTGGCAAACGTGTTCCCGCATCAGCCGCTAGGGTTTTAAGAAAATCATGCATTTTGTTTGCAAAGACTTGGCTTCCTGCCAAACCTGGATCGATTGTTAATAGAAGCTGTCCAATACGAGGGCGATTACCTTTGGTATCAAAGAATGAATCAGCCTCATAGGAGAATCTGCTACCCGATAAACCTACAACGAGAAGTTCAACAATGAGGGCAAGCAATGCGCCCTTATCACCACCCAATGGAATCATCAAGCCCTTCAAGCCTTCCTGGGGATCTGTTGTAGGCTTGCCATCAGTCGTTAAGGCCCACCCCTCTGGAATGGACTCACCTTTTTTGGCAGCGACCAGCAATTTCCCGCGAGCAACTGCCGATAAAGACATATCAATGACTAACGGGTCGCAGTTAGCAATCGGAAATGCTGCGGCCAAAGGATTTGTTCCAAAGATTGCTTTGCTACCACCTACCATCGGCATAGCAGCAGGCGTATTACCAAACAAGAGAGAGATATACCCTGCTCGCGCTGCTGCCTCTGCAAAATGGCCGGCCACTCCAAAGTGATGGCTATTTGTAACTGCCACCAAGCCAACGCCAGCTTTGGAAGCTAAATTAACCGATAAATCCGTTGCAAAGCGTAGTGCTGGAAATGCAAGGCCATCACAAGCATCTACTAAAGCTGCCGAAGTCTTAAATGGGCGCACTTTAATTTTGGGAGCCAATTCAACACGGTTATTTTTTGCATGACCGGCATACTGCGCAACACGGGCTAGGCCATGCGAAGCCAAACCATCTAATTCAGCAAGAGCCAAAAATTGTGCCGTCTCAAAAGCTGCCTTTTCTCCAATGCCAGCAGCCTCTAAACCAGCAGATGCTAACCTAACCATCTCTTGATAGGATAAGTTCATCTTAAGCTCCTAAAAACCGATTAACTTCATCGGCAATCATTTGACTGACGCGCTCATTACTCTCTTGGGTAACCCCTGCTATATGAGGAGTAAGTATGAGGTTTTCGATTCCAGCAAAGTGAATTAAGTCCTTTGCAGGCTCTGTTGAAAAGACATCAATCGCTGCACCCCCAAGACGCCCAGAGCGTAAACGATCCGCTAGAGCCTTCTCATCCACGATGCCGCCTCGTGCAGTATTAATAAGACAAGCGCCCTCTTTGATTTGATCTAGAGTTGCAGCATTAAATAGATTCTTGGTATCCGGTAAAAATGGCAGATGCAAAGTAATCGCATCACTCTCTGAAAGTAACTTGCTTAAGGAAAGTAATGGCACTGAAACACCATCGAGCTCTACAGAATCTCCTGAAAGCATTGGGTCATAGGCAACGCAGCGCAAACCAAATGCATGGGCTTTCTTAGCAACAATTCTGCCAATACTTCCAAAACCAACAATCCCAATTGTCTTACCTAAAAATTCATGGTAGCCAGAGAAGCGCGGGCGAGGCCACTCACCGTTAAACGTGGCAGTCGTGGCGGGGATAAAGCCCCTGGTTAATGCCACTGCAGCCCCAACAACATATTCGGCAACAGACTCAGCATTAGCCCCAGTTGCAGGTATCACTTTGATATTGCGCTTGGCGCATGCGGACAGCTCAATATTTTCAAGCCCAACACCCAGGCGCCCCACTACTTTTAATTTAGCAGCGCCGGCTAATACCTCTTCATTTACCTGTGTCAGGTTGCGTACTACTAAAGCCTCAATATTTTGCAGCGCAGCAATCAATGCAGGGCGATCTTTATACAACTCAGGCGCATAGACCACTTCATGCTGACAGCGCAGGGTTTCTAGGGCTTGACTTGTAATGAACTCAGAGATCAAAATGGATGACATATCTAAATCATATAGATGATTTAGATATCTTGCAATACCCTCATTATTGTGCAACGCAATTACGAATTCAATTGCGTAAATCGGTGGTTGGAGGAGACACTAGCAATACATAAGCTTATAACTAATAAATAGAGACCATAGGAATTCTTAGATGCAAATGCAGATAAGATCTTTAGATCAAATTACCATCGGAGAACATGTGAATGTTTGAGCAGAAAATAAGTAAGTTAGTTAAGAAATTAATCCTAATCTCAGGTGCGCTAGCACTCATTGGGTCCCCGCTTGCAAATGCGCAAAATTGGCCAACAAAGCCAATTAAATTAATTATTCCCTTCGCTGCTGGTGGCACTACTGACATTCTTGGGCGTCTTCTTGCCCAGCAGCTAACAAAAGATCTCGGACAAAACGTCATTGTTGAAAACAAACCTGGTGCCGGAGGAAACATTGCAGCAGAGTATGTTGCACAATCCCCTGCTGATGGATACACCATCATGTTGGCATCTGGCAGCATGTTGACAGTCAACCCAAATCTTTATAAAAAATTACCCGTTAATTACGCCAAAGACTTTGTCTATATTACTAACGTGGCTAGCGGCCCAATGCTGATATCAACCAGCCCAAAACTGCCGGTTAAAAATTTAGCTGAATTTATCGCCTACGCCAAAACTAAGGATTTGAATTTCGGCTCAGCGGGTATTGGCAGTCAGGTGCATATGGCTGAAGAGAGTTTTACTTATTCCGCCAATATTCCAGCCACACATGTGCCATACAAAGGTGAGTCAGCCGCTCTCAATGATTTAGTAGCGGGTCAAATTGATTTTATGGTCGGCAATCTCACTGCAGCAGCTGGCTTTGCAAAATCTGGACAAATCAGACCTCTAGCCGTAACAAGCTTAAAACGCTCCAAACAACTTCCAGATGTTCCTACTGTCTCTGAAGCTGGAATCCCTGGCTTCGAATCGACAGGCTGGTTCGGGCTAGTCGCTCCAGCAAATACTCCTCAGATAATTACTGAGAAGATTTATGCGGCTACAGTCAAGGCAGTTGGCTCAGATGCTATGAAAACCAGTCTTGATTTAAACGGTTTGACTGCTGTCGTAAATAACCAAAAGGATTTTGAGACTCAAGTAAAGACAGAATCTATTGGCTGGGAAAAGGTTATTAAGGGTCGCAATATTAGCGCTCAATAAATCCCTCACTCAATCATCAAAAAAGCGAAGGTCTTCTTCGCTTTTTCTTTTTAGAGTTGGCGAATCAACAGCATAGTTCCGGAGAAAACCAGGATGGAGCCATAGGCTATCCTCATTGCAGCATTGCTTAACTTGGAGTGCACATGGGTTCCAAGCCAAATCCCAAGAAAGGTTGCGGGCATTAGGCAGATAGCCAAACCGATAACAGGCCAACTTAAAATTAATCCCGTTACTAGCATGAGGGTTAAGCGCAAAAAGGTGAGCATAAAAATAGCAAAGGCCATTGTGGCTCGTAATGCCTTTGGATCATTGATACGCAGACCGAGGTAAGAAACGTAAATGGGGCCACCCGTAGCAAATAATGCAGTGAATGTTCCCCCTATAAATCCAAAGGGAGCAGCCCACCATTTATTAATCGGATCGCGTGCCTCATTATTCCTTTGCCAAAGGACACGTAGTCCATTAGCGGCTGCGAAACAACCCAAGGTTAATAACAATGGCTCGCTTGGCGCCTTAATGAGTAAGACTATGCCCAACACCATACCAATCAAGCTAAATGGAAAAAGCCACTTTAACTCTTTAAAATTCGCATCCGCAGAGGACTTTCTGCCAACATACAGGGATGCACAGATGTCGATAATGACCATCATGGGAACGACTACTTTTAGTGGATACATCTGGACTAGCAAGGGGACTGCAACAATAGATGAGCCAAATCCAGAGATACCAAAAATAAAGTAGCCACTAAAAACAATCAGCGTCGCCAGCGCAAATTGAAATGGCTCAATTAAATCAAAAATGGTTAACTCTCAACTAGAATTGTTTCACCTGGCTTAACCATAGTGAAGTTGACTGGCCTATTTTCAATATGCAAATTCTGATTCAGCATATTTACCGCCGTAAAATAAGAACCTTCCAATGAACCTGGCTCAGGAAAATCATCACGATAATGAGCCCCCCTTGAATTTTCTCTGGCAATGGCGGCCTCTGTGACAGCCTGGCTAACCAGAATTAAGTTTTGGAGATTCATCCAATCTTGCCAAGTAATACTGTATTCGCGCTGTATATCACCAACACCCATTTGCTTTAATTGGGATGCCAATTGCTTTAAGGTATGACGTGCGCGCAACAAGCTCTCTTGTGTTCGTGAGATTCCAACATCATCCCACATGCACTCCGCTAGAGTATCTCGAATGAATTCAATGTCTCCTGGGGGCTTTTGAAGAGGTGCCTCGTGCTCACGAATACTTGCGATCACCTCTTCCATGTTGCACTCGCGCAATTGCTGAGTACCCACCCACTGCGCCATAGTCTCACCTGCGATACCACCAAATACCGTTGAATTAGCAACACCATTCCCACCCAAGCGATTGGCGCCATGTACGCCACCCGTATCTTCACCAGCTGCAAAAAGCCCTGGTAGATCTGTGCTGCAATCCTTCTTAAAGACTAGACCGCCCATCATGTAATGCGCAGTTGGCACAACCTCAACCAAGTCATTTGCCAAATCAAACCCACTATCAGCACAACGTTCAACCATACCCTTAAATTGCTTGCGAACATTCTCAGGACCCAAATGACTCATCTGAATATAAACACCGCCATGAGGTGTTGCACGCCCTGCACGAATCTCAGAATTAATCGATCTTGAAACAATATCTCTGGTAGCTCGCTCATTGCGAGGATCATAGTTACCCATGAAGCGCTCGTGATTGCCGTTTAGCAAATATCCACCAGCTCCACGAAGCCCCTCCTCCAAAACGGTTCCAGTCATCCGAGTCCCAGGTCCAGCCAATAAGCCAGTTGGATGAAACTGCACCATCTCCATATCACGCAAGATCAAGCCTGCACGCAAGGCCATAGCCAAACCATCACAACTCTTGTCACCTGATGGAGTGTGATACTTATACATAGTCGGTCCGCCACCAGTGGCTAATAAAACTGCCTTGGCACGCACCAATGTAAATTGACCCGTCTGCATATTCAGCATCAACACACCAGCGAGAGACTTACCATCTTTACTGTGAATGAGTTCAATGGCACGATGCTCTTCAAGTCGATGAATGCCTCTTGACCATACTTGCTCCGCTAGACGATTGATAATCTCAATCCCAGTCAAGTCACCTTTGTGAACAGTTCGATCAAAGGTTTGCCCAGCGAATGCCTTTTGATGAACCGTGCCATCAGCGTTGCGATCAAAGAAACAACCGAGCTCGTTCTCCAGTTCATGAATACGCTCTACAGCCTTACTCACTAAGGTCCAAGCCAACTCTTGATCGGATAGCCACTTGCCACCCTCGATCGTATCCATAAAGTGACGCTCGACTGAGTCACCTTCTGCCAAGGCTACGTTATAGCCGCCCTGAACCATGCGTGTACAACCACATTTACCCAGTAAGCCCTTAACGGCAATCGTAATATGCAGATTGGGGTTAGTTTGATGGGCATGCAAGGCTGCAAAGAGGCCGGCGCCACCGGAGCCCAAAATTAAAATGTCGGTGTCTAGCGTGGGAATAGCACTCATGGAGTAATACCGAGACTTTTTAATACCGCTTCTTTTTTACGGGCTACGTCACTCTTCACTTCCTGATAAATGCTTCCGCCATGACTATCCATGGCTACTAATAAGGGGCCAAAATCTTTAATCTTGAAACGCCAGAGAGACTCTGGATTGAGATCATCCATGTCTACATCCTCTATTTGCTCTATCCAAGTTGTTTCGAGGGCTGCAGTACCACCGATGATGGCTAAATAAACCCCACCTAATTCTTTGAACGCCTCTGCTGAACCCTCACGCATACCGCCTTTACCAACAATCATGCGTACACCGTTTTGCGTCATCAAGGGACGAGTGAACCGCTCCATACGATCAGAGGTTGTCGTTCCAATGCAGATTGGTTCGTAACCAGCAGGAAATGCCTTGCTAATGGGTACTTTTCGCACATTCGGCGCTGTATGAATCACTGCGTGACCATGAAGATCAAAGCGAGTTTTTCGATCATGATCAAACATATGAATTTGGGTTGCATCACGAATACCAAACAAAGTATTTTGCAAAGTTACAGTGTCATTAATGCGTAACTTACGTATTGCTTCTTCGCTTACTGGGGTCTGGAGAACATAGTGCGCCATTGATACTCTCCTTAGAAGCCGTAACTTACGCCAGCCGGCGTGAAGGTGGCGCGAGCTCTGCGCGCAGAATGGCATTGCATATTGACAGCTACAGGATTAAGGGTGATATGGGTATGCGCAAGTTCTACATGAACAGCAAATGCCGTGCTATCACCACCTAGGCCTTGTGGTCCTATACCCAGTTGATTTACCGCAAGGCTAAGCTCTTTCTCAAGTTTTGCGCCTTCCTCATCGGTACAGGAACTTCCCAAGGGACGAGTAGCAGCGCGCTTTGCCATCGCCACACATTGATCTGATGTCCCGCCTACACCTACACCTACAATGGTTGGTGGGCAGGTTTTTCCTCCGGCAGAGACCACACTCTCAATTACAAATGCTTTTACGCCATTAATGCCATCGGCAGGAATCGCCATTTTGAGGAAAGAATTATTTTCTGATCCACTCCCCTTGGGAACCATTTCAATTTCAACCGTTTCAGGCTTATCGGAAAAGTCAATGTGAATGGCTGGCATGTCGATACCGCAAGAGGTGTGATTGTTTTTACGTGTAATAGGGTGAACAACTGATGATCGCAAAGGATATTCCATTGTGGCACGCTCGCAACCTTTCCGAATGGCAGCCTTCAAAGCCATACCGTCGTACTGCACATTGCTACCAATCTTCACGTTATAGATAGGCAAGCCGGTGTCTTGACAAAGCAAATTATCTTCACGCTCTGCCACAGAGATATTGGTAATCATGGTCTTCAAAACTACCTGAGCACGCGCATCGGTCTCCGCGCGATCCAACTTGTTAATGCCCGCTTTAATATCGTCTGGAAGCACTTTGAGTGCACGGATGTAAAGCTCCTTGCAAGCTTCCTCGACTAAATTCATTTGTAACTGCATAAATAACCTAACTAGTTAGCAAAATATAGAAATAACAGTCCGCATCCGATTGCGAACAGAATAGAAACTTCAATCCAGCCCTTACGCAAACCGCGCCAAGAACCGAATTCAATTATTAAGATACGAATACCGCCGCCCAAATGGATAGCCAGTAAAACAACTAGCGCCCACTCTCCGAACTTAAATACCCAGAAATCAGTTAGCCCCAAAGAACGCTCGAAACCAGTGGCTCCCCGTAAAGACTGGGACAGCATCAAAAAATGCAGGGGAATAAAGCATGCAAGTAACAGCCCGGAAATACGATGGCATGCAAAAGCTAAGTAATACAGATGGCTCTTTGCGCGCAAATCGAGGGTTGGCCTTGACCTCATAGCGCACCTCCAGTAAACAACCCAAACACTGCGGCGCTTCCCAGCAACAGAATCAAAATCGCCAAAACCAAAGATAGTGGCACCGCCAATCTCCCCTTTGGAAAAATCTCTTGCAAGATGTTGGCAACCCCAATAGGTGCATGGACAAAACAAGCCAGGACAAAGATCTCGTAAAAAAGCGCAAAGGACACATTACCTTGAGTCCGACCGAGAATTTCTTGTGCGGTAAGCCCACCTCTAATTGCATAAAAAATAATGATCAAATGAACTGCTACACAGATCCCAAGAATCATGGCGCTGATTCTTTGGGCATACCAGAGTTTGGCCTGTAGGACTGCTGTGTTCATAACTTACCCCACTTGCTGCCACGTATTGCGGCCCTGGCTACCAAGCGTTTCAAGCCAGCAATACTTGCAGTGGGTTCGATGCCTTTAGGGCAACGCTCAGTGCAAGAGCCTTGTGTGTGGCAAGCATGACAACCAGCATCACCAGCTACAGCACGAATACGGTCTAACTGTTGAATATCCCTAATGTCATTGGTTAATGTCCAGGCTCGATTTAGAGCCGCAGGTCCAAGATAGTTGGGTCTAGCTTGAACGACTTCACAAGAGGCATAACAAACACCACATCCGATGCACTCAATCCCCGCATTGGCTAATTGACGCTCTTCAGACTGTGGCTCTACTTTTGCAAAATCATCATGACGAGATTGACTGCCCTTAAAGAAGCCAACCGCACCCTTCCATTTATTAAAGAACTCTCGCATATCAGTCGCAAGATCTTTAATTACCGGCAAATTATTTAAAGGCGCAATTTCGAGGGAATCGCCCTTTACAATTTGCGACACATGAGTTCGGCATGTCCAGCGCGCCACACCATTAACAGTCATTGCACAAGATCCGCACATACCCACGCGGCAAGCGAAGCGATAACTCAAGGTTGGATCGAGTTTTCGCTGAATGTAGGTAACCACATCCAAAACGGTTTGATTCGGGTTGCGAGGCACCAGATACTCGACAAACTCCCCCTGCTCGGCGCCGCGCCAGACTTTTACTTTGAGATCCGCATTTGACATGGACTCATTATATCGATAGATAGTAAAAAATAAATCCAATATATTTTTCTTTGAGATAAATTATTAATTTATCTCAAAGAGGTATTTAAGGTGACAAGAATAAGGGATTTAACGTTCGATAGGGATAAATCCATCCCTATTGGGCATTTGCACTAAGGGTAAAGACTTGGCATCCATAACAGTATCTTTAGCAATAATCTTATTTAAAAATAAAATATAGGCGGTTGCAGCATACAACTGATCATTGCTTAAAGATTGAGGTGCGTTATGGGGCATTGCCCTTCTCGTGTAATCAAATATGGTGGTTGAGTATGGCCAAAAACTGCCAACCGTTTTTATTGGTGTAGTTGTATTTAGCCCGCCTCCGCCAGCTAGTCGATTCGCTATTCCCCCTTGACCTTTATCACCATGACAAGAAGCGCATTGCTGTTGATATAGCATCTCACCAATAATAGCTGTACCAGAACCTTCAGGCAAACCATTGCCATTGGGGCTGATATCAATATTCCATAACCGTATTTGATTTTCAGTAATGGGCTTGCCCAGACCAACGGGTCCGGAAGATTGGTAGCTGCTAGCACAAGCCGCAATCATTCCAAGCATGACCACACTAAATAAGGTCCTGAGAATATTTCGACTAGCGACCATTGGTAATCTCTCCATTGGCTGCTACGCGCCATGGCTGAATTGCATTATTGTGATAGAAAAAGTTGGAGCCCTTAGCTTTAAGCAAGGCATCCATCGTAGGTTGTACAGCCCCGCTGGAATCGGTTGCCCTACTCATCAACATTGCTGGAGCCCCATCCCACATCCAGGGAAAACGAAAGCGAACCAAGGACTTATCCATAACAGGCTCTTGTAAAACTGCCTGCGTCCAAGAAGCGCCGCCATCCAGAGACACTTCAACACGCTTTATTCCGCCATTTCCTGACCACGCAAACCCAGAAATTTCATAAAAGCCTTTCGATTTCAATTTCATCATTCCCGAGGGTTGAGTGATTACCGACTTAACATCCATGGCAAAAGTAAATTGCTCAGCCTTGCCATTAGGAAGTAAATCTGTATATGCAGACGTTTCTTCGCGGGTTTGCCATGGCTCAGTACCCAACTTAATTCGTCGCAACCACTTAATACTCATATTCCCCTCGTATCCCGGCAAAAAGAGGCGCAATGGGTATCCCTGTTCTGCTCGCAACATTTCACCGTTCTGTGCATAGACCAATAGCGCATCATCCATCATCTTGCTCATTGGGATACTGCGAGTCATAGCGGCACCATCAGCCCCTTCAGCTAGCGCCCATTTTGCAGTTGGCTGAACGCCGCACTCTTGTAAAATTGTTGACAGGCGAACCCCCGTCCATTCGCAGCAAGAAAGCAGTCCATGGATTTCCTGTGCGGTTTTCCCACTTGCCTTCTTTAATTCAGCAGCACTATTACCAGAGCACTCCAAAAAATAGACACGTGACTCTGATGGGAAGCGAACAATATCTTCCATCGTAAATATGATAGGCCTATCCACTAGACCATGAATTACCAAACGATGTTGGTCAGGATTAATATCAGGTATACCGGCATGATGCCGCTCAAATACCAAGCCATTCGGGGTAATAATTCCATGCAGATTTTGCAAAGGCGTTCTTGAGCCAGTCAAAAAAGTTGGTGGTGGCGATGGAAGAACCCTAACTACATTTTTCTCGTACTTTGAGGGCAGCCCATATGGAGGATTAATAAAGGTAGAACCTTGAACCTTTGTCCATGGGTCGATTGCTAAAAAGGTGGAACTATTTGATTGGGCAATAACGCTTTTAGAAGCGATCAATCCACCAATACTAGATCCAACCGTCAATGATTTTTTTAAAAATGTGCGCCGTTGAGACTTACTCTTCATATCCGACATTTTTACACTGCCTCCATAGTCTGCATCTTGATTGTGCAAGTTCTTTTTACACCATAACACCAAAATAAAAAATGGGAAATGTGGAATAAAGAATATATTTATAATAGCCGGTATGTCTAGCATCAAAGTCCTAAAAAATTTCCTTGCCATTACTCGACATAAGAGTGTGGCGGCTGCAGCCAGAGAAATCGGCCTCACCGCTGCTGCTGCGGGGCAACAATTACAACAACTAGAACAAGAAATTGGTATTGAGTTGTTCGATAGGACCAAGCGATCCCTTGTGCTAAATAGCCATGGCCGATCTTTAATAGAACCCATTCAAGAAATCATTGCAGGCTACGAAGCTCTAGGAGCGAATCTGAAGACTGATCTGAGTGGGACTATTGTTTTAGGTGCGCTAGTCTCAACACTCATGGGTGCTTTTGGCAAAACACTCAATGAACTAAAGCAACACTATCCAGAGCTCGAAATTAAATTGATTGCAGGCTTATCTAGCAAATTCTTAGACCAAGTGATTGAGGGCAGTCTTGATGCTGCGATTGTGACGGAGTCACCTTTTGCCCTGCCGCAAAATGTCCAATGGACCGAGCTCTATAAGGAGCCCATGATCTTAATATATCCAACTAGCTCTAAATCAAAGAAGCATTCTGGCAATGCCGATGGGTCGCTACCATTTATTCGCTTTGAGAGAAACACGTGGACAGGTCATCTAGTGGATCAAACCATTCGAATCAATAAACTCAAGATTCAAGATAGTATGGAACTCAACTCAGTAGAAGCCATTATTGAGCTAGTAAGACAAGGTCTTGGATATTCTATTGTTCCAAAGCTAGCCAACATTGCATGGTCGAGCGATCGTCAACTCAAGATTCAAGAATTACCGGGGAAAGCAATCTATCGTAAGGTAGGACTACTTGAACGCAAAAAGCATGGCCGACAAAATATTACTTTAGCCATCAAGCAACATTTTTTATCAAGCCTATAAAGCTTCCCGATATAGAGCAGCAGCATCACCCAGCGTGATCTCACGTGGACTGTTGCTTAGGAGGCGGGTTTGCAACATGGCATCCTTGGCCAACTGGTCAACATCACTCTCTGTAATGCCGACCTCAACTAAATGCTGTGGTAAACCGAGCTCACCAGCAAGTCCGCCTAAATACTCAGCTAATCCAGTCGCCTGCTCGATGCTTGTACCTTTGAGTCCTGGCTTAATAATCTGCCCGAGCTCTGCATACATAGCATGCGCTACTTCGATATTAAAGCGGATTACCGGAGCCAACATTAAGGAGTTAGACAAGCCATGAGGCACATGAAATCTCGCGCCAATTGGATATGCCAATGCATGCACTCCAGCTACTGGGGCATTGGTAAACGCCATGCCCGCAAGACAGGCACCAAGCAACATATTTTCACGCGCAACAATATCGTTTCCAGAGTTAACGGCTTGATGAAGATTTCCTGCCAATAAACGCAGCGCCTCTTTTGCAACACAATCAGACATAGGGTTCTTGAGATGCTTGGTTGTAAATGCCTCAATAGCATGAACCATCGCATCTATTCCAGTAGCAGCCGTGACATGAGCCGGCAAGCCCAGCGTTAACTCCGCGTCCAAGATCGCCAAATCTGGCAATAGATGTGGTGAGAGAACGCCCTTCTTTTCACTTTCACTTACTGTCACTACAGAGCTTTGTGTCACCTCAGATCCTGTGCCAGCAGTTGTGGGTACCAGAATCAATGGAAATCTTGGCCCCTTAGCCATACCGATACCATATATGTCAGCCAGATTTTCTGTTCCCAGACTTAATAAGGCAACAAGCTTAGCCACATCCATCGAGCTACCGCCACCAAATCCAACAATGAAGTCAGCTTTGCAGTCCTGCGCCACCTTTACGGCTTGATTAATTACTGGAACTGGAGGATCAGCCTGAACATCTGAAAAAATCTGAAATGGAAGTTTTAATTCCGCAAACTGGGGCAGCGCTCTATCTAATAAGCCAGCCGAGAGAACTCCGGGATCCGTCACTATAAGAACTGATTTGCCGCCTCGCTCCAGAATTTTTTTTGCAAGATTAGCTGAGCCGCCTCTTTCTACAACAATGGAGGGGGTGGAATGAAAGACAAATTGCATACCTAGTAACCTAAGATGATTTAAAACGGTTTTAGGAGAACTTTTGCAGCGGCCGTCTTTCCAGCATGCAAGTCACTAAAGGCTTGAGGGCCATCATCCAAAGACCGCTTTTCTACCCAAGACAAATCGCCAAATGCATTGCGAGCAAGTAAATTGACGGTAGCTTGAAGATCAATCGTTGAATAGGTATAGGTTCCCAGTAGCGTGATTTCAGCAAGCGTAAGCTTTCTCATATCAATTTCACTAGCCCAGTCTTGAAGACCCACATGCATCATCACGCCGCCTGGCTTTACGGCAGTCAAAGCTGAGTTACGAGTGACAGTAGCGCCTACACAATCCATGACAAATTCAACTGAATTCTCAGTAATTTTTTCATCAATAGGGTTTAGGGTCTTGCAGCCTACATGTTGCTCTATAGCTTTTCTGCGCAAGGGATTTACTTCAGCAACGGTTAGATCATCAACACCGTAATGCTTTAAGAGTAGTGCCGATAGCATCCCTATTGCCCCACCACCCAATATCAAAACACGATATTCTTGAATGGGTCTTTGAAGGGCGCGCATCGATAAGTTAATCGCATGGACTGCTGTAGCTGCAGGTTCAGTTAATGCCGCAGCATCTAAGCTCAGACCTTCTGGTATTGCAATCAACGAGCTAGCAGGAATACTCATATATTCAGCAAACGCTCCTGGTCTAGTCATTCCTACCATGGTGCGATTAGCGCATAAATTATTTCTTCCCTGCAAACAGTATTCACAATGGCCACATGTAATTAATGGATTACCTGTAACGCGCTGACCCTTGGAAAATAGTGAAGAGCTAGTATCCGCAATGGTTCCTGCAAATTCATGTCCCAGAACCAAACCCGGATTTCTTCTGGGATCATGGCCATGAAACGCATGCATATCACTGCCGCATATACCCACTGACTCTATTTTGAGAACGACTTCCTCAGCATCGAGTGAAGGATACGGGCGATCTAAGATCTGCATTTCATTTGGCTGTGTATAGACCAAAGCTTTCATTATTACGATCCTTATATTGCGGTGTAACCGCCATCAAGCATGATGGTTTGGCCAGTAAGGTAGGATGAGGCATCGCTAGATAGGAAAATTGCTAGTCCATAAACATCCTTAATTTCACCATTACGGCCAATCGCTGTTTTCTCTGCGTGCATTTTGGCTAAATCTGGCTTGTCAAATACAGGTGCAGTTAATGCGGTTGGGAAAAATCCAGGACCTATAGCGTTGCAAGTAATGCCATATTTTGACCACTCCTGCGCAATAGCCTTGGTCAGCTGAACTACTCCTCCTTTGGCAGCGCCATAAGGAGCGCTATTTGCAAATGCACGATAACTCTGCAAAGAAGCAATATTCAACACCCTACCCCATCCGCGAGATTTCATTTGCGGAGCTAGTGCCTGGGTCATAAAAAAAGGTGCCCCAAGCTGAACATTCAATTGCTCCTGCCAACTTTCTGGGGATACTCCGCCAAAGGGCTCGCGTAGATTAATCCCAGCAGCATTTACTAAAATATCGACCCTGCTTAAGCTATCTAAGACTCTCTTTGAAAGATCTTTTGCCTGCTCTAAGTCACTTAAATTGGCAACAAAGGAGGAAGCTGCAACTCCTTGAGTGCTCAAGCGCTCAAGTGCATCCTGTAACTGACCTTCTCTACGCGCCGCAATTGCAACTTCTGCTCCTGCCATACCCAAGGCTAATGCGATCCCTTCGCCCAGCCCACTGCTGCCACCAGTCACAAGCGCAGTTTTACCCTGCAGATCAAATAGTTTATGAATGATTGGACTCATACTTCTACTGGACTTCCTAGATCAAACTTCTCATTAGGAAAGTATTTCTCCAATCGATCATCTGCAGTACGAGCATGCGCCTCCATTCCTTCTAGGCGACTGATTCGAGCAGTTACTAGAGCCATTTCTTTGCTACCCTCACGCGTCATCTTCTGCCAAGTCAGTGTTTTCATAAACTTATGCACAGATAATCCGCCTGAATATCTTGCTGCACCTTTAGTGGGTAGTACATGGTTGGGTCCACTTGTCTTGTCTCCAAATGCGACGGTAGTTTCTTCTCCCAAAAATAGAGATCCGTAGCAGGTTAGGTTACCTAACCACCAATCTAAGTCTTTTGCATGAACCTCAAGATGCTCGCTTGCATATTGATCGGAAACCTTGGCAACCTCCTCGCGAGTGCCGCACACTATGACCTCTCCATAGTCGCGCCATGCACAGGCCGCCGCGTCTTTTGCGGTAGGAGGCAAGAGATCAATCATCTGGGGCACCAATACCATCACCTCATTAGCCAATTTCGCTGAGGTAGTGAACAACCACGCAGGAGACTCGTGGCCATGTTCGGCCTGACCAACGAGATCACTCGCCACAATTTTTGGATCGGCAGACTCGTCGGCGATTACTGCGATTTCCGATGGACCAGCAAAAACATCAATTCCGACCTTGCCAAACAATGAGCGCTTTGCTTCTGCTACAAACTTATTGCCAGGCCCCACAACTACATCTGCAGGCTTGGCGGTAAATAAGCCGTATGCCATTGAAGCGATCGCCTGCACACCACCCAGAGTCATAATGACGTCAGCACCAGCAGCCTTAAATGCATACAGCACATAGGGATGAATGCCGCCGCCTCGAAATGGGCTTGAACAAGCAATAATATTTTTTACTCCTGCTGCTTTAGCAGTAGCAACCGTCATGTATGCGGAGGCAATATGCGCATATCGGCCCGATGGCGCATAACACCCAACGACGTTTACTGGCAATACCTTTTGCCCAGCAGTCACCCCAGTATGAAGCGTGGTTGAAAAATCTTGAATACTATTTTTCTGGGCGATCGCAAAGTCATAGACCTGCTTAACCGCAAAATCAATATCTCTCTTAACGGCTTCTGGAACTTGAGCAACAATGTCATTAATCGCCTGCTCCGACATCACAATATCTCCGGACCATTTATCCAACTTAGCCGCATACTCCTTCACCGCAGACTCACCATTCTTTTCAATATTGGCTAACATCTCTGTTACCACCTGTTGAGCTGTTGATGTTTCAGTCTCGGGTGTTTTGGCTGCTTTTTTTAAATAATTTATAGACATATTTCTAACCTTAGTTTTGTAAGCGCTTACAGCTTGCATTCTAAAAAATGAGGTTACCCTCACCTTTTAGAATGCTTTATTAACTACTTAGAATTATTTGCAAAATCGCGTAGCCTTTTATCCGCATTCACCAACTTCATATACTCATCAGTGATGTATTCATTTGCCGGTGGAATAGTTTGAATGGCACCAGTTGACTGCATAAAGGCAGCAATCGCATTAAACCAACCATCAACCTGCGATGGCCCTTTTGAGCTATCCATAATCTTCAACTCGGTGGCCAAATCATAATTTGGGCGGGAATCAAACTCTTTCTTCATTGAAGCCTCAGAAATACTCACTCCACCTTGCTCATAGAACTTCTTCATCATAGCTATGGCTTGTGGCTTATTGGCATTCATCCATTTCCAGGCGCGCAAATACACCGCCAAGAATTTAGCCACATTTTGCGGGTTTTCCTTGGCATAATCGCCGCGCACGATCAAAGCGCCAGGAACAAATGCACCGCCATCTTTACCGCTACAAATCACCTTGGCTCCAACCTTTTCTTCCAGGGTGTAAATGTTTGGCGCCCACAATCCACCAAAGTCAGCGTTGCCCGATGACATTGCAGAAATAATTTCTCCTTGACCCATGTTTTTAATAACAACGTCAGTCTTCGCTAAGCCATATTTCTTAAGGCAAGATTGAACTGCGTAATCTCCAGTGGAGTTGCCAGTCAATACAATGGTCTGTCCTTTTAAGGACTGTGGATTTACTGCAAACGCTTCTGCAGCTTTTGCAGTAGCAAGTAATGCATTACCTGCGGACTCATCATTACTCAGTCCAATAGTCTTAATACCAAATCTGACATAACCCAATACAGCCGGCACAGACCCAGTTCCACCTACGTCCCAAGACTTGGATGCAGATGCAGCGATTTGTGGAACGCCCGCTGGGAAAGTACTAAATTCTGGTTTCAGACCCAACTCACCCCACCAGTTTTTTTCTGTTGCAACAAAAAATGGTAATGCCCAATATAAAGCGGGCTGATAACTGACCTTAATCTCGGTTAACGCAGGCTTTGCTTGCGCATAAACATTGCTAACGCTTGCTGCGGCAAGCACTATTGCCCCCAAAATACTTGCTAATAATTTTTTAAATTGCATTTTTATCTCCTTCATACATTACAAAAGTGAATCAATGATCAACTCCCAGGTTTTGCTCCCGCAATAACTTCCAAATCTGACTACGTAACTGAACAAATGAACTCAAATCCATCACATCCTCAATACGAGAATGCGTATCCCAACCTTCCTGCTCTCGAATAGGCTTAATATCAATAACCTCCCTGATCAATCCAGGCCTTCTCGACATCACCACTACACGGTCAGCAAGGTATACCGCTTCCTCAACTGCATGCGTAATAAATAAAACTGTTTTAGGATTCTTGCGTGCTAGCCGAACTAATTCCTCTTGCATCACGACGCGTGTTTGCGCATCCAACGCTCCAAATGGCTCGTCCATCAATAAAACTTCTGGCTCCAGCACATATGCCCTCGCAATGGCAACGCGTTGTTGCATACCGCCTGATAATTGATGTGGATAAGCTTCCTCATAGCCTTCCAAGCCCATAAGCGAAATGAGACGCGATACCTTTTCTTGTTTTTCATGGCCTGGAAGACCCATAGAATTCAGGCCAAATTCAATGTTTTGTTGAACTGTTTTCCAAGGAAATAAAGCAAACTGCTGAAAGACAACAGCACGATCGGGGCCTGGACCCTTCACCTCCTTACCTCCAACAAGAATGCGACCTTTACTTGGCATCTCCAGACCGGCCACCATTCGCAAACAAGTCGTTTTGCCACAACCAGATGGGCCAACAATTGCTACAAACTCCTGATCTTTTACAGTTAAATCAATCCCACCAACGGCCAAGAATTCTTTCCCGCCTTGCTTGAAACTTCGCTGTACTGAATTGAAAACAATATCTGCCATAAATCAAATTTCTTTATAGTGAACAGCGAACTTTTCAGCCTGCCTTAGAAGTACATCAATCAATAAACCAATCAGTCCAATTGCAATCATGCCGCTCATCACAATATCGGTCTGAATACTTGCCTGACCTTTAACCATCATGTAGCCAACTCCGCTGGAAGCAACAATTAATTCTGCGCCAACGAGGGATTGCCAGCCCAGACCTGCAGAGATTCTCAATCCAGCAATGATTGAAGGTATTGCAGCTGGAAATAAGACCTCAGTCATCAAACGAAACTTCCCGGCGCCAAGCATTCTGGCTGCCTCAAGGTACTTTTTGTCGACATGAATTGCACCACGATAAGTATTAATCAAGACCGGTGGGAATGCGCCCATAAAGATCACAAGGACTGGACCACCGATTCCAGTGCCGAACCAAAGCGCTGCAAATGGAACCCATGCGATTGGCGCTACAAAACGAATACTTTCAAAAAATGGCGTAATCAGCTGATTCGCATACTTTGATAAAGCCATTAATAAACCCAGAGGTACACCAATCACCACTGCCAATAGGAACCCATACAGAAAACGTTGAAAACTCGAGGCAATATGGGCCAATAAGGTGTAACCAGAAAAGGGCTCATTCAGTAAGTGAATAAATTTGAGGGCGACCTCATGTGGAGGCGGTAAAAATTGTTTTGGCACTACGCCCAAGAGTACGAAGAGATACCAAAAGCCAACGAAGCTAGTGATTCCTAAACCGGTCCACAGCAAATATTCGCCTTGATTTAAACGCTCTTGATGGGCCATCATGCTCTCCAAGGCATTGCGTAGCGCTCAGCCTTAGCCAATATTTGAGTCATTAACCAACCTGAAATGGCCACGCTGATCATGCCCACCAAAATCATGGCCGGATTAATATCCTGCGCAGCTTGATTCAGGATTGACCCCAATCCTAAAGTTGCGCCTACTAATTCAGCAGCAACCAATGTCGTCCATGAAGCTTGAAGAGAGAGGCGTAATCCAGTAAAAATAAGGGGTAATGCGCCAGGTATTAAAACCTCACGGTAGTACGCAAATCGACTAACCCCCAGCATGGCAGCCGCCTCTTTCTGCGGAGTTTCAATTGAGCGCACGCCTGTAAAGGTATTGATCACTGCTGGTACAAAGGCAGCGACATAAATCACCATTACCTTGGCGGAGTTTCCCAGGCCCAACCAAACAATCGCCAAAGGTATCCATGCCAATGGCGGTATTGGCCTTAACGTCAAAAAAATCGGATTCACAAAGGCTTCGATTTTCTTATTTGCGCCCATGAGGATGCCTAGCAGAATGCCTAATGAAGAAGACACTAAAAAGCCTGACGTGACTAAGATCGCACTCTGTAAGACATGCTGATACAGCTTGCCATTGCCATAACCTTGAATGGCAATAATCTTGAATGAATTCCAAGTTTCAGTAGGCGATGGAAATCTTGCACCCGAGACCACCCCACTCCACTCGGTTAAACCCAACCAAGTCAGCAGCAAAATCGCACAAAATAAAAAGAAGGATAAAAACTTGCTAAAAATTTCTAATTCCTTATAGAATGAATGAAAATGTAAGCGCTTTCATTCTAACCATAATTTATCGGTAAAATATTTTTAGACAACTAAAACTGATTAGGACTTACCCTAAGGTGGAAATGAAGAAAATCACTAGATCAATCACGATTGATCATGTTGCAGCTGCAGCAAAAGTCTCGACTGCAACAGTTTCAAGAGCATTGAATCGACCTGAGACTGTAAGTGCAGCCCTCAAAGAAAAAATTAATAACGTCATCAAAAAATTAGGTTATATCCCAAATGCTGGCGCACGCTCATTAATGCTCAGGCGCTCTGGAACGATCGGAGTAATAGTCCCCACTCTGGACAATGCAATCTTTGCACAGGGTCTTGCAGAATTTCAGCGCCAACTAAATCAATCCGGACATCAACTCTTAGTCGCCAGCAGCAACTACGATCCCGAAATTGAGGCCACTCAAATCACCAACCTATTGGCGAGAGGCGTTGAGGGCATCGCCCTCTTTGGAACCAGCCAGCAAAGAGAAGCATTAAAACTATTGAAGACTCGCAATATTCCATATATTCATATTGGGTCACTATCAACCCCTTTCAACGGATACGCGTCTGGCTTTGACAACCGTGAAGCAGTAAAGCTCGGCGTTCAACATCTTCTTGATCAGGGGCATAAATTCTTTGGCATTTTGACCGGCATCACCACCAATAACGATCGGGCTAAAGATAGGGTAGAGGGCGCTCTCGATCTTTTGTCCGAGAGAAATATTGTCTTAAAACCAGAGGTCATAGTTGAATGCCCTTATGAATTACAAGAGGCTAGGCTTGGGCTTAAAAAAATACTGCTTAGTAACCCTAAAATTACTGCAATCATTTGCGGCAATGATGTGCTTGCATTGGGTGCCTTACTTGAAGCTCAAAAACAAGGCATCAGAATTCCTAAAGACCTTTCAATTATTGGTTTCGATGACTTGGAAATTTCACGTCATTTACTTCCTAGCTTAACTACCATCCATATAGATGCTATTGGCATGTGGGCTCAAGCGGCAAACCATTTGATATCTCAAATAAATGGCGTTAGTAAATTACCTAAAAAAGTTAAAACCAGTGTTAATTTGGTTATTCGAGAATCTAGTTCTATTGCACCCAGTAGACCCTAATTAGTGTGCCCAGAACTGATTCTATAAATACTTAACAAGTGCGCTGAGCGGTTAAGTTCTTCTTGTGCCTACACTTAAGACCATGGCCTGAGAAGAAAAAAGCCACCCCGAAGGATGGCTTAAAGAAAATCTATGGAGGTACTGCTAAAAAATGAACTACAGGATCATATTAGTCCTGTACTTATCAGCAATTTATGACAATTGTGTGATTAAGGTGCCTAATGCACCAATTTGATGCATGCAGTGAGTTCTGCTTTAGTGATTCTCTTTGGCGTGGTTAATCGAGTACTTCGGA
>Ga0364893_10322_pt1 | contig 24375 bp, 26 predicted proteins | sample ExccelJu500001D3_FD_206943 | JGI IMG/M metagenome (GOLD analysis project Ga0364893, IMG submission 206943) | Enriched cells from Trout Bog Lake Hypolimnion, Wisconsin, USA - BchlTB.July16.5000.01.D3 | ecosystem: Environmental > Aquatic > Freshwater > Lake > Hypolimnion/Profundal zone | place: USA...
TCAGTGTGCGGGGCAAATGGCGATGCACTCCCCCGAGTATCTGCGTCAAGTCAAAAAGCTCTGTGATCGTTATGACATTCATCTAATTGCCGATGAAATCGCCGTTGGCTGCGGCCGCAGTGGGAAATTTTTTGCCTGCGAGCATGCCGACATATGGCCAGACTTTTTAACACTCTCCAAAGGCATTAGCGGTGGATATCTTCCGCTATCTCTTAGCCTTACCACTGAAAAGATTTATCGCGCTTTTTATAGCGATCAAACAAAGCAAGGCTTTCTACATTCTCACTCATACACAGGCAATCCACTCGCTTGCGCAGCGGCTTTAGCTTGTCTGGAAATATTTGAAACTGAAAAGGTTTTAGAAAAAAATATTACTCAATCACTGGAGCTAGCCGATGCTTTTACCTGGGCAAAAAAAGATTCACGTATTGAGCACTGGAGACAACAAGGGATGATCTTGGCATTCGATGTTAAAAATGGATCCCTTAAGAATCCAAATGCATTTCCCCGTGAGATGTTCTCGGCCAGTCTAGAAGAGGGCGCACTCATTCGACCCATTGGTAATACGATCTACGTCATGCCCCCTTACATTCTCACTTCCGATGAAACCTTGAAAATGGGTGAAACAATTCAGCGGGCACTAGATAAGGTACTCGCATGAAAAACAGTTTTAACGCCCTGCACATGGCGGAAGAAGGCATCGCAGAGCTTGAAGCCAAACTACTAAAACGCATACTGCGTGTTACTCAATCGCCTTGTGATACCGAAGCATTGGTAGACAATCGCAAGCTGCATGCTTTTTGTAGCAATGACTATCTTGGTCTAGCCAATCATTCAGAGCTAATTCAGGCTTTAGTTGAAGGCGCCAGTCAATGTGGGGTTGGTAGCGGTGCATCACACTTAATTAGTGGGCACAATCTCGCGCACGACTTACTTGAAAAAAAATTAGCCTCTTTTCAATGTGAGCATATACCAAATGCGCGCGCCCTATTTTTTAGTACGGGCTTTCTCGCAAACGTTGCAACAATTACAGGCCTTGCAAAATTAGCCGAGCCTGGTGAGGCCAGCATTTACTCAGCCGCCTTAAACCATGCATCGATTATCGATGGCGTACGTTTGGCAGGCGCCCAATCAAAAGTGACGGTTACCCTCTTTGATCATCGACAATTAGATTCGCTCATTGAAACTATCAATAAAGATACAAAGCCCCTGAAGATCATTGTTACCGACGGTGTTTTTAGTATGGATGGCGATCTCGCACCAGTTAAAGCGCTAGTGCAAATTGCCGAACAATGCGATGCATTACTCATGATTGACGATGCCCATGGTTTTGGCGTCCTAGGCGAGCAAGGTCACGGCATTCTGGAGCGGTTTGATATCAAGTCTGATCGCATCATTTATGTTGGCACCCTTGGGAAGGCAGCAGGAGTCAGCGGCGCATTTGTTTGTGGACAAGCGCCGTTTATAGATTGGCTTATTCAAAAAGGGCGCCCCTATATTTACAGCACCGCAACTCCACCAGCCATCGCACATACCCTACTAAAGAGCCTCTCCATCATTGAGGGTGAGGAAGGTAAGTCTCGTCGCAAACAATTGAATAAACTGATTACGTATTGGCAAAATGAAATGCAATTTTCCACTTGGGAAAAAGTGATCTCATGCACTCCAATTCAGCCGGTCATTCTAGGAAGTAATGCGAATGCCTTAGCTGCGGCAAAATTATTAGACAAAATGGGTTACTGGATTCCGGCAATTAGACCACCAACGGTTCCAACTGGAAGTGCGCGCTTACGCATTACTCTTTCCGCCAATCACAGCCTGCAAGATTTACAAGCGCTCATTACGACCTTGCAGAAAATTGAGCGCCAAGTAAATGTAGGACGCACATCGTGAATATGCTTCACCAAAATTCTGGATTCTTTGTCACAGGCACCGATACTGAGGTGGGTAAAACTTTAGTCAGTGGCGCCTTGATTCTGAAACTAAAAGAGGCTGGTCGGCAAGTTGTTGGGTTTAAACCCATTGTTGCAGGCGTTTACCTAGATACTGATGACCGGTTACTTAACGAAGATTTAGAAACTCTACGCATAGCTTCGAATTTAGAAAGTAGTGTCATCAATGCCTGCCCCTACGTTCTCAAAAAGCCTGCTGCTCCACATTTGGTGGCGCAGGCAGAAGGAGTTACCTTAGAGATTGCTGTCATCACCAAGGCATACCATGAGCTTTCTTCTCAATTTGATGAAGTGGTAGTAGAAGGGGTCGGTGGATTTTTGGTGCCCCTCAACCATACAGAGGACTTAGGTGATGTTGCACAGGCAATTGGCTTGCCAGTCATCTTAGTGGTGGGCATGCGTTTGGGCTGCATTAATCACGCGCTACTAAGCTACGAAGCATTGAAAAAACGTAAGCTGCAAGTTGCCGGCTGGATTGCCAATACCCTTGCTAGTGAAATGCCACTATTGAAAGAAAATATCCAAACCCTTCAGACCCGAATCAACGCGCCCTATCTTGGACTCATTCCACCCCTACCCAAAAACCTACAAAAACCTAATCAAGAGCCTTATACATTAGATGCGCTGCGCTTTGCTGCACAGCACATAGAGCTACCCTAAGGCAACTTACGCGAAATAAGTGCGGCAAGAATTAGTTTCAGATAAGATGAAGACATGCGATTACTACCTGAAATCGTCGATTCCGCAGCGGCAATTCAAGAGATACGACGCAATATCCATGCGCATCCCGAATTACGTTTTGAAGAGAATCGTACATCCGATCTTATTGCCGAAGCGCTTTCTAGCTGGGGTATTACCGTTTTTCGTGGCATGGGTAAAACTGGTGTTGTAGGTCGACTCGATGGCGACCTCGGCCCAGGCAAGATGGTTGGCCTGCGCGCCGATATGGATGCTCTACCGCTGCAAGAACACAATAATTTTGCACATGCCTCTGTTAACCCAGGGAAGATGCATGCATGCGGTCATGATGGTCATACTGCGATGTTATTGGGTGCCGCACAATATCTATCAAGTCATCGCGACTTTAAAGGGACAGTCATTTTTATTTTCCAACCCGCCGAAGAAGGCGGTGCCGGCGCAAAAGAAATGATCAATGATGGTCTGCTTGAAAAATTTCCTTGTGATGCTGTGTTTGGTTTGCACAATTGGCCAGGTCTTGCCGAAGGTCATTTTGGTGTAACTGCTGGGCCAATGATGGCCTCAAGCAATGCGTTTGAAATCACTATTCATGGCAAAGGTGGCCATGCCGCCTTACCTCACAATAGCGCAGACCCAGTGCTTGCGGGTGCCCAAGTTGTGCAGGCCTTACAAAGCATCATTACGCGCAATAAACGCCCGGTTGATGCTGCGGTTTTATCAGTTACGCAATTTCATGCAGGTGAAACCAGCAACGTTATTCCAGATAGCGCATTCATCGGTGGAACTGTTCGCACCTTTACTTTGGAAGTGCTCGATCTCATTGAACAACGTCTTCGAGAAATTTCCCATAGCGTTGCAGGTGCATTTGACTGCCAAGCAGACATTACATTTTCTAGAAACTATCCTCCCCTTATCAATCATGCCAAAGAAGTGGATTTCGCTAGCAAGGTCATGAGTGAGCTCGTTGGGGGGCAGCACGTCAACACGTCTATTGACCCAACGATGGGTGCGGAAGACTTTGCCTTCTTCTTGCTTGAAAAACCAGGTTGCTACGTCTTCTTAGGCAATGGTGATGGTGATCACCGCTCCGTAGGGCACGGCATGGGGCCATGCCATCTCCACAACCCATCGTATGACTTCAATGACTCACTTATTCCAGTGGGCGTGAGCTATTGGGTCACATTAGCTCAACGCTATTTAGTAGAGTGAAAAAGTTCTGCGGCTAAAGTTTGCAGGGCATTTTTCGACAAATACTGCAATACCTTTTACTACTGCAGATATCTCAATTAATAAATCCGTCTGCAGCAATAGACAATCAGAATCTTAGCGGGGCAGCAATACCCACATCTTGCCATTTTGTTTCATGCGACCAGCCATTTCTGCTGCAATCCCCCCAGAACCCCAATAATAATCAGCCCTAACTGCCCCCACAATAGCGCTGCCCGTATCTTGCGCCATAACTAACTTCTGCAAAGGCTGACTGCTGAGAGGCTTGGTAGTAACTAAAAATACTGGCGCACCTAAAGGTAAGGACTTGAGATCAATTGCAATACTTCTTTCACCAGTCAGGGGTACGCCGAGTGCGCCGTTAGGGCCAAGTTCCGGACTGACATTGCCAGATAGCTCTTTAAAGAAAACAAAACGAGGATTGGCATTGAGCATTTCGTCTACGCGATTAGGATTACGCTTCGCCCATTGAGAAATACCCTGCATCGTAGCTTCGCTACGTGTAATTTCCTTGTGATCCAACAGCCATTGGGCAAAAGATTTGAATGGCTGGTCATTAGTGCCGGCAAATCCTAAACGCATGACTCGACCATCCTCAAGACGAATTTTTCCTGAACCCTGGATCTGCATAAAAGCAGCCGCGACTGGATCTTGCACCCAGACAATCTCGCTACCCTTTAACGCGCCTGAGCTAATAAGTTCGGCGCGGGTAGGCGCAGGGCTTGGTTTAGATACCTGCCAAAGCTTGGGATAGGCATACAAAGGAAAACCGTAAGTGCCCGTGCGCGTCAGGGAACCGCTCATAACTGGCTCGTAATAGCCCGTAATTAAACCTGTCTCGCTTCCACTGGAATTACTGCGCACTTCATAAGCCTGAAAATAATCTTCAAAATACTTCCGAATACTCCGACCATCACTTGGTGAAATATTTGCTGTCTGAGCGCATACCTCGCGCCAATTGACTTCGTTGTTCCGTTTGCGCAAAGCGTCACAACTTTTCAACCAGGCTGGCCATGCTTGAGTTAATTCATCTTCCCGCCACCCCGGCAGAGCCTGCCATGAAACCGCAGTAAAACTAGAAATGGGCGAACTATATGGAGTCGGGGAGATATTGCTCGATCTATAGCCAGTCCCGCGTGTGGGTGGAGTTGAGCACCCTGCGACAAGGACTGCAATCAAGAGGGCAAAAACACCAGTACAAGCTACCTGCTGAAGCGCTGTTTTAAATTTAAGAATCATGACCGTCAATTTACCCGATCAACAGGCGATTTAAGCCACAAAAGCGATTAGTGGAGTGTTCTGGGCATGACTAGAGCAAATTCAGGGATAGGCGCCTGAAAAAACTGAGCATCCTCAGTCACACAGAAATACTCGCCACGCATAGTTCCAGCAGGGGTGGGCAAGGTAGCCCAACTGGTGTATTCAAAATGCTCACCAGCACGCAATAGTGGCTGTTGGCCAACCACCCCCAGGCCTCTTACCTCTTGTACATCGTTATCCCCATCGGTAATAAGCCAATGGCGGGCAATCAACTGAACGCTGGCTGTTCCCGTATTTCGGATAGTGACGGTATAAGCAAAAGCAAATTGGCTGTTATCGGGCTCAGATTGATCAGGCAAATACTGAGCTTTGACCGTAATAGTGATTTCATGGGGATTCATGCTCGAATTCTGCTCCATCCAAGAGTCAACTGCAAGCTAGAATCTAGGGATGGATATCCAGAAATCACCTCCTTTTGTTATCGCCCCCTCCATTTTGTCGGCCGACTTTGCTCGTCTTGGCGAAGAAGTCAAGAATGTACTTGCCGCTGGAGCCGACTGGATTCACTTTGACGTGATGGACAACCACTACGTCCCCAACCTGACTATTGGCCCCTTGGTGTGCGAGGCAATTCGCCCTCATGCCAATAAAAATGGAAAACCCGCCATGATTGATGTGCATCTCATGGTGGACCCGGTCGATCGCATCGTTCCAGATTTTGCAAAAGCCGGCGCAAACCTCATTAGCTTTCACCCAGAGGCCAGTCCTCACGTGAATCGCACTATTAACCTGATCCGTGACCAAGGATGTCAGGCTGGTCTTGTGCTGAATCCTGCAACACCTTTGGATCATTTAGACCACACCTTGGAATTGCTTGATCTGGTGTTGCTAATGTCGGTCAATCCTGGATTTGGCGGTCAGTCATTTATTCCCAGCACACTAAATAAGATTGCACAAGTTCGTGCGCGTTTAGATCGGCATCAGGCAGAGACTGGTCGTCACATTCGACTTGAGGTTGACGGTGGAATCAAAATTGACAACATCGCAGAAGTTGCGAAAGCAGGTGCGGATACTTTTGTTGCGGGCTCAGCAATTTTTGGTAAAGAGAATTACGCCTCAGTCATTGAAGCTATGCGCACGGAATTAGGAAAGTCGGGAAAAGCGTAATGCAGCGCGAAGAATTTAATGCCCTAGCAAAACAGGGCTTCAATCGCATCCCTCTAGTAAGAGAGGTATTGGCTGATCTAGAAACGCCACTGTCCTTATATATGAAGCTGACGCAGGCGTTTGGCAAAAAGAATACCTATCTTCTTGAATCTGTTTTAGGTGGTGAGCGCTTTGGTCGCTTCTCTTTTGTGGGGTTGCCAGCCAAGACCCTTCTGCGCACCACTGGCACACCAAATGCGCCCTTAACTGAAGTGGTTACTGATGGTAAGGTTGTTGAAAGTAACCGTGATAACCCACTGGATTTTGTAGATGCTTATTTCAAACGCTTCAAAGTTGCGCTACAACCAGGACTGCCGCGCTTTTGCGGTGGTCTTGCCGGCTACTTTGGATATGACACCGTTCGCTATATTGAATCGCGCCTAGCTAAACATAGCCTTCCAGACGAATTAGGAGTTCCAGATATTCAGCTGATGCTAACTGAAGAATTAGCAGTCATCGATAACGTGGCCGGAAGAATTTATTTAATTATTTACGCTGATCCAAGCCAAGCCGATAGCTTTGAAATGGGTCAAACACGATTAAAAGAATTACTTGCGTGCTTAAGCAAGCCGATTAGTGTTCCACCCTCTAGAGCCAGCACCAAAACTGAACTCATTCGCAAATTCAAAACGGAAGAATTTGAGAGCGCGGTTCGCAAAACCAAGGAATATATTTTGGCTGGTGATTGCATGCAAGTTGTTATTGGTCAGCGCATTAGCAAACCTTTTACAGATTCACCACTAGCGCTGTATAGAGCCTTACGTTCATTGAACCCATCACCTTATATGTATTTCTACGACTTCGGCGATCTACAAGTGGTTGGCTCATCCCCAGAAATTTTGGTGCGCCAAGAAAGACGTAAGTCCGAAAAGATTGTGACAATTCGCCCACTAGCAGGAACTCGGCCGCGCGGCGCAAACCCGGAAGAGGATGAGCGACTTGCGAAAGAATTGCTTGCCGATCCAAAAGAAATTGCTGAGCATGTGATGTTGATTGATCTGGCGCGTAACGATGTAGGCCGCATTGCGAAAATCGGCTCAGTCAAAGTGACTGACTCCATGTCAATTGAAAAGTACTCGCATGTACAACATATCGTGAGCTCGGTTGAAGGTGAGTTGCTGGACAATATGAGTAATATGGATGTTCTGCGAGCCACCTTCCCCGCTGGCACCTTGTCTGGCGCCCCCAAAATTAGGGCAATGGAAATTATTGATGAGATGGAAATTGTGAAGCGTGGAGTTTATGGTGGCGCGGTAGGTTATCTCTCCTTCTCGGGGGATATGGATGTCGCCATTGCAATCCGCACTGGCATTATTCGTGATGGTATGTTGCACTCTCAAGCGGGTGCAGGCGTTGTGGCTGACTCAGACCCCACTGCCGAATGGAAAGAAACTGAAGCCAAGGCACGCGCGGTTTTACTTGCGGCTGATTTAGTACAAGGAGGACTCGATGCTCCTCATGATTGATAACTATGATTCTTTTACTTACAACTTAGTTCAGTATTTCGCTGAACTGGGTGAAGAAGTGAAGGTATTTCGCAATGATGAAATCGCCGTTGAAGAAATCGTCAAACTTAACCCCGCTCGTATTTGCATTTCTCCCGGGCCATGCAGTCCCGCCGAGGCAGGCATCTCAGTGGAGACTATTAAGCGCTATGCAGGCCAAATCCCCATCTTAGGAGTTTGCCTTGGGCACCAAGCTATTGGCGAGGCTTTTGGCGGAAAAATTGTGCGCGCTCAAAAAGTAATGCACGGCAAGACTGACAGCATTCACCATACTGGCATTGGCGTCTTTAAAGACATTCCTAACCCATTTACGGTAACGCGCTACCACTCACTAGCAATTGAGAAAAGCAGTTTTCCTGCGGCACTAGAGATTACCGCAATCTCTTCGGATGGTGAAATTATGGGTGTGCGTCATCGCGAGTTTGCAGTTGAGGGAGTGCAATTCCATCCAGAATCGATTCTTTCTGAACATGGGCACGCTCTCTTAAAAAATTTTCTGCAAACCAAATAAACATAAGTATCTAAAAGCGCTATGGCCATTACCCCGCAAGAAGCACTGCAACGCTGTATAGAACATCGCGAACTATTTCATGATGAGATGACCGCCATGATGCGGCTGATCATGAGTGGCGAGATGCATCCAACAATAGTGGCTGGCCTGTTAGTTGCTCTGCGCACAAAAAAAGAAACAGTTGGGGAAATTGCAGCGGCCGCGCAAGTCATGCGCGAATTTGCAACACCGGTTCATGTTGAAGATCGAGCCCACTTAGTGGATGTCGTCGGCACAGGTGGTGACGGCGCACATACTTTTAATATCTCTACCGCAGCTATGTTTGTTGCTGCGGCAGCAGGTGCGAAAATCGCAAAGCACGGCAATCGAAGCGTTAGCAGCAAATCCGGCAGCGCAGATGTATTAGAGGCATTAGGCGTTAATCTCATGCTATCGCCTGAGCAAGTCGCCAACTGCATTAGCACTGTTGGCGCTGGTTTTATGTTTGCCCCAAATCATCACCCCGCCATGAAGAATGTTGCACCCATTCGCAAAGAACTCGGCGTGCGCACAATTTTTAACATTCTTGGCCCCCTTACCAATCCTGCTGACGCCCAACATATTCTGATGGGGGTTTTTCACCCTGACTTGGTAGGGATACAGGCAAGGGTTCTGCAAGCCTTGAATATGAAGCATGCCCTAGTAGTGTATGGTCGCGATGGTCTTGATGAGATCTCTTTGGAAGGGCCCACCTTGGTCGGTGAACTCAAGGACGGTATTGTTCGTGAATACGAAATTCATCCGCAAGACTTTGGATTAAATACCGCTCCAAGCAACAGCTTTAAGGTTGACAACGCGGAACAATCCAAGCAAATTGTTTTGGATGTGCTCAATCAGAAAGTTGGTCCTGCTAGCGATATCGTCTGCCTCAATGCTGGGGCGGTTTTATATGTTGCTGATCTAGCCAAAGACATTGCTTCTGGTATCGCTATGGCGAAAGCCGCTATCGAAAGTGGCGCTGCCATGCAAAAACTCAATGCCTTTGTGGCAGCCACTAAATAACTAATTTATTTTTAATACATGAGCGATATTCTTGACAAAATTGTTGCAACCAAAAAGGTGGAGGTTGCCAACAACTCAAAGCAGATCTCACTTGCCAATCATCGCGAACAAGCCGAAGCCAATAATCAAGATGCTTTATTAAAGCCACGTGGTTTTATTCGGGCCATAGAGCAAAAGATTGCCTCCGGTACAGCCGGCGTTATTACAGAAATTAAAAAAGCCAGTCCGAGCAAGGGAATCCTGCGTGACGACTTTCAACCAGCGGCGATTGCCCAGTCCTACGATAAAAATGGTGCAGCTTGCTTATCGGTTCTAACTGATGTCGATTACTTTCAAGGCTGCAATGCCTACTTACAAGAAGCGCGCGCGGCTTGTAGCATTCCTGTCCTGCGCAAAGACTTCACTGTAGACCCCTATCAAATCTATGAGGCGCGGTCCATTGGTGCGGATGCCATCCTATTGATTGTTGCCGCACTCGAACTCAAGCAAATGCAAGATTTAGAGGCGTGCGCTCATGAGCTTGGTTTAGATGTTTTAGTCGAAATTCACAACGCACAAGAACTCGAGCAGGCGCTTGAATTGAAGACATCGCTACTAGGCATCAATAATCGCAACCTCAAAACCTTTGAGGTAACACTGCAAACAACCCTCTCACTACTGCCCATGATTCCGAAAACTAAGACTCTAGTCACGGAATCCGGGATCATGAATCGCGCTGATGTGGAATTGATGCGCAATCACAATATCAATGGCTTTTTAGTGGGTGAAGCATTCATGCGGGCGCAAGATCCCGGACTGGCGCTTAATCAATTGTTTTTCTAAACTGCTTCAACAAATCTAAGCCGTATTTGATAAGGGCAATCAAAAGAATTGATCCAATAACATCGCCAATAAACATCACACAAAAGTGCTTTAGTGTGCCGGCGTTGTCCAAACTTCTGATTGCGAACCAAGTTTGATGTAAACCGGAACTTAAAAAAGCAAAAATCAAGATACATAAAACCAACTTGGGCAGATTAAGATCGCTCAGATCTTTCGCCAGTGGCACACTGCTAATCACAAAAATTCGGGCCATATAAGGCGCAAAACCAGAAATGGATGCAATGCCAACACAAGTAACAAAATCTGGAGGGGTGGCAGCAAAATAACAAATCAGGAATGATGCAATAGCAATTCCGAAAGCCCCCGGTAATGCAAACACTAAAGTCAAAAATAAACGTAAGCCTGCGGGCAAATAAATCCAATTGACTCCGGATCCATAAGCCAAACCACTAGTAAGCCAATCATTCAAATAAAATAAAACCGCATACGAACATGCGCTAATTAAAAATGCTGCTGACCATTCAGATAACTTGTTAACCATTTATGGAGTATGGTTTAATTTTGCAAAGTCCGTACAAGTTGAAAACAAGTCCATTAAGCGTAGAATGACAGCACCTTAGCTCTAAAGTCAATGCTGAGATCTAAATGTCCCTCAATAAATCCTCTTCCTATCTTCGATTTTTAAATTTGATCGATATAATTGACCGAGTTAATCCCGGCAAGAAGCTTGATTCAATCGAAGAAAATCTACTAAATAAGATCGTTATATCCTCTTTTGCTAAGCAGCCCATTTTGGTGGGCGACCTCATCAGTCTATCGGAGTTAGGCTCCCAGGCAACCCTTCATGGACGCCTCAAAAATTTGAACGCTATGGGTTACATTAAGATGGCGACCAATGGTGATGGAGATGGGCGCAAGAAACAGGTATTACCTACAAAAATGGCGATTAAGCGTTATGAAGAAATCTCTAAATGCTTGGAGAAGGCGGTTAAAGCTTAGTAAATTGCTTGCACCACCAATAAAAAAGCCCTTAAAAAGGGCTTTTTCTTTAACTACAGAAACTCCTTAAACATTAAAGAGGAAGTTCAAGACATCACCGTCCTTAACAACGTATTCCTTGCCTTCTGCACGCATCTTGCCAGCCTCTTTAGCGCCTGTTTCACCCTTGAACTGAATAAAATCGTCGTAGGAAATGGTTTGCGCACGAATGAAGCCGCGCTCAAAATCCGTATGAATAACACCAGCCGCTTGCGGGGCCGTATCGCCTTTATGAATAGTCCAGGCGCGCACCTCTTTAACGCCAGCGGTAAAGTAGGTCTGCAAACCCAAAAGGTCATAACCGGCACGAATAACGCGATCCAAGCCAGGCTCATCCATACCTAAATCAGCCAAAAATTCAGCCTTATCAGCGTCATCCAAGTCGGCAATTTCCGCCTCAATTGCAGCGCATACCGCAACCACTGGGGCACCTTCTTTGGCAGCATGTTGCTTAACAGCTTCCAGATGGGGGTTATTGCTAAAGCCATCTTCTTTAACGTTAGCAACATACATCGCCGGCTTTGCGGTAATTAAGCAAAGCGGCTTTAAAATCAGCTTCTCATCATCCGTCAAATTCATGCTACGTACAGGCGAAGCGGAATCTAGGTGAGCTTGAACCTTGGTTAAAACCGCTACCAAAGCAGCAGCTTCCTTGTCATTACCTGATTTAGCAGCCTTAGCGGAGCGGTTCAGCGCTTTTTCAACGGTAGCCAAATCCGACAATGCCAATTCGGTATCAATAACACCAATATCAGCAATCGGATCTATTTTTCCAGCCACGTGAACAACATTGGCATCTTCAAAACAGCGCACCACATGGGTAATAGCATCAGTTTCACGAATATTGGCCAAAAATTGATTTCCAAGCCCCTCCCCCTTGGAGGCGCCCGCGACTAACCCAGCGATATCGACAAACTCGACAGCTGCCGGCAGCACACGCTCAGGGAGCACAATCTTAGCCAAACCAGCCAGACGTGGGTCAGGGACCTCAACCACACCTACGTTAGGCTCAATCGTGCAGAAAGGATAATTTTCCGCCGCGATTCCAGCCTTGGTAAGCGCGTTAAAGAGGGTAGATTTGCCGACGTTAGGCAGGCCGACGATGCCACATTTCACAGACATAGCGATATTGTAAGGGCTTGGTTTCGATATCATCGAGATATGACAGAAGTTCGCCAAAATACAGTCCTTAATCCCTCCACCAATTCCACCCAAATACGCGTCGCAGATGTCGTCGTCATTGGGGGAGGCATTGCTGGCAAGGCGTGTGCTCTAGGGCTTGCACAGTTAGGCTTGCAAACGATTGAGATTGCCCCCGACTTAGGCAATCCAATACCAAGTCCTACGGGAGGGCAGTGGGGCCAACGAATCTATGCTTTCTCACCTAGCACCCAAAAATTACTTGCCCATTTGCAAATTTGGGATGCACTTGACCATTCTCGACTACAGACTGTTCGAGACATGCGCATTTATGGAGATCGCGGTGAGCAAGCCGATCAACTTCATCTCTCCGCCTTTGAGGCAGGCACCCCTCAGTTAGCCTGGATTGGTGAATCCAATCTGATAGAACATACACTCGATCAAGCCGCGCGTTTCCAAAATAAGCTGACGCAAATTGCCGATACAGTAGAAAAACTAGAAACAGATGCAAATGGCGCAACGCTTCATCTAAAAAATCACTCTTCTATTAGGACATTGCTTGTGGTAGCCGCAGACGGAGCAAACTCCCCTACTCGCTTGAGCATTGGCGTTAGCGCAAGTGAAGAGAGTTACTCACAAAGCGCGGTGGTTGCCAATTGGCTTTGCACTAAATTCCATCTTGAAACTGCCTATCAGTGGTTTTTACCGGGAGGCGACATTGTGGCAATGCTACCGCTGCCACAGAAACAAGTTTCAATGGTCTGGTCTACATCACCTGAAAATGCCGCCAATCTTTTAAAACTTACTCAAGCGGACTGGGACAAAAAGTTTCAGTTAATTGCAAACGGTGCGATTGCAAAACAACTTGGCGATCTAACTCTAAACTCAAGTCCAGCAGCCTTTCCATTACGCAAGATTAGAGCAGCCCGCTTCATTGGGCCCGAGCAAGATCCGAAAGTCGCGCTCATTGGCGATGCTGCACATGTGATGCATCCATTAGCGGGTCAAGGTCTTAACTTAGGCCTGCGTGATGTTTCAACACTCCTAAATATCTTCAGCAAGCGAGAGTCATTTAGATCTCCAAACAATTTAGTACTCTTACGTCGCTATGAGCGTCAACGCCAAGGGGACACCAGCGCCCTATTGTGGGTAACGGATCGTCTAAAAAAATTATTTTCTGGGTCTAGCAATACTGAGCGCCAGATACGAAATTTTGGCTTGGGATTTGTGAATCGCAGCCACTTTATTAAGCGTCGACTCATTGAGCGCGCCCTAGGAGATATTAATTTTGAATAAACTCATCGTCATAGTAGCTTTCATTACTGCCAGCGCCTTATCCTGTCAGCTCACTTATGCGCAAGCGGAACAACAAGTAAAAACGGAGCTGCAAAAAAAGTTGGGGGCGTCTGCCAAAATCAAAAGCGTCTCGGCTTCACCGCTTCCTGGAATCTATGAAGTGCTGGTGGGTAGCGAGGTGTTTTATACCGATGCTAAGAGTCAATATTTGATTCAGGGCGAAATTATTGAAGTAGCAACAGGTAAAAATATTACGGAACAAAGACAGAATGATTTAAACCGCATCAAATGGAGCGACTTGCCGCAAGCTAATGCCATGAAACAAGTGCGCGGCAATGGCAGTAGGCAACTCGCCATTTTCTCTGACCCGAATTGCGGCTATTGCAAGCGCCTTGAAAAATCAATACAGCAATTAGATAACATCACCATCTATACCTATCTCATTCCAGTTCTTGGTCCCGACTCAGTTCAAAAAGCCAAACAAATCTGGTGCTCTGCCGATCCAGCAAAAACATATATTGACTGGATGGTTAATGGGGTGGCGCTGAGTGGCAAAGGAGATTGCGCTACGCCCATAGATAAAAATCTAGCCATCGCTAAAACTTATGGGATTACTGGCACGCCAACACTTTTTTTTACTGACGGCAGTCGTTTTCCAGGAGCGGTTCAAGCGGGTGAAATTGAAAAGAAACTAGCATCACTCAAGTAATTAAACGAAAGTCCAATCGATATGAGCATTGAAAATCAATCTGATTTGCCAGCCGTTCAATATACAGTTTGGCCGGTCGATCTCAATGGCCATCACTTTCGAATCAAGTTACACATTGCCAATCCAGATCCCAATGGTCAAGTTCTACAGATGCCGGCATGGATACCGGGTAGCTACTTGATTCGAGATTTCAGCAAACAGATTGAATCTATTGAAGCTTACGCAGTCAATGCACGTAATAAATCACTTCCACTTGAACGTATTGATAACGACCAATGGCGTTTACCAAAAATAACTGGTCCTGTTGAAATTCTGACAACGGTCTATGCATTCGATTCTTCTGTCCGCGCGGCCTATCTTGACAGTGAGCGAGGGTTCTTTAATGCAAGCAGTTTATGTTTAGCCGTTAAAGGCCAAGAGCATCTTCCTTGCGCCCTAGCTATTACGACGCCAGAAGCCGCTTCAGCAGCTCATTGGTCTGTACAAACCACTCTGCAATCGGCAAAAACCGAGGAAAGCGGCTTTGGTTTTTATTTGGCCAAAAATTATGATGATCTTTTAGATCATCCAGTCGCGATGGGTGAATTCCAACTCATCCAATGGAAATCAAACGGTGTGCCGCACACTATGGCCATTCAGGGATGCATTCATCCTGTTGATACACGCCGTCTAGCGAATGATCTTGAAGCTATTTGCACGTCAACGATTAATCTATTTGAACCCAAAAGCAAACAAGCGCCTTTTAAGCATTATCTTTTCTTAGTGAATGCTGTCCTAACTGGATATGGCGGTCTTGAACATCGCAACAGCACCGCCCTACTATGCCGTCGAGATCAAATCCCGCAGAAAGATATTCCCCTTGACGAAGTGGGCTATCGAGAATTTCTGGGGCTCTGTAGTCACGAATACTTCCACGCTTGGTTGGTGAAGCGCATTCAACCCAAAGCATTTCAGCCCTACGAATTGGGTCGCAGAAATCATACTCACTTACTCTGGCTCTTTGAAGGCTTTACTAGCTACTACGATGACCTGCAACTCTTTCGGAGCAAGCGGATTGATTTAAAAGCCTATTTAAACCTAGTCGCCAACAATTGGAATGGCGTATTGCGCGGCCCGGGAAGGGAAAAACAAAGCCTAGCCGATAGCTCATTTGATGCTTGGACCAAGTACTACCAAGCCGATGAAAATACGCCGAACGCGGTAGTCAGCTACTACGGTAAAGGTGCGCTTCTGGCGTTAGGCCTTGATTTGAAGATTCGGGAGTTTTCCAAAAATCGCCAATCTCTAGATGACTTAATGCGCCTTATTTGGCAAAAACATGGTCTAACTCTCGATGGTATCGTCGAGAATGGGCTAGACGGCTTAATGCATGAATTGATGGGGGCTAGGTTTAGCAAAATCTGGACTGAGTTCAAGACCCGCTACATCTTTGGTGTTCAAGATATTCCAGTGCAAAACTGGTTTAACTCTCGCTTTATTAAGGTGCAGCATAAAACTCAAACCCGCATTGAAACCATTAAGCTACAACTGGGCATGCGGCACACGGATGCCAATGGCTGGTTAAAAGTAACCCACGTCTTGGATGGCGGCGCAGCACAGGCAGCCGGCCTCGCACCAGGCGATTTGCTTGCCAGCATTAATGGGCAGCGCGTCACTTCAGGGCGCTGGGATAAAGTCTTAGGCGGTCTTTCAGAAAACCAAACCATCGTGATTTGCTTTTATCGCGAAGATCTTGAACATGAAAGTATGCTGATATTGAGCCATCAGCAAGCTCCCGCGCAATATCAAATTGAACCAGCTAAATGATGTTTACTGTTTTCTTAGTTAATGTGTAAATTCTCAAAAGACGATATCCCAGAAGATTGGCGTAAGCTACTAGGGGACTATTTTCAGACAACCCAATGGGATCAACTTCAGAAAAATTTACGAGCAGAACTTGCTCAACATCCCGATCTGATACGACCAGAACCTGAAAACTTTTTTAAGGCGCTGCAGTTAACCCCTCTTGCCTCTGTACGTGTTGTGATTCTTGGTCAAGATCCCTATCACTCCCCAGGTCTTGCACAGGGTTTAGCGTTTTCGATCCCGGCAAGCATTCCTGCCAATTCACGTGAATTTCCGAGTTCACTGCGAAATATCAGCAAAGCATTAGCTCTTGAAGGGTTTGGCAAGCTACCCAACGGAGATTTACATGGCTGGGCCAAGCAGGGTGTCTTACTCCTCAATACAGCGCTGAGCGTAAAACTAGGGGAAGCGGGTAGCCACACAGGCCTAGGTTGGCAATCTCTGATCGACAAAATCATTGGGGCACTTGCCCAGACAAAACCCAATTTGGTCTGGATGCTCTGGGGTGGGCATGCCCAATCTAAATTACCCCTCATCGAACCCGGAACGAATCAGCTCATTTTGCAGTCCTCACACCCCTCAGGCCTAGGGGTCTACAAAACCAATAAGCCATTTTTGGAACCAGGGGACGCTACAAGCTGTGGGCACTTTACCATGGCCAATCAGTGGCTTAAACAGATGGGGCACAAGGAAATTATTTGGGTAGATAAGCTCTTAACCAAACCTCAGCAGAATGGCCTATTCGACCTAAGTGATTAAATATGTTAGTTACATGTAACAAATATTCACGATAAAATGTTACATGTAACTAACATCTGAAGAGGTCACAAATGTCTTCAAGCACAGCAATAAGGGTTCAAAAACATCGACTTTCTTTAAGAGAGGCTGGGTTGCGCCCCATTCAACTGTGGGTGCCGGACACTCGGTCGTCTAGTTTTGCGAAAGAGTGTCGACGTCAATCGATCTTAGCCGCCGCCACAGATCGCTTGGATTCCGAATTGATATCCATTTTGGATGAGGCTCTTCAAGATCTGGGCGATGAATGAAACGTGGCCAACTGATCACGATTGCAATGCAAGGCGACTTTGGAAAACCAAGACCGGCTCTAGTCATTCAATCAAGCATCTTTAACGAAACTCACGCGACCGTGACTGTTTTGCCACTCTCTAGTGCACTCATTGATGCCCCACTCTTTCGATTAGACATTTTGCCCAACAAACAAAATGGTCTAACCAAGCCATGTCAGATACAGGTAGATAAGATCATGTCTATTCGATCGGAGAAGATTGGGCAGACAATTGGGGAACTCGATAACACGAGTTTGCTACGCGTAAATCGCGCACTTGCCGTGTGGCTCGGCCTAGCTTAAATTATTTCGAGAAAGCGGTATAAAAACAAGCTGCCAAACTAGAGGCGATAATGGCGCTAAGCCACTCCAACATTTGGCCGGATTGAAACAAATCATTGAATTGACCCAAATAGGACGCTCCAAAGGCTCCAAGAAAGCCCATAAGTGCCGCCAGTAGAGGCTTTGAGAAGCCTTTCTGACGTGGCTTAGCGCCCGGGTAAAACACCCAGGCAGATACGCCCGAAATACTCCCGATCACCAGAAAAGCCAAAAAACCCATTCATACCCCCATTAATGCCGTCATCAAATCTATAATCACCATTATGAAGTTGTTGACACTCGGCATCAATCATCACACAGCGCCGGTCGCCATTCGGGAAAAGGTCGCCTTCGACCCTGAATTTCTTCAAGAAGCGTTGCACGATCTTCGCCAACATTTAGTTGGCGCGAATCATGCTGGGCTGCCAGAAGCCACCATTTTATCGACCTGCAACCGTACCGAAGTGTACTGCGCTGCCAATGACCCCAATGCTGCCAACATCTTGCATGAAGCCACTTTCGATTGGCTCGCCAAAACTCAAAAATTAGCGCCCAGCAGTCTCCAACCTCACATCTATTCCCTGCCGCAATCTGATGCCGTGCGTCACTCTTTTAGAGTGGCCTGTGGATTAGATTCCATGGTGATTGGTGAAACCCAAATTTTGGGCCAAATGAAAGATGCGGTTCGCACCGCTAATGACGCGGGGGTTCTTGGAACCTATCTCAATCAACTGTTCCAAAAAACATTTTCTGTTGCAAAAGAAGTTCGCGGCTCTACAGAAATCGGCGCCCATTCAATTTCCATGGCAGCAGCCTCAGTTCGCCTAGCTGAACGCATCTTTGGCACCATCAATGATCAACGAGTGTTATTTATTGGTGCTGGTGAAATGATCACTTTATGCGCCACCCACTTCGTTGCTCACAAACCTAAAACGGTTTCTATTGCCAATCGCAGTATTGAGCGCGGCCAAGAGTTAGCAGATTCCATTGCAAATGAAAATATAGAGGCTGAGTCTTTTAGGCTTTCCGAGTTAACCAGTCGACTGCATGAGTTCGACATCATCGTCTCCAGCACCGCATCATCATTGCCCATTATTGGCTTAGGCATGGTTGAAAGCGCGCTAAAGCAGCGTCGCCACAAACCCATGGTCATGATTGACCTAGCCGTCCCTCGCGACTTTGAGCCAGAGATTGCCCGCCTAAACGATATCTATCTCTATACCGTTGATGACTTAGGCGTCATGATTCAGACGGGCGCATCCTTGCGTCAAGCAGCCGTTAGTCAAGCCGAAGCGATTATTGAAGATCGTGTTGGCAATTTTATGCATTGGATGCAAGGTCGCAGTGCCGTTCCAATCATTCAAGATATTCAGCAGCAAGGTGAGCGCCTCAGACAGCTTGAATTAGAACGAGCAATGAAGCGCCTAATGCGTGGTGATGACCCCCAAGAAGTGCTCAACGCCATGGCGCAAGGTTTAACGAATAAATTCTTGCACGGCTCCTTACATGCCTTGCAACACTCCAATGGCGCAGAGCGTGATGCGCTCATCAAGCTGCTTCCTAAGTTATTCACCTCACACTCCAAGCCAGAAGATCATTAGATGAAGCCCAGCATGCGGGCTAAGCTAGACCATCTAGACACGCGCTTAGCCGAACTCAATTCCCTATTAACCACCGAAGAGTCCACGAAAGATATGGACAACTATCGCAAGCTCACACGTGAGCATTCCGATATCGCAACGGTAGTTGAGCAATTCGGCTTATATAAACAAGCCGAAGCGGATGCTGCTGCTGCCGAAGAAATGCGCAAAGACCCAGAGATGAAGGATTTTGCTGACGAAGAACAAAAGAATGCTCAAGCCGCCATGGAAGAGCTTGAAGGTGTATTACAGAAACTACTGCTACCTAAAGATGAGAACGATGAACGCAATGTCTTCTTGGAAATTCGAGCTGGCACTGGTGGTGACGAGAGCGCTTTATTCGCTGGCGATCTACTACGCATGTACACCCGCTTTGCTGAACGCCAGGGATGGAAGGTGGAAGTTGTCAGTTCAGCGGAATCAGATTTAGGTGGCTATAAAGAGGTTGTCCTGCGCTTAGTGGGACAGTCGGTATATTCGCGTCTTAAATTTGAATCAGGAGGTCATCGCGTACAACGCGTACCCCAAACTGAAACGCAAGGGCGCATTCATACGTCTGCATGTACTGTAGCTGTGATGCCTGAAGCGGATGAGCTTGAGGCTGTGAAAATAAATCCCGCTGAATTACGCATTGATACCTTCCGCGCATCAGGCGCAGGTGGTCAGCACATCAATAAAACGGATTCTGCGGTCCGTATCACGCACTTACCTACTGGTACCGTGGTGGAATGCCAGGATGACCGAAGCCAGCATCGCAATAAGGAACAGGCGATGAAGGTGCTGGTATCACGCATCATGGATGCCCGCGAACACGAGAAACACCAGTTAGAAGCGCAAACTAGAAAATCACTCATAGGCTCTGGTGATCGCAGCGATCGCATTCGTACCTACAATTTTCCTCAAGGTCGAATTACCGATCACCGCATTAATCTCACACTCTACAAAATTGATGCCATGATGGATGGCGATCTTGATGATCTATGCAATGCCCTCGCTTCTGAGCATCAAGCCGAATTGCTTGCGGCCCTAGGTGATGACTAAGTCAATTTAACGATGGGCACAAATACCTCTTTGCGCTCTTTATTGAATGGCACCACGCTGCCACAAAACGAGGCCAAAATTCTGCTCGCTTTTATTTTAGAAAAACACTACCAACTCCCTCGCTCCACCCTACTCTCTCGCGACGAGATGCAATTAAATTCCGATGCCCTCACTCAATGGCAAGCTTTGGAAACCAAAAGACTGGCTGGCGAGCCAATTGCCTATCTTCTTGGAAAGAAGGGTTTTCATGAAATCGAGCTTTATGTTGCGCCTGGGGTTTTAATACCTCGCCCAGAAACTGAGATCTTGGTAGAAATCGCCCTTCGAGAAATTGAGAAGCTCAAAGGAAAGGTCAGGGTTTTGGATCTGGGAACTGGCTCAGGCGCAATCGCACTAGCTGTCGCACATTCAGCACCGCAAGCCCTGGTCACCGCCACGGACCAATCGCCTGAGGCACTGACCATAGCCAAAATAAATGCCAAGCAACTGGGTCTTGCAGACCGAGTGCAATTTTTAGAAGGTAACTGGTATGACGCCCTAGATATGACAGCCCAGTTTGACCTCATCATCAGCAACCCGCCCTATATTGCAGCGGGCGATACCCATCTCGACGAAGGAGATTTACGCTTTGAGCCGGCTTCAGCCTTAACGGATGGTACTAGTGGTCTATCTTGCTTAGAGCTAATTATTTCGCAAGCAGAAGCCCATCTCAAGCCAAATAGCCTCATAGTGGTCGAACATGGCTTTGACCAATCCGGGGCCGTTGTCAATCTAATGAAAAATGCGAAATTTCAAGCAATTCAGGTGCATCAAGATTTAGCTGGGCATTGCCGTGCGGCATCAGGCAGAAAGCCAAGGGCTTAATAACCCTTTTCTGCGTAAAGTCTTAAAATCTAGGCATATTGGATTTAATCGGCTCAGTCAATCAAGTCCATCCACCAATACTGTCGTTCAAGAAAGATATTTATGGATACTCAAGCAAAAATTAAAGAGATCGTTAACAGCCATCCTGTGGTTTTATTTATGAAGGGAACTGCCCAATTCCCTCAATGTGGCTTTTCTGGAAACGCGATCAATATCTTGAAAGCCGCTGGCGTAGAAAACCTTCACACCGTGAACGTGTTTGATGATGATGGAATTCGCCAGGGAATTAAAGAATTCGCGAACTGGCCAACGATTCCGCAGCTCTATATCAATGGTGAATTTATCGGCGGATCAGACATCATGACTGAGATGTTCCAAACAGGTGAATTGCAAAAATTAATGAAGTCTTAAGCACGCCTTAGACCCACATTCGTGACTTTTGATTTAAGCACTCTCCTACTATCCGGCCTACCATTTGGACTATGCGTAGGTCTTTTAGTCTATGTATTTAATTTAAGAGCCGCCCTATCTCGTAGCGAACAGCAAGCTCGATCTGAATCAACATTAAATGTAAGTTTGCGTGCCGAGAGAGATCAGGCATTACAAAATGCGATTCGACTTCAAGCAGAACTAGATTCTGAACGTAAGCAAGGGCTTGGCCGCATTGAAGCACTCAATGAAGCTAAAGAAGCACTCACCAGTCAGTTTAAGAACTTGGCGAATGAGATTCTGGAAGATAAATCAAAGCGCTTTACAGAACAAAATGCCGCGAATCTGGATGCTTTACTTAAGCCACTGCAAACAAAACTCACTGAATTTAAAGAGCAAGTAAACACTTCTTATGGTAACGAAGCCCGTGAGCGATTTGCACTCAAAAGTGAAATTGAGCGTCTAGCGAATCTCAATTTGCGTATGTCAGATGAGACTCGCTCGCTCACCCAAGCATTAAAGGGCGACTCAAAGGTACAGGGTAACTGGGGTGAACTCGTGCTGGAATCGATCCTAGAATCATCAGGCCTTCGTAAAGGTGAGGAGTATGTCGTGCAAGACAGTCATACCCAAACCGATGGCTCCAGACTGCAGCCGGACGTTGTAGTAAAGCTCCCTGAAGGCAGAAGTCTAGTGGTAGATAGCAAGGTCTCCATTACCGCGTATGCAAGATACGTGGAGACCACTGATCCCATTATTGCCGAGCAAGAACTGGCTGCGCACATTCAATCTCTGCGTCAGCATATCCAAGGCCTCTCAAGCAAAAACTACAGCTCACTCTATGGTGTTGGTTCGGTTGATTTTGTTTTGATGTTTTTGCCCATTGAACCCGCTTTCTTGTTGGCCCTAAAGACTGCGCCAACCCTGTATCAAGAAGCTCTTGCGAAAAATATTGTGCTTGTGTGTCCTAGCACTTTGATGGCAACGCTCAGAACGGTTGCTCACCTCTGGAGACAAGACCATCAAAATCGCAATGCTTTGGAAATTGCCAAACAATGCGGCACGCTTTACGACAAGTTTGTTGGCTTTGTGGATGACCTTGAAAAACTAGGTCAACGCCTAGACCAAGCGCAAACCAGCTATCACGATGCTTTCAATAAACTTAAATCCGGCAAAGGCAATCTCATTCGAACCGCTGAGAAGGTTCGCGAGTTAGGCGTTAAACCCAGTAAAAACTTATCCGCGCCCCTGCTAGATTTATCAGACTCCGATACTGATTAATCTTCAGTAGCAAAGCCGATCTCCATAAATCAAAACCCCGCCAAGGCGGGGTTTTATTAACACGTAGTGCTTAAAGACTAATTAAGCAGCTTTGCGACCACGTGATGCTGGGGTTGCAGCCTTCTTAACTTGAGTAATTTGGCCTTGAACCGCTTCGATTGCTTGGTCAGCATTTTTTTCTGCTGCTGCAAAAGCTTCTTTGCTAGCGGCACGGAACTGCTCGAAACCTTGCAATGCGCTACCGTAGGCAGTTTTAAAAGAAGAAATAAATGCATCAGAACCAGCAGGTGCATTAGCAGTTACAGTGTTGATCCAGTCCTGGAAACCATCTTGCAACTGATCAATACTTGACTCAACTACATTTGCAAATTCTTTATTGCCATCGCGCAATACCTTGGTAACTTTCTTTTGGTAGGCAGCAGCTTGGTTGCCAGCGGCCTGCAATGCTTCAGCACTGAGGATCTCAGCAACTTGCTTTGGATCTTTAGCGGTGAATACTTGTTGAATGCCATCTTGAGCATTTACCAATACATCTTTAGAGGCAGCGTAGTTCAACTCAGCCAATTTCTGAGCATTTTCCAAAGCAGCTTCGCTTAATGAAAATGAAGCCTCGAGGCCTTTGCTGTTAATTTGGGACAATTTAGCGGTGATCTGATCTTGATTCATGTATTTCTCCAGTAATTAAGTGGTACAACTAGTCAATTAAGTGCGCGATTTAAAGATCAGAAAATATCGAAAGCTTTAAATATTGCACTGCACCATGAAACTTTAACTGAGGCAATATAACAAATCAAGAAGTTTTTGCTGCAAAGCAACATAATTTTACCGAGATATAAAAATATTGAACTATATCAATAACTTAAAAGAAATAAAAAAGTCTCATTCCTATCGAAAAGTAGCTATTGCTGCTTGCTTTGGGACCTTTTTAGAGTGGTATGACTTCCTCACCTTTGCAACCCTAGCAGTGGTATTTGGGCCCTTTTTCTTCCCCTCAAGCGATCCAACTTCAAGTCTATTGGCCAGCCTTGCCACCTTTGGTGTTGGAATGGTAGTGAGGCCTATTGGAGCCGCTCTCTTTGGCTCTATGGGCGATCGGATAGGCCGCAAGCCTGTATTCATGATCACTATCACCCTTATGGGAATCGCTACAGTAGGGGTTGGCTTTTTACCAACTTATGAACAAGCTGGTCTTTGGGCACCCATCATGCTTGTTAGTCTAAGGTTGCTCCAAGGGCTGTCAGCGGGGGGCGAGATAGGCGGTAGCGCGGTCTATCTCACAGAGCATGCGGGCAATGCAAATCGTGGATTTAAGACTAGCTTCTTGCAACTTATGGGGCCATTAGGGATTCTCGTTTCAACTATGCAAATTGCACTCCTGCAACACTGGCTGACTACAGAAGAATTCCAGGCTTGGGGCTGGCGAGTGCCGTTTTGGGTTTCGCTTGGACTGCTATTAATCGCTTTTCAGGCACGCAGATCGCT
>Ga0364893_10326_pt1 | contig 24114 bp, 24 predicted proteins | sample ExccelJu500001D3_FD_206943 | JGI IMG/M metagenome (GOLD analysis project Ga0364893, IMG submission 206943) | Enriched cells from Trout Bog Lake Hypolimnion, Wisconsin, USA - BchlTB.July16.5000.01.D3 | ecosystem: Environmental > Aquatic > Freshwater > Lake > Hypolimnion/Profundal zone | place: USA...
TCATGCCGGTGGCACGCCATAGCGAGCGGGCACCGGCCATGTTGCGGCCGGCAGTGGAGGTCTTGGAGCGGTATTGGGGCATTTTGAAAAGCTTTCGGGTGTATGGAGCAGGGGATGAAGGAATCTAGTTTTCTGAGGTCACCAGATAGATACTGGGCAGAATCAATGCCGCACCTACAAAGTGAAACCATGAGGGTGTTTCACCCAGCAGGATCCAGGCAATGCTTGCCGCGTATATGGGCGACAAATACATGACCAGACCAGCGTGGGCGGGGCCGATTTTCTGGATCAGAAAGGCGTATGCCTTATAGGCAATAAAACCGGGGACAACGCCGGCAATCGTCGCCAGAAATAGTCCACGCTGGGTGAGATACAGATGTCCATCGTGAATGGCTTCTATTGCAGTACAAGGCACCAAGATGAGGACGCCTGCGGCCGTCACAGCACACAATCGCACCGATGGAGGCAAAGCGCTTGACCATCGCTGGGTCAAGAGTGTGTAGGCGACCCACGAAGTAGCAGCGCCAACAATCCACACATCACCAACAACCAGCTGCGTGGAGGACAAGTTCGTAATATGGCCCTTGGAAATAACAAACAGGACTCCGAGCAGTGCCAGGAACATACCTATCCAATGCTGTGGCAAAAATTTGCGTGAACTTGCATCCGAATGGGCGATGGCAATGGCGACAGGCGTTACCGCATAGATCAATGCAATATTGGTGGAGCTTGTGGAGAATGCCGCCTCGTACACGAATGCGCCACAGATCCACATGCCAAGGCCACCCAGAGCCAAAATCTGCAGATACTCCCTGGCGGAGAGGTTCAACAATTTGTCGAGTCGCCTCCCTGAGAAAACCAGCATGATGCAAAGTGCAACGGTCCAACGAATCAGTGCCATCAAGTGCGGAGTGATCTCCCCACTGGCAGCTTTTGCAATGATGTAGTTCGAAGAAATGAAGGCGGGCGAAACCCATAGCAGCAGCTTCGCCATACGCTGCTCGGAACTGGCGTCCATGGATTCAATCTATTCTGAAGACCAACCAAGGCGTTCGCAGGCGCCTTGGCCAATCAGTTCTACAAGACAACTCACCTACCAAGGCACTTTCACTTCATGGGTTTTGCGGTTTTCAGCAATGAACAGGGAGGGGAGGAATCGCGAGAGGAATGTGAATTCGTTGTAGCAATGTTGCAGCAGTGCAATACCGAATGCATCGGGAATCATTTCCTCTATTTCCTTGGGTGACTTCCCAATCAGGGGCAAGTCCTGTCCCATGTAGAAGTGGCTACGCAAAGCGCACCCCCAGGGCGTGTCCCGGCCAATGTGAAGCAAACGCCCTCCCAGTAATTTTCCATCAGGTAAAGCCGGCGCCTCCCAAGACATTCCAGTATGGCCACACACCGACGCACTTATGCGCCCTTCAAAGCGCGCCTTCCGGTACAAATCAGCATCAAAGAACTCTTCGTCTGGACGGAACTGTATGAGCAGTTTGGCCGATGGCAATCCGGTAAAGAATTCCTCAACCTTGTGCATCGAACCAATGTGCGTAGACGCGTCGCCCCCAATCCAGTCGCTGGAAACGTGATCCACGGGATGCCACCATACATATTGCTGGGTATCGGGTCGCGACCTGAACCACCATTCAAACATTTCACCCGTACAACCATGCAGGTCAGTACGGCACGCAACGTGCAGCACGCCATTTGGAAGGCGCTCGTATCCCAGTTCAAGGGGCATTGGGGTCGGGTCCAACAATCGGTTGGCTTCATTCAGGTCCATCTGGTGTCTCCAATCTTGTTCTAAAAAGCGCTTCAATCCGCTGTCCCAATATAGAGGTGGCGTAGGCGCGGATCCTCTCGAATGGATTTTGCGCTGCCAGACAATGCAAACGCACCATGTTCCATGACATGCACTTCATCTGCCAAATTAAGTGCTCGTTCCACGTCCTGTTCAACTATGAGCATGGTCAAACCCGCAGCCTTGAGTTCACCGAGGGCCAGGTAGAGACGATCCATCATCACGGGCGCCAAACCCAAACTGATCTCATCAAACAAGACCAGCTTCGGCTTGGACATCAGGGAACGTCCGATTGCTAGCATTTGCTGCTGTCCGCCAGACATGGACGTGCCCCCAATGCACCGACGTTCCTGTAGCTCAGGGAAAAGGGTGTAAATGCGCTCAAGGCGATCGGCGGTCTCCTCCTTGGAGACGCCACGCGCAGCGAGCATCAGGTTTTCTTCAACGGTCAAAGGTGCAAATATTCGGCGACCTTCCATGCAATGAGCCAGCCCGAGTCTTGCGAACTGGTGGGGCGCAACGCCTGTGATGTCTTTGCCTTCAACCAAAATGTGTCCCGTACTGGCCTTGATGGCACCGCTAACCACGTTTGCCAAAGTTGTCTTGCCAGCACCATTGGTCCCCAGAATGGCAATCACCTTTCCGGGGTGAACGACAAGATCAATACCATTGAGAACCCGAGCCTGTCCATAGCCGGCATGGATACCGCGCAATTCCAGGATCGGCGCATCAGCATTGCTGGCATCGGACCTGGTAGAAGCCACCAAACCGGTGATGGCGTGCGATGCATTGCCCTTGTCTGAATTTTTTACTACTGGAGGCGGCACATCAGTTTGCTTGGCTGAATGAGAGGTACCCAAGTAGACAGCTGCGACGTCATCACTGTTCAACACGTCTGTCGTCACGCCCTCAGCGATCTTCTTCCCGAAATTGATCACTGCGAGGCGATCGCAGCACTCCCGAACCACGCGCAATACGTGTTCAATGATGATGATCCCTTGAACATCATTGCGCAGCGACTTGATTAACTCAACAAGCTCCGACACTTCAGAGTCGATCAAGCCCGCGCCAACTTCGTCAAGCAAAAGCAGTTTTGGTTGCAATGCGAGTGCGCGAGCAACCTCCAGGCGTTTGCGACGCAACAAGGGTAGGCCCCGCCCTGTAAGGCCTGCAGCATCGGCAAGTCCAGTGCGCTCCATGATGGCGTCGCATGCTCGATTTGCCTTTGCACCGGCTTCCCAGGGATGCAACGAAAACCTCGCCGCAAGCAGATTCTCCCTTACGGTCATGTCGAGAAACGGACGTGGGATTTGATACGTCCGGCCAATTCCGATACGTGCACGGTCAAAGGCTGGCATCTTGGTGATGTCTTGCCCATCAAACTCAATGCTTCCAGCACTCGGCATCAGTCCACCACCCAGAAGACCGATCAATGTTGATTTTCCGGCACCGTTGGGGCCAATGATGCCCATCACCTGATGCGAATTCAAAGTCAAAGAGACGTTGTCGGTCGCAACCACACCGCCGTAGCGCTTGACCAATCCACTGGCTTTTAGGAGTTGTTCGGTCATTTCGCGACTCCACGTTTGTTGCTAGACATAGCGGAGACAAGGCCCACCAGACCCTTGGGGGCAAACCGAATCACAACAATCAGAATCAATCCTGTGATTGCCAAATGCAGGGCCGGGTAATCTGCCAAGAGTTCGCCTAAAACGATGACAAAGAACGCACCGACTATCGGCCCCATACGCAGACCCTGCCCGCCGATGATGACGATTGACAAAACACTCACAGTCCACTGTATGCCAAACATTCCATAGGGCTCAACGGTACCTACCTTTAGGCCTTGAAGGGCTCCAGCCATGCCCATCAGGAAGCTCGCAAGCACAAAAGCAATTAGCTTAATGCGAAACGCCTTTACACCAATTTGTGCTGCTGCGTCTTCATCGTCTCGTACGGAGCGCAAGAGAATGGAAAATCGCGATGCTGTAGCGACGGACATGACCAATGTGGTGAACGCCATCAAACCCAGCGCCACACAGAAAAGGACGTAAAGGCTCGGAGGGTCTTCAGCCAAAAACAGCCCCGAGGCGCCACCGAAACCGTCATAGTTCACCATAAACATACGCAGAGCCTCGGCCAGTGCCAGGGTACCGACCGTGAAGTACAGCCCTCTGAGCCGAAACACCGCACGCGAAACCAGGAGAGCGAGCAATGCTGCAGCGATGCCGGCAGCGGGAATGGCCAAAAACAGTGGGCAATGCGCTCTGTTCACCAGACCTGTCAGCGCGTAGGCTCCGATGCCGACAAATGAAGCGGTACCAAGAGACACCAATCCACCGTACCCAGCCAGTAGATTCCAGGCTTCAGCCAGCGTGATCATCACCATCAGTCGAAAGCCGATCTCCAGCGCGTAATCAGAAAATCCTTGGCTCACCAGACCCAACGCCAAAAGAAGCGTAGGCACCAAAATTCTTACAGAGTTCTTTTGGATCATTTCGATAACTTCGGGATCATTTGTGGGTTCATATGCAGCGTGAAGCATGTTTACGCCTTTCCAGACACGATTCCGCCTGGACGAAGGGCCAGTGCGAGGAGAAAGAGAACGAGCCCGACGAGATCGCGGTAACCGTCACCCAGGATGACTGCTCCAATGCTTTGTAGGACACCCATGGCGATTCCGGCAACCAGCGTTCCGAAGATGTTTCCAACACCCCCCAAGACCACAATGGCAAAGCTGATTAAGAGATAGGTTGCACCGGTGCTTGGGGTGAATGAAAACGCGGTTCCAATCAACACGCCCCCCATGGCCGCGCATGCAGCTCCCATTGAAAAGGTAATGGCGTGCACACGGCGCACGTCCACGCCGAGTGTTGCGGCCGCACCCGGATCGGCCGAACTCGCACGCAGTTCCCGTCCAAACGCAGTGCGGGACACCACCATGTGTACGCACCACACGAGCGCCACTGAAACAACAAATCCGATCAGATAGATTTTGGGTACCGTAACCGACCCCAAGGTCAATGGCTGGGTTGCATACGACGCTTCGATCGTGCGGGTGTCTGCCGAGAATGAGAGTAGCAGCAGGTTCTGCAGGATGATGGAAACGCCAAACATGGTCATCATGGGTGCTTCCATTCCCTTGCCTGCCAAGGGTGCAATGAGCAACCGGTGAAATGGCAATGCAATGACTGCCACCATCGCCCCGACCAGCGGCAGTCCAAGGATGGGGTCAATGCCAAAGTAGTTCAACAGGAAATAGCTCAAATAGGCACCGCACACCAGCAACTCTCCATGCGCCAGGTTGACAAGTCGCATCACGCCCAGCGAAATGGACAAGCCCAACGCAATGAGTGACAAGCTGCCACCCAATAGCAGCCCGGAAGCTAGGCTTCCGGCAATCACTTCCAAGTTTGGCAAACTCATTTTGTCTTCTCTCTTTTTTATCCCCGGCAATCAGATCGAATGATTTCCGGGGCGGTTTTCACTTGGCTTCAGGCAGGGGGAAAAGCAGTTTTCCGTTGGCGCGATCTTTAGGCCAGACCACCACCGCCTTGCCACTTTGCCACTGCATCAAGGTGATGGGAATGGCGGATGTATTAGTGGCATCGAACTTCACAGGGCCAATGACATAGCTCTTGTTGGTCTTGGCGATGGCAGCATTGATCTTTTCACGGTCAAGGGTTCCCGCAGCGGCAATGGCATCCATGAGGACTTGCGCTGCAGCGTGTGAATCGGCGATGTGCTGGCTTTGGGTTTGCTTGGTGTCAGACTCAAAGCGCTTGGCCAGGTCGGCCGCTCCGGGATATGGGAAGCTTGGATCCCAGTATCCGCCCACCAAAACGCCGTCAGCCAACTTGCCAGTTGCCTGGGCAAAGAACTCGGGTTCAGCGCCCTTCTCCATCACAAGCACCTTGGGGCTGAAGCCAGCTGAAGCCATTTGCTTGCGCATGGCAATCGCCTGCGGTGGAATCGCATCAACGAGCACCACATCTGCACCGGTGGACTTAGCCTGCGCCACCATGGACGTGAATTGCTGCGTATCGGTGGGGAATGAGGTGCTCTGTTCAACCGAGTAGCCACCGGCCTTAGCCGTTTCGGGCCAGATCTTTCCACCCACAACAACCCCGTCAGGACCATTGTCGGCCAAAATTGCCACCTTCTTATTGGTGCTGATACCGTAGTCGCTCATCATGCGAAAAGGAGCCGTAGCCAGGTCACCTTCGTCGAAGAACATGACCCAGGCGTAGTTCCACTTGCGCACGGACCGGAAAGCGCCCAAGGGATCACAGCCGGCAACGATGGGAACTTTACGACGCTCTGCAACCAGCGCGCCGGCATTCACCAATGCGGGCGTGCAGGAACCCAGCAGTGCGATAGCGTTGTCACGCGACAGCAAGGACTCGGTATTGCCGGCAGTCACGTTAGGGTCAGTCTTATCGTCCCGAATCACCAGCCGAACGGGAATTTTCTTGCCGTCTACCAGGATGCCGCCAGCCTTGTTTTGGTCTTTGACGGCGGTCTCGTAGCCCCATTTCTGGTACATGCCAAAGCCGGCCAAAGGGCCCGACAGTGGAATGGAGGCGCCGATCACGATTTCATCCGCGGCATGAGTCGCAGACACCGTGCCTGCCAGCAGGCACGTCGCGATCGACAATTTTGTAAGCTTGTATTGAAAGTTCATGGGTTGCTCCTAGGTATTGTTTTTAGAAATAAATGACCAGGTCGGTGGACAGCGTGGTTTGCTTGTCTGCGGTACCGCCGCCAAAGGCGTTGATGCCGTTGTTACCGGTCTGCCAGTCATAGCGGACTTCAGGGCGCAGGATCGCGCTCTTGTTAATCTTGTAGGTCAGGCCTAGCGTCACGGCATTGAATTCGCTCGGCACAGCAGTCACTGGAAACAGTGCCACGCCCTTGGTATCTTTGAAGTTCTCGTAACGCGCGCCGTAGCTTAGCTTGTCACTGGCGGTGTAGACGGCTTGTGCCACGACAGCGGAGTATTCGCCGCCGTTGAAGAAGTTTCCAATGGCAGGATTGAAGGTCAAGACGTCAATCGTTCCGGGTTGGCCATCACCACTTTGCTTACCATAGACAAGCTCCACATTCGCTTGCCAGGCATCTGCTGGCTTGAAGCCGACGCTCAGGGAATGGTGCTCACGTTTTTGCCCATTCGCTGAAATGATCCGCGCGATCGGCATTTGTACGTTGTTAACCGTCGGATCATTCTGTTCATCACCCGTCATGAAGCTGTAGTCAATCCAAGTGTTCATGTCGGTACTGCGCCAACGCAAGGCACCAATCGTGCTGTTGCTGTTGTTGTTGTCGTTCAGGTTTTGACGACCTTTGACAATGCCCAGTTCCCCGGCAAGGAATCCATATTCGTTGCGCATGAGGTTTGCAGAAAGCAGCCCGCCGTAAACTTGGTCTGGCTGCGCGACAAACGTGTATGTCTTGGTATAGAAGACGTTGGGACCCGGTCGCCATTCAGGCGCAATGTCATGTCCCACACCGGAACCAAACCGACCGAACATCGCAGCCACGCCCAGGCCCACAGGGAAGTAGGCTTGAACAAAGGCTTGTGGCATGGCAATGTAGTTTTGCCGCGTGCTTCCTGGAACCACACCGGCCGGTGTCGCGTTGGCAGCCCATTGAGAGTCGAAGCCAAACATCTGGGCAGGCAATCCATTGCGGCCATAAACCAGCTCGGTCCGGAATCCCCAGGAGAAGTCCCATGGCACAGGTCCAGGCGTGGGCGTGATGCGTGGCAGGATGTTGGTCGTGATTGGCTTTTCCAGCGCCAGGGACAGCGCATTGAGCTGCAAGCCCTCGTCGGCGGCACCAGCTACTGGAAAATTGGTGTGGCCGGCAGTGGCCTGGTCATGGGTGGACGTATTGTTGGACGAATATCCGAGCTGCAGAAAGCCGAAGGCGTTAATGCCTGTCGCGCTTTCGAGTGCGTCACCGAATAGCGAGAACGGTTTGTCGTTGCCATCTCCATCATTGTTTTGTGCAACGGCGTTGGTGGCCATGGTGGATGCAATCAGCGCCGCACAGGCTATGCATATCTTGGTGTGTTTCAATCTGTACTCCTCGTCTTTATTGGTGGGGGTGGGTGGATTTCCCTGTCTCTCTTTTTCGGGCTAACTCATGCGGCCGTTGCAGGCACATGTTTTAAACCCAGAATCTTTCGTGTTTCATCGGGAGTGGCGACGGTGCGATCGATTTCAGCCACCGTTCGCTTGACCCGATCAACAAATTCAACGTTGGATTTCGCGAGCTGTCCCTTGCGATAGAAGATGTTGTCTTCCATACCGACGCGGACATGGCCGCCCATGGCGAGTGCTGCGTAGATGATGGGCAAGTGGCCCCTGCCTATTCCAAGGGCGGACCATGTGAAGTTCGTCCCGAGGTTGTCCTTGCAGATGTCCAGCAAGAACATCATGTTTTTCACCTCAGCGGTCATCCCACCTGGTGCGCCCAGCACAAATTGAAAGTGCGGGCGTCCGGTGATGAGCCCTTTCTTCATATAGTGCAGGACGTTGTAGATCATTCCCGGATCGAAGATTTCGAACTCGGGCTTCACATTGCACTCCGACATGGAGTTGGCCAGCTTCTCCAGGAAACGTGGGCTGTTCTCAAAAATCGTTGTGTGCGCCCAATTCATGGTTCCCGCATCAAACGATGCCATCTCGGGCCGCAGTTCCTGGAAGGGCTTCATGCGGACTTCATCTGAGAGGCCCAGGCCACCAGAGGTCGTGAGATTCAGCACGATGTTGCTGCGTGCCCGGACCAGTCGCACCGTTTCTGCAAACTTGTCAAAGTCCATGGATGCCTTGAAGGCATCGTCTCGTACATGAATGTGTGCAATCGACGCGCCTGCATCACCGCAACGTACGATTTCGTCGGCTTCCTCTTGGGGGCTGAGTGGAACGTAGGGGGTATCCGTTTTTTGTGGCCACGCACCGGTACAGGCCACTGTGAGAATTACCTTGCTGCTTTCATCCATGGTGTATTCCTTTAGCGGCCTTCGGCCACATTCATTGCTTTGAGATGAGACAAGACCTTGGCTCTGAGCTCGTCTTGTTGTTCGGGTGTCCAGGTCCGGAAGCCTTCGCCACTTTTCATACCCAATCGCCCGGCGTTGATCAGGCGTTGCAGGTAGGGTGAAGGCCCTGGTGTGTGGTCGATGGACGGAAGCACGGTTTCGTGGATCGCAAGGGTCAGCTCAATGCCAACCAAGTCTGCGTTTTCCAACGGCCCGATGACTGGCAGACGACGGCCGAAGCTGGCCTTAACTACCGTATCTACGGTTTCCGCATCGCATACGCCGCTGGCAACCAGGGCGATTGCTTCTCTCCAAAGTGCGTGCTGCAGACGGTTGCCAATAAAACCAGGCACATCCTTTTCAACCATGGCCGGCGTCTTTCCCACTTTGGCGAGCAAGTCGAACATGTCCTGGGCCAGCTTCGGGTCGGTATTTGGCGTCTTGATGACCTCCACCAGGGGCACCAAGTAGGGCGGATTCCACCAATGCGTTCCCATTGCCCTGTGTCCGGTCTTGACATCTTTCATGATTTCCGTGATCGGGATGACCGAGGTATTGCTTGCCAGCAATGCTGTGCTGGGGGCCATCACTTCAAGCTGCGCAAACAGCTTTTGTTTGAAGGCGAGGTTTTCAGGGCCTGCTTCAAAGATGATGTCTGCTCCACTGACGCACTCGCCCAGATTCTCGACAGGAAACACCCGTGATGCGGCAGTCACATCCTGGTTGAGATCTTTCAAATTCTTCTCAATGCGCTCACGCAGTGATGCCAGCGCTTTGTATTCAGGGTCGTAGACACGGACGATGTGTCCTGCCAGTGCAAACACCTGCGCAATGCCATGGCCCATCAGGCCCGCACCTATTACGGATATCTGTTTCATAGCTATCCCGCGGTGTAGCCGCCGTCTGCATAGACGGTGTGCCCGGTATGAAAGTCCGACGCCTTGGACGCCAGGAATAGCAGCGGCCCAGCCAAGTCTTCTGGTTCTCCCAATCGTCCCAGTGGCACCCTGGAGAGAAAGCCCGCTCGCACGCCATTGGCCTTTTCGTTGTCCTCGAACATCCAGGCGGTCAGTGGTGATCGGAAGACGGTCGGCGCAATGGCATTTACCGTGATTCCGTATTTGCCCCATTCACATCCCAATGCCTTGGTCAGACCGTCGGTTGCTGCTTTTGAAGCACAGTAGGCGCTGTAGCCTGCGGGATGTCCCAACTTGCCTCGGGCAGAAGAGACCAATACCACCTTGCCACCTCGGCCTTGGGCAATTGCCTGCTTACCAAACGCTCTGGAAATCAACCAAGCTCCGGTCACGTTTCCGTCCATGACGGACTCAAAACGCTCCAATGACATCTCGACTATTGGACAGGGATCGTTCAGGCCAGAGCCGACCACCAGAATGTCGACACCGCCAAAAGCGTCAATGCCCGCCTGGATGATGGCTTCACAAGCCTCTTCCGTGTTCGGACGCAGTGCAACGCGTGCTACCTCTGCACCCAACTCCTGGCAAGCTGCGGCGGCTTCATCAAGGGCCTTTTTATTGCCTGCCGCCAGAACCAGCCTGGCGCCCGCTCCGGCTAGAACTTGTGCGGCCAGCATGCCGAAGGCTCCGGATGCCCCCGTGACCACGGCCACTTTTCCACGTACATCAAACAGACTGGCAGGATTCTTCAGCCAATCCGGTGCTGCATTGCTCATTGCTTTGCTCCCTTATTGTTTTTGGGGATACGGCATCACCACCAGCATGCTGGCGACGGCGTTACCGTTGTTTTTGACTTCGCGGACTTCTCCGCCTGGGATAGAGCAGCTGTCCATTGGTTTGAGGACAACTTCTTCCTCGCCAACCTTGACGGTCAACTCACCGGCAACAACCACGTAAACCTTTTCGAGCGGAGACGAGTCAGGTCCTGCGCCACCGCCGGGGAGAAAGTGGGACAGGCCAGTCCAGAATGTCTCTGGGCCACCCTCTTCAAACCCCTGCAACCGCAGTGAGCGCATCTCGTAGTGGTTTGGCGCCACATAGGGTTGCGCGTCTTCAAATCGTTTGACCTTCATCGCGTCCGCTCCTTGTGTCTTATTTGCCGGTTTCGATGCGGTATTGGCCGCTGGGGTCAACGATGGCGACCAGGCGAACGATGCAACCGTCACCCTTGGTCCAGCGCCAGGGGAAGGCAGCAAAGGTCACTCGTTTGCCGGTTACCTTGTCGATTTCGCCGCCCACGTTTTCGAAGCCGCATATGCCTTCCTTCAGGATGGCCTGGTGGCAAGGCTCCCACTCTGGGAAGTCTTCAATCACTTTGCGGCCGGTTTCGCGCTCGTATTCGCGGTTGATGTCGGGCAGCAGGCCATTGGGCCAACCTGGGCCGTGCGGGCCAATAGCTGTACCTAGGGGATGATCCAGAGCCTGGGTGTCGCTGCCGATCATCTTGACCTTCTTCTTGGCAAACCATTCGCCAGCTTCCTTGTAGAAGCCAGGGGAATAGGCGTAGTACATGCGGCTATCGCCATAGTGTTTGTGCCACCCGGTATTGACGATGACGATGTCGCCTTCGCGGATCTGTGGGCTCACCGCTTCCAGGTCGGCGGCAGTAATCACTTCCCATTTTTTCTTCGGGATGGAGACGACCACGCCTGTGCCGAAGAAGTGCGGCAACGGCACTTCGTCCATGAAGGCGGTACCTTCAACGACGTGTGCGGGAGCATCAATGTGGGTACCCGAATGCATCACGGTTGTGATCTTCTGGGTCAACACACCCGAACGGGCCATGCTGTGCAGACGTTCAATCTTTACGTCTTCGAAGTAGGGCCAGCAGGGCTGCCCCAGGCCCCAGGGGTGGCTCAGGTCATAGAACTCCAACCCCATCTTGTTGTTGAGGTTCTCTTCGTACATCGTGCCGCGCACATCAATCATTTCAGACTCCTTGTTGCTGACTGGTTTCGAATTTGATTCGTTATATTGAACCGTATCGTGATACAACTGTACCGTAATACGATTCAATAGAGCGAAATGTACCTGTCAGGCTTGGGGCCTGAAATTGGTACTTTCCCGCATCGGGTTAACCCGCATACGATGGATCAAGCCTTTCTACTGGCACACTTGGACTAGGAGAAAAGTTGCATGAACAAAGATGACGAAATGGCAGATGAATCCGCTGGCAAAGGGGGGATTCAGGTAATCGCCCGTGCAGTCGCAGTGCTGCACAAATTGAGGGAGCACCCAGACGGCTTGTCATTGGGCGAATTAGCGAAGTTGTTGAAGCTTCCCCGGTCCACGATTCAACGCATCGTTGCTGCACTGGACGATGAAAATCTGGTCATCTCGGCCTCACCTACAAGAGGAGTACGACTGGGGCCAGCACTGCTGGCATTTGCTGCAGCGACAAGATTCGAAATCTCTGAGGTTGCGCGACCGACCTTGCAAGAGATCTCACTGCTCAGCGGGGAAACAGTCGATCTTTCACTGCTGGACGGCAATAAGCTCGTCTTCGTTGACCAGGTCGTTGGTGGCCATCGCTTGAAGGCGGAATCAGGCATAGGCGTCTCGTTCAGCCTGCACTCCACTGCGCCTGGCAAGGCCATGCTGGCGGCCATGACAGACACTGAAATGCTTGCGCTGCGCCCGCGAATGTCATTTGCCCGTATGACACCCAACACCATCACGACATGGGCTGGTCTTGTTGATGAGATTGCCGTGGTGCGTCAGAGCGGAATTGGTGCCGACGGCGAAGAAAATTCGATGGGAATTTGCGCTGTTGCTATGGCATTGCGTTTGCCCAGTGGCGAAATCGCTGCGATTTCAGTTCCGGTTCCCACCCAGCGATTTGAGGCAATGCGCCCAATGATCGAAAAGCTGCTGCTTACGCACGGTGGAAAGCTTCAAGCCTCGTTTAAGCGTTAGCGTGTCCCTTGAAACTCGATGACTTTCGCAGGGCGAGTGGCAGCATTGGCGAAAGGACATAGGTTGAGTCACGGACTGCTTTGGGCACCATGCCGAAGTCCATGAACTGCTGTTGAACGGGCTTGAATTGGACTAACGGACAGCGGACTCTCGGAAGCACCCTCAAACAGCCTGGTCGAGCCCGTCATCCAGTGCCGGCGGCCGTCCCCCGCGTAGTGCGTTCCGTTCCTTCCTTTAGTTGCAAACAATCTCCGGTCACGGAATTGGATGAGTTTTTATGCTGTTGCCAGCTTCTTCTCTAAATTTGCCGGGTCCATTTCCTTTACGTACTGAGCCCGGCCGTCCAGTCGATTGCTATGACCGCCAGCAATGGTGCAGACGGAATTGCCTGCGCCCAATCTAGTCTTGAGCGTCTTCTTGGTGGTGGGTCGGAATTGCAAGAGGCAAGCGGTCTATTTCCCAGTGCATTTCTGACAATGGTTCGTCAAGGCCCACATCCACAAAACGCGCGGCAATGATTGTTCCGAGCTGAACCCGTGAGGGCTTTTCGGCCAAAGGATTCATTGCATTTCCTTGGTCAAGTATTCTTTGTCGTTCCATGATTTTCGAATTGTGCAATAACACGCAATCGAGATCAACCTTAGAGCGCGCAGCACTGTACCCGCAGGGCTTGACCGTCAATTTTTCGCCCCCTGGCATACAAGTTCCTTTAGCTTTTTAGAAAGGTCCTCTGCCACACCCTCTCCAACCAGCCCCTCGTACTGGTGGCAATGCACGAGGTGCTCCCGATGGCGTTCAAAACCTTCCTCCACATCGTCAACTGCCAGCCACCTCTTGGGCTGCCTTCGTTCTACGTCCGCCAGGATCTCCTGGCCACGCGATAGAGGCCTCGATGTAGTGGCCTCCGGGTACTCTGTCTGACCAATAACCCGAAGTCGTAGCGCAGGTGAAAGCATAGACGTGGCCCGCGCAAGATTACCGTGCGGACTTTGGGCCCAACTTGTGCTCAAAACCACCTCGACCGAAGGATATGGTCGCAGAAGCGCTTCCAATAGCTCTACGTGCTGAAACAAACGGTACCGCTCGGGCGCGCGCAAATGGAAGTCGGCGTCAGGGCTCCAAAAGACATTTGAATGGTGGAGCACACCATCAAAATCTAGGTACAAAACCAGTGCATCTCGTCCTCGCATAACTGCCCTTTCTTTGTACCATTCTCTGTGGGAAGAGTGCCCTGAAGCAAGACATTTCTCTTTGTAAATTTGGGTCCAGAACTGGGGCGTTAGAAGCGCTCGTTCGTGCCACGACAAGAACTTCCAGCGCACCTTTGTCGCCTGTTGCAAGCAATGCCTACGACCCAATAGAAATGGGAAACGAACGCAAACGACTAACAGTACGCAGCCACTGCCGTTGGCGAGCGCTGGATGAGTTTTGGTATGTCGGCATTTTCCACAAATTCACTTGCATCCGCGACATCGACCTCGTCAATGGCTGGCAGTGCAACGACTGACCAGCGCTCCAACGCATCTTCAACTTTCCGGATTGGAGAATAGCTTAGGGCGTAGCGCTGAACGATAGTTCCGTCATCGAGCGAAGGACTTTTGCTTGCAAGCGCCATTGCCGCGCCAGGGGCAAAGCCAATTCTGAAAATTGACGTGTACCGGCTGCTCTTCCGTTCCAAAACGATTTCAGGAAACAGCTGCGCCAAAATGGAGCGCAACCGTTCTGGCGGCGTTTCCACATCGAACAAGTCAGAAAGCAATATCGCGGGGTCAATCATTAGCTGGGCTTCAAGCGCAACGCGGTCAATCGGTTCAAAACCCTGTTGAAGCTCCGTCACCTTAGCTTTAGCCTCCCTCACATTAATGCAAATTTCTTCATAGCGCTTCGTTAGAATCTCGTCGATTTCTTCTGATGCAGCCAGAATATGGGAGAGCCTTTCTCGCGCACGTTGATATTTCAGCACGTCAGCTGCGCATCGTTCAATTTCAACTGATTTGTCGCCCGTCAGTATTCGTCGGAGGCGATCCCGAAACGCCGCGACAAATGCCGGGGAAAGAAAGAGTCGAAGAACTTCCTTAAGCATCGTCTGGACACCGACAACTGCGACGGACTGTGGATGCCGGTGCTCGTGCCCGGCCATGGCCTTTGCTGCACTGCAACTTGCACAATACACCGACCTGCAACGTTGAAGGGACGTCACGGACAGTACCGTTCCACAGTAGCCACATGCGACCAGGCCTGCCAGCGCATGCTTTCCGCCGCCATAACCAGTTCGACTCAATTTTTTTCCATTGCATTGGTACCACAGCTCGTCGGACACCAGGCGGAGCTCTGGCCGCTCGAAGACCTCCTCCTTAATCAATTGCCCTGTTTTCTTTGCAGCAGCATGTTTTGTGGTGGAGCCGTTCCACACAAATTGGCCGCGGTAAATCGTATTTGAGAGGATATTTTTTACACGTGCTGCTCGCCAGTATCCGCCACCCAGCACCCTGGTTTTACGGCGCAGTGGAACACCAGTTTCGTTGAGCCAACGCGCAATTTGATGCATTGACTGCCCAGCGCCTCGTCGCTCAAAAATCTCCCTAACAATAACCGCGCTTGATTCTAAAATCTTCCAATAGGTCCCTAGTCGGTCTCCCTTTCCATCGAGCAGGCGGTCTATGGCGTACCCAATTGCTGGGGTTGCAATCATGTAACCGCGTGTCAGTTGACCCAACATTCCACGTTCAACACGAGCCCTCGTATCTCTCGTCGATTGTTGTCCAACCAAACCACTCAGTCCTACATTCATCTGCCAATTCTGTATTGAAGTATCAATACCGTTGGCTGTAATCAATCGGACACGTTGATTTGTTTCAAGCCTCTGAACGAGCATGGCTTGCTCAACGCCATCTCGGGTCAGTCGTGAAAATTCATCGACTATCAATACCGAGAATTGGCCAGCTTCCCAAGCTTCAATCATGGCCTTATAGCCTTCTCGCTTGCTTTGCTGTTTGGCGCTTCCAGAAATCGCGGAATCGCTGAAGATTAGGTCATCATCAACAACAAGGCCAAGCTTCGCCGCAAGCTCGCGGCATCTTCTAATTTGGTCGTCGATGGATGTTTCTTTTTGCTGGTCGCTGCTGTAGCGAGCATAAATTGCCGTGGTTTTGGTCGTCATTGGTTGTTGGTCTCAACAAAGGTTAATGGAAGTTCAACAACCGCTTTGAAACGCTGACATGCCATTTCCACCAGGAGATCTACTAGGCTAGAGACCGCTGGCGTCAATGGAATTTCGGCCCATGTTGGGTCGGTTGCCAAGGGTATAGCGTTCCTGTGTCCAACTCGTGTGTTTTTCATTTCTTGCTCCGATCAATGTCGCAAGCAAGGCAGTCTTGGAGGTCTGCCCTGCTTGCTTGGGTTCACCCGGCTTTTCGCTCTCGCGTGAGCAGCATCACGCCGCCATGTACGCTCGCTCTGAACGGCCGCACACTACACACTGGCCACCCGACGTGGAAATTGCAGAACGTTTGAAGACGGAGCCACCACCGTCACTACCGGTACGTTGGCCGGTGCACTTGCCCGAATCTCAAGATGCTCAAAATTGGCGACCCGAAGTCCTGCGGGCGCGCTATCCTCATCTAGAGGAGTCCCGTGCAGCTTTCGCACTGCATCCGCAGCCGTAACATTGACATATCGAAGAAGTGACTCGATTGTCTTGTGGCCGGTGATGACTTTGAGTATCGGAATGTCTCCATTTAGTTCAAGTGAAAACCGTGTCGCCGCCGTGTGACGGAGGTCGTGCAGATTTACGCCTTTGACACTCGCACGTTCACATGCACGCTGCCAAGCGGCTTTCAACGCTTCGTAGGTCAGCGGCAAAATTCTCGCGGCAGGGTCCAATGGCGCAAGCGAAGTGGAGATGAGTTGCTGCAATACGTGCATAGCGCCAGGATTCAGCGGTACGTCACGAGCGCCGGCCTTGGCGTTGCGCAAATGCAAGATGCATCGGTCAGCATCAAAGTCGCCCCAGGTGGCCTCTACAAGGGCTTCACCGGACCGCATTGACGTTTCCAAGAGGAGGGCTAAGGCTGGCCCGACGAATGGATTTCGCGTCTTTTCCAGCTTGTCACAAATCTTCTTCCACTCCGCGTTTGTGAGTACCCGGTTTCGGGCGTTGTCGATGGGCAGCAACTTCAATTTCTTGGCTGGATTCTTCGCAGGCGTCGGCCAATGCCAAATTTCAGCGGCATAGTTGAAAAGTTGCCTTAGCATTGCCCGTTCCAAGCCAACGGTCGCCGGCTGGTATTCGTCATGCTCCATTGCGTAAACCAGCTTCTGAAGGTCGTGAGTCTCCACATCAGCGAAAGTCTTCAGGGCCACATGGCGTCGCTGCTTGTCGCTGGCATTCGTACGCACCGCTTGTGCCTGCCTGTGGGCGGAAAGCCCCTGCGGCACGACCCTGGCGGTGCGGGCTGGGACGAATTCAACCACCCAAATGACGCTTCCCTTTGTGGAGCCGTCGACCACACCTGCAGCTGCTTTGAGCTTGATGGTGTTCAGCCCTGCTGCACGCAGATAGCGATTCATACGAGTCGCGTCCTGTACGGCGCCTTTCAACACAGGAAGGCGTTCACGAGCGTATTGCGCAAGTGCCTCTGCCACATTTGTGCGCCACGGGCCGCGGTGCGCCGGTTTGCCTTCGGACTTCAACGCCTGGCGTTGATCCTCCATTGCTTTGCGTGCCGCTGCCAGGGTCGGAAATCCGGTTTGAAAAATGTCTTCACTTTTTATTCGCAGGCGATACGACCAGACCTTGCCTTCACGAAATGGAGTCGCCATGAAGCACCTCCATGGAGGTGCGATTCAGCGACCGAGGCGAATTACGCCGCGCAAAATGAAAGACGGCTAAGGCGCCGCAATGGGGAAAGAGAAAAAACGACAACACGACCAACTCCTAGTTACTTTGGAATTGGCGTATAGCGTTGGCGAGGTCCGCCGTTGAAAAAACGACGTTACCTGCGCATTCGACCGCACCTGGGCGCAACCGTTGCCTGATGACATTGGCAGAATAATGTCAGAAGGCATAAAAAAAGCGGCTTACTAGGAGCCGCTTTAGTGAAAGGTCTTTGCTAACCTGTTGATTTGCAAGGACTTATTCTGGTGGCCTGGGGCGGAATCGAACCACCGACACAAGGATTTTCAATCCTCTGCTCTACCGACTGAGCTACCGGGCCAAGCCTTGAATTATAGCAGCAAGAATTGGCAATTTTTTCCACATCTGCGCTAAAGAGTACTCCTACCGCTTCGTTCCGTGCCTACCTTGCTCAAGCGCTCGGGCTGCCAAAGCACAAACGCCGCGCACCAAAAAGCTGGTTGCCCATTGTTGGGGCTCGACTTTACGCTATGCTTTTAGGAGCACTTCAGCGTGAAAACGACACAACTTCGATACCCTACTTATGGGCAGCTTGGGGGAGCAGACGGTAGCAATTTTGACAACAAACCGTCCCCGACCCTGTCAAACCTGACGCTTGTGGGTGAGGAAAAGACCCAAAACGAAATCCATCATATGCGTGACGGCTGCGTCGTGCTGTTCAAACGCACCCGCAGCAGCGTCTGGCAAGTCCGCTTCAAGCTGTTCGATCAACGCTGGCACCGCTTCACAACCAAATACAAGGACTTGGCGTATGCGAAGAAGGTAGCCGGAGACATCTATGACCGTGCCAAGTTCAAAGAGGAAATGGGAATCCCACTGCGCACACGCCGCTTTGGCGCTGTCGCGGAAGAGTGTTCAAAGTTGTTAGAACAGGAAATACAGCAAGGGCTGCGCCCAATGACGAACAAGGACTACCAGCGTGTCATCCGCAAGTACCTCGTCCCCTTCTTTGGCAAATACAACCTGACCAGCTTGGACAACAAGTTGGTGCGGGAGTTTGAGATTTGGCGCAATGAACAGATCGGGCATATGCCGATTGCCAGCACTTTGGCAAATCACTCCGCTGCCTACAACCGAGTGATTGACTTGGCGGTGGAGCAGGGATGGATTAGTCCTCAAACCAATGTGCCGCGTTTGAGCCGCAGAGGACCGAAGAGCAAGGCAAGACCTGGCTTTACTTCGGCTGAAGTCCAAAAGCTGCTCGCCTTTATGCCGACTTGGGTAGATGGCGGACACAGGCATACGGGCAGGCAGATCAAGCTGCTGATGCGGGACTATGTGGAAATCTTGTTGGCTACGGGGATGCGCTGCGGCAAGGAGAGTATGAATATGCTTTGGCAGCACATAGAGTGGTACGAGGCGGATGGGCAACGCTACTTGCGCATATGGGTAAGCGGCAAGACAGGGGGGCGTTGGCTGATTGCCAAACACAGAGCAGCGGAAGCGTTGGAACGGCTGGCACAGCGGCAGGCATCTGTCGGAATGTCGTTGGAAATGACAATTGCTGCCAAGCTCCCACAGCGCGTATTCACATTGGACGATGGCAGTCAGCCGTATGCGTTGGCTGGAACTTTTATGCGGATGCTGGCGGCGGCTGGACTCAGTAAGGACATGAGCAGCGGGCAGCAGCGCACCCTATACAGCCTGCGGCACACCTACGCCACTATTGAATTGTTGGCGAGCATTGACATACACACGCTGGCACGGCAGATGGGGACGAGTGTGCTTATGTTGGAGAAACACTACAGCAAGTTGTCGGCAACGATGGCGGCTGACAAGCTGGCTTAAAGTGTCGTTTTGAACGACAGCGCAGCAAGCCCTACGCTCTGTCATCTCAGTAGACCGCTATCCTCACAAAGCGACGGAATGCTGGCTGCTTGTGCGGCGGACTTGAAGGCAGTGTGCCGATGGATTCATCAAGTCTAAAATGGTAGGGTGAAGTCATACCTCAAGTTGCTCAACCTGTTGGAAGCTGTAAAAGGCTTGCCATCATTCCCCGCATTGGACTCGGTGGAAGAACGCCTGTTGAACATCTTCGCAGTGCTATGGCAAGCTGGCGCGCCTGTCACAGTCTTACAGGCGATGGAGATGTTGGACAGCACCTCCCCCGCCACTGTTCATCGCCGATTGAAGACGCTGCGCAAGAAGGGTTTTATTGCGCTGAAAATGGACGAGACTGACAACCGTGTCAAGTTCATCGTGCCCACACCACTGTCCAACCAGTACTTCGCAAAACTAGAGGATTGTTTGGCTAAGGCGCAGGAGTGAGCGCCAAGCGCAATGCCCTTGTGGTGTTGGCGACGGCGCTGTTATATGTCGCGCTTTTTGAACTAAACAGCCTTTTATTCTCGTCGTTCTCGTTTTCAAAAGGCGTTGACTGGGTTTACCTGCCAAGCGGCTTGCGGTTAGCGTTCATTCTGGTCTTTGGTGTATGGGGAGCACTGGGGATTGGACTCTCGTCCATCGCAATCAGTCTGAACTACTACTTTTTGGGCGACTACCAAACAGCGGTTCTCACAGGGCTCATTTCGGGCTTCTCTCCGCTTCTGGCTCGCAAGCTCTGCGTCGACTTAGTTGGGTTGGATGTGAACTTGGAGAAGTTAAGTCCATCCACCTTGCTGAAAATTGCCGCCATCTTCGCTGTAATCAGCCCTGTGCTCCATCAAGTGTGGTTCGTAGTCCGAGGACAGACACAGGATTTCATCAGCAGCACTGCTGTGATGGCACTCGGCGACTTTACGGGGACAGTCATCGTTCTCTATTCCGCCAAATTTCTGATCAACGCGACACAGAACACCAGCCGACTGAACAAGCGCTCATAAGCAAAGCTCCCTACGCGCTGCGCATTGGGTCGCCCGCTATCCTCACAAAGCGACGGATTGCGGGCTGCTTGTGCGGCGGGTTTGACTGTTGCTTGAGCCACGGCGGCTCCGCGATCCAGCCAGCCAACCGCCAAAAATGAAACCTGTCGCTTCATTTTCATGATCATATTGACAATCATTAGCAAAGAAGTTAGTATTTTCAGACATGCGCTTTATTGTCAATGCTATACGCTCATTGAAAAGTGTTTGTGCGTCCGTGCATCAACAATTTTGAGTGAACTTTATTCACCGCAGAGTCGATCAAGCATAGCTATTAAGCTATCTATTATTACTTAATTCCATTCAAAGGGAGTCATTATGATCAGCGCAATACTCGAAGCAGCAATAGGATTATTATTGCTAGCAGCAATCGTACTTCGATACATTCAAATACAAAAATTTGATATTGTTAGAAATATTTGAACCACCTTGGAAAACAAAGCAAATTTTACTAAAAAATGGTGGTTTAAAGTAATACTAATCGGAATAAGTATCTCACTCATTGCGCAAGTGGGATTGGAAATAGATGCTATTCACTACGGAGTAAGCCGAGACGAAATTACGTCTTACAAAAGAGAGGCTAATCTAAAGAATATTTCTTTGGGTGCTTATATGGAAGCAAAAGGTAAATCCAGCCAACTTGGATTTACCGACGTAAATGAATATTTCGAAGCAAAAGGCAAAGGCTTCGAAAAAGGCGAAGATTACAAAAATGCAAAGAAAATTAATGCAGTTGACTTTGCTTCATACCAAGCAGTGTTAGCCATCATGAAAGAAAAAAATATCGATAATATTGATGGCTACTTGGCATTCAAAAACAAGGATCTATTTGATAAGATTTTTGCTTGCGATAGAGGGTTAAGGGTACAGTATGATGCAGAAGTCGAGAATCATAGTGCTAACGCATCAAGTACGCAGTTGGGATTTAAGGCAATTGAACTTGCCGCAGTCGAGGTTGGCTCAAAAATGGGAATAAATGGAGATAAAGTTTTAGTTGACCTAAACACTGCTTATAGCGAATATAGAAAAAAGTTTTCTGGTGATGCTGAAATAGACAAGGATTTACTTGAAGAGTACAAGAAGGCGACCAGCAAATGCGAATCCGACATAAAAGAAAAGGAATTAAATGACCTTTTAGTAGCAAAAACTCAAATACTCCTCAAACAACAAGAACAGTCAAAAGGTGAAGCGGAAGAGCGGGATTTAGCGTCTCGTTTAAAATTTAGTAGCGTAGCAGCAATGAGGAAGTTTGACAAAGAAGAACTGCCAAAATACAAAGACAAATGCGAACGATATATAAATACACGAAGCGAATGCGCGAATGCTGGCAACATAGGAAAATGCATAGAAATTAAAATAGGAGAAGTTGAGGCGGGCATGGGTTCAATCAATTGTTCCATGGCAAGAATGAATTACTGAAATAATTTTCTACAGAATGCTCAATTGCAATCAGTCTATTTGAATATCAAATAATATTATTTGGAATAAATTATTACGGCTTGCGCACCATGCAAGACCAAATTAGCCATTGGTCGCATTGACACATATTCCACAATGCGACTAATGGCGATTACATATATAAAATATATTGTTTGAATCGGGTACTGATAAATCTCGATATAGCTCCATCACATCAGCAGGCACTTATCGTATCCAAAGTGAATAATTAATGGCAGTGTTTACGGCGGAATTGATGAATTTTCAACAGCTGTAGGCAAAGAAAATGCCCACTGCGATGAGCCGTCGACTTTTTTCATTTTGGAACACAATTACGCATCCATTGCATAAAGTGTCGTTTCGAACTACAGCGCAGCTAACCCTGTGTGCTGCACAGACGGGTGGTCACTATCCTCATTGCCGGCAGTGTGCCCGGTGGATTTGAGAGGTTGCAGAAGTGTCGTTTTAAGTGACAGTCGTTAGTGAGAGTCAAATGATGCTCAACCTGATAGATTGATGTAAGCTGCTTCAGCATTCACTCTATCGGAATCAATATGCCCCGTGCTGCAATCTGCCGACTTTCCACGGAAATTAGTGTTGAGAAAGCACTTGTCATGCGCGACGGAGACAAGGCTTTAAACGACTTGATAATAGAGTTTCGTTGCGTTGAGTGTGGGATGCCCGTTAGACCGCATAAGAAAAGCGAAAATATGGATGCTCATTTTGAGCACCTCAGAAGGAATCCAAATTGCGCGTTGAGCGATCCTTTGCGATAGACGTAAGAAAGCCCACCGTTTGACGAATGGGCTTTTTACGATTACTAAATTTTGAGTTTCAGTCTAATTTTTTAGTCTTGCCGAACCCATATAGAATTTCAAGCTCTGCAGACCACTCAACATTACAGCCGCTCCAATTCCCAAACGACCAATTTCCATTTCGCAGCACATCAGTTGAATTATTGGCATAACTTTCGTAATTTTTCCCAGTCGGCGCAAGTGCTAATTTTGAGTAAATCACAAGCAGCGCGTTCTGTATCTTTCAGCAACGCAGGAAATAGTGGAAAAAGCTCTTTATTTAAATATTCCTTCACACACTTTTCATTCTTGCTTACAGGGATTATTATGTCAATGAAATCTTGTCAGTCGCCGTCGCAATTGGGAGTGTCGCATGTCAAAATACACTCGATTGTTATGCTTTTCATATAGCTACCCTTGTATAAATATTTTTCAAACTGATTGATGAGCATTTGAGCTGTCGCATTAAACGACACTCGAATAAATATTGATTTATTTTGTGGAGTCTTTTCGCAGCACCTTTAGTGCCAAACCAATAATTGCATCAGTGATATCTCGTGCGTCACCATTGCAAGGGGCAATTACTGCGACAAGTTGCGCGTTTGTTACACCCCCAACACCTGCGTGAGCTAAGATAAGTCGTGCCAGAGGCAACCAATTTGCAGCAGGTGCGGCATTAAATGGGATACAGTGACACCGACTTTTTACACCAGCATCAATGTCGCTAAAGTTATTAGTTGTTAGAACCCACACCGTACCCGAACAGTTCATAGCAGACTTTAAAATTGACATTGCGTCATTTTTAAGTTCGTCAACTTCATCCAATACAAAGTAATTGAACTCTCCAAATGGCATTAGCATTGCACGATTGCATATATCGTTGATTACTTTCATGCCGTTTGCACCTGGCTGAACTCGCACATACATTTCATTCGCAGTCGTTCCGCCACGCGCTCGTTCAATTGCATCCGGTAATAATTTTGCTAGTGCACTTTTTCCGGTTCCAGGCACTCCATACAACAGAATTCCACATTTTCCCTCTGTAATTGGGAATGGTCGTGCTCCAGTAACTAGATCATCGATCAAGTTACGTGCGTCATCGTTGGCAAACACGATGTCACCTATAGACTTGGGACCGAAACGTTGCTCGAAATCAGAAAACATATAGAACTCCAAAAATTTATATAGGAAATGACGGGCGACAATGTTGCCGCCCAATTCATTTATGCTGATAGCGTCGCCGTAGCGGCTGCCGCATCGATTGCTTGCTGCTTTGTGTCCGTCGCCGTAGCCGCCTTCTGTTCGACAGCCTGTGCCTTTGCGACTTCTTTGATGGCGCTGTAATGGCTTGCGAGTGCGGCGGTCAGTACG
>Ga0364893_10329_pt1 | contig 24033 bp, 26 predicted proteins | sample ExccelJu500001D3_FD_206943 | JGI IMG/M metagenome (GOLD analysis project Ga0364893, IMG submission 206943) | Enriched cells from Trout Bog Lake Hypolimnion, Wisconsin, USA - BchlTB.July16.5000.01.D3 | ecosystem: Environmental > Aquatic > Freshwater > Lake > Hypolimnion/Profundal zone | place: USA...
TGTGAGGCGCTCTAAATAAGCAATCAGTGTTGACATCATCAAGACGAGTGAGGCTACCCAAGCAATGATCACAATAGATTACGCGTAGCAAAAACCCGCTCCCATTCACGCTGCAAGAGGCGCCCATCGGTCATCGTGATCCGCACCCTAAATAGGCGCGCCAAGCCCTTTGGCTGGGCTAGTTCATCGATAGAAAGCTGCTGCACACCATTCATTAAGGTGGTTTTTTGAGGGCGCCCCTGGCGGTCGAGTGATTTACAAATGAGCGATCCCCCATTGATACGCATTCCCTTTGGAGCATTGGCTTGGTGCTCAACTGAAAAACCCTGTAGCGCCAAATTATTTTTAGTGCGCTCGCTAGTAAGGGTATTGCCAATGCAATCGTAGTCAAGTCCATTAGATAACTCGTGCTTGATTTCAATTGAATCAGAGCGTTGATAACCCTCTCCCTTGGTCACCACAATCCATTGGATATTTTGAGATGATGAATGCATTACACCCTTGTCATTTTTTCTATTTCGGTAGCCAGCCATCCGAATGGAGCGGCCGATTAACTCTAAGGCTCTTTCTGCCTCAAAAGTGAGTGACTGCCTTTTTTCATATTCAATCTGTTTAGATATGAATTCACCGCTGGTTCGAATTAACGGACTGATTAAGATGAGGCTGAGAGCCAGTCCTACTAAGCACTCGAGTAGACTCATTAAGGACTCCCGTCTTCTGTGTTGATGGATTGAAGACAGATCGCTCAAATTGATCTGCCTCCCTGTGAATGAGGGCTCTTTTCTCCTGAAGTTGACCCCAGCGTAAAACTAAGGACTGGTAGCTATTGCCAATCGCCATCCAGCTAGTCATCACCAAAGCCATCGCCATGAGCACCTCAAACAAAATAAATCCTCCCGATTGCAGATGCTTTATTCGATCTTTTGGAGTTATTGTCTGAGGCATTCCCCTATTTTCGAGAGGAGGAGGGGGCTCATAAACACTCCAAATAGAGCTGTTTTGTCAGAAAGGGGTGATATCACCAGTGAACCCAACTACAAAGCCCCGCTCAGCTTAAAATAGAGGGCTATGCCAAATACACTCGCCCCAACCGAAGAAATCGTTGCTGAGCTGCGCGCCGGCAGGATGGTGATCCTGGTCGACGAGGAGGATCGCGAAAATGAAGGTGATTTAGTCCTTGCGGCCGATCATGTCACTGCCGATGCAGTCAACTTCATGGCCAAGTACGGTCGCGGCCTGATTTGCCTCACCCTCACCCGTGCGCGTTGCCAACAATTAAATCTGCCATTAATGGTGCGCGATAACGGCACCTCAATGGGTACCAACTTTACAGTTTCGATTGAAGCAGCCAGCGGTGTAACAACTGGCATTTCTGCAGCCGATCGTGCTCATACTATTAAAGCTGCCGTAGCACCTCACGCCAAACCAAACGATCTAGTGCAACCCGGTCATATTTTTCCATTGATGGCACAACCAGGCGGAGTATTAATTCGCTCCGGCCATACTGAAGCAGGATGTGATCTGGCTGCCATGGCAGGTTGCTCTCCAACGGCAGTCATTTGTGAAATTATGAAAGATGACGGCAGTATGGCGCGTCTCCCCGACTTGCTCGAGTTCGCCCAAGAGCATCAATTAAAGATTGGCAGTATTGCCGACCTCATTCAATATCGCAGTCAACATGAAAGCATTGTCATTCGCGAAGGTGAGCGTGAATTTGTTACCCCTTGGGGAACGTTTAAGGGGATTGTGTATCGCGATACCCCTAGCTCTTCAATCCACGTAGCCTTGGTTCATGGAACACCCTCTGAAGCCAAAGAGACATTGGTGCGGGTTCATGAGCCGGTAACAGTGCTTGATTTTTTAGATGCTCAGATCAGCACACACTCATGGCCATTGGGAAGCGCCTTAGAGCAAATTGCAGCATCTCCTGCAGGTGTAGCGGTATTACTCAATGCTTCAGGCATAAGTGCGCCCCATGAAAATGATTGGCTAGCGCAGTTTCAAAAACTCAATCAATCTCAAGATGAGCCCTCTAACAAGCCACTGGCTCGTAAAACTGATTTTCGTAGTTACGGTATCGGCGCTCAAATCTTGAAAGACATTGGTGTTGGAAAAATGCGCTTACTCGCCAACCCCAGCCCTACTCCCAGCCTATCTGGTTACAAGCTCGAAGTAACAGGATATGCTCCTTTTTCTGCTTCTGCCCTTCATCAAGAAACGAATTCATGATCATGACTACAACCAATCTAAACGGTAGCGTCGGTGTTTTAGCGGTCGACTTTAATGGCCAAGATCTGCGCATCGGTATTGTGCAAGCCCGCTTCAATGAAGACCACTGCCTTGCGCTGAGAAATGCCTGTATCGAAGAATTAATTGCCTTAGGAGTTTCTCAAGACGACATTAAGCTAGTCACCGTACCAGGCGCTCTGGAAATTCCATTTGCACTGCAAAAAATGGTGGAAACTGGCGAATTCGATGGCTTAGTTGCTTTGGGGGCAGTGATTCGTGGTGACACCTATCACTTTGAATTGGTTTCCAATGAGTCAGCCTCAGGCATCACACGTATTTCACTGGATTCCGGCTTGCCCATTGCCAATGGCGTGCTTACCTGCGATACCGATGAACAGGCGCAAGTGCGCGTTCAAGTAAAAGGTGCTGAATGCGCTAAAGCCGTTGTTGAGATGGCCAACCTGGCATTAGCCCTCACCCCTGATCTCGATATCGAAATCAACTCTCCAACTGAGTAATTTATTCATGTCTAAGAACAGTACCCATTCAATATCGCCTGATGGCAATAAAGAGAATAAGAGCGCCGCGCCCAAGCGCTCCCTGACTCCACGTCGCCGTGCGCGTGAATACGCATTACAAGGTGTGTATCAAAGCCTGGTCATGCGCCGTGCTGGTAGCATTCCTAATGCTGCAGCCATTGCCAAGCAACTTGCAGAAGACCCTGGCTTTCGTCGCTGCCAACACGATTTATTTCAGGGTATTTTTGATGGCGTAGTAGAGCGTACCGATGAATTGGAAGCCCTCATCACGCCCGCATTAGATCGCCCCATCAATGAGCTTTCCCCAGTAGAGCATGCCGCCCTATTAATTGGTACCTACGAATTAGCGATTGATCTAGCGGTTCCTTATAAGGTAGCCATCAACGAAGCAGTTGAGCTGGCTAAGACATTTGGCGGGACCGATGGTCATAAATATGTCAATGGCGTTCTTGACCTCTTGGCTCAAAAACTACGTAGCACTGAAATCCAAGCCGGTTAAGGCCTACAACACTCATATAAGATCCAACCCTTCTGGAAGTTCAGAAGGGTTTTTTCTTATCCGCCCATCTCTCATTTGAGGGATAAAATCAAAAAAGTACATTGTTTGATCCAAGACGCATACTGAGAAAAGCCATCATGCCAAAAATTGACATTCGCCATCACCTCAAAGACCCCTCTCTCTTCAAAGAGGATGCCTTTATTCATGGTCAATGGACAAAAGCAGCCACGGGTGAGCGATTTGCTGTCAATAACCCTGCCACAAATGAGCATATTGCAGATGTAGCCAATGTAGATATCGCTCAAGCAGAAAGAGCGATTGGCGCTGCAAATGCTGCGCTTCCAGAATGGCGTAGCAAGACCGGCAAAGAGCGCGCCAATCTGATGCGTAAGTGGTTTGAGCTCATTACAGAACATGCATCAGACTTGGCAACCCTGATGACGCTTGAGCAAGGAAAACCACTCGTTGAGGCAATCGGGGAGGTTAGCTATGGCGCCTCCTTTATTGAGTGGTTTGCTGAAGAGGCCAAAAGAGTGGCTGGAGCAATTCCAAGCACCACCTGGAGTGATAAGCGCTTGATGGTACTCAAGCAGCCCATTGGAGTATGCGTTGCTATTACTCCTTGGAATTTTCCGATTGCAATGATCACGCGCAAAATTGCTCCAGCCATGGCGGCTGGTTGCACCATTGTGATTAAGCCTGCTGAATTAACGCCCCTTTCCGCTCTTGCATTAGCAGAACTTTCCATGCGCGCAGGCATCCCTGCTGGCGTCATTAATATTCTGACCGCCGATGAAAAGCAATCGATCGCTATTGGCAAGGTCTTGTGCGCATCACCCACAGTGCGCCACCTCTCCTTTACCGGATCGACTGAAGTGGGTCGAATTTTGATGACCCAATGTGCACCAACAGTCAAAAAGTTAGCTTTAGAGTTAGGTGGTCATGCCCCATTTATTGTTTTTGAAGATGCCGATATTGATGCAGCGGTTGCGGGAGCGGTTGCCTCTAAATTTCGTAACTCAGGACAAACCTGTGTTTGCGCAAATCGCTTCTATGTCCATCAAAAAATTCATGATGTATTTGTAGAAAAATTTGCGAAAGCGATTCAATCGATCAAAGTGGGTAATGGTTTGGATGCCGGAATCACGCAAGGCCCATTGATTGAACCTGCTGCTCTAACTAAAGTAGAGCGCCATGTGGCAGATGCTATTTCTAAAGGCGCTACCCTGGTAGCTGGAGGCAAACGCTCGGTATTGGGCGGCACTTTCTATGAGCCGACCATCTTGGCTAATGTTGATAAAGACATGCTCATCACCCATGAAGAAACATTTGGGCCTGTAGCCCCCATCATTCCATTTGCCAGCGATGATGAAGTCATTGCTTTAGCCAACGATAGTCAGTATGGCTTAGCATCGTATTTCTATAGTCGCGATATTGGTCGTATTTGGAAGGCGGCCGAAGCCCTCGATTACGGTATCGTGGGCGTGAATACTGGAATCATTTCTAATGAGGTTGCGCCATTTGGAGGCGTCAAGCAATCTGGCCTAGGCCGCGAAGGCAGCATCTACGGTATGGACGAATACCTTGAAATGAAATACGTTTGTATCGGGCTGTAAACCACTGTTGTGAGATTTATTTTTTTAGGTAAACCAAGTCCCACACGCCATGACCCAGTTTTAGACCTCGGTTCTCAAACTTGGTAATTGGCCTATAGGCTGGTCGCTCGACATAGCCAAGGTGCTGCGACTGGAGTTGCTCCATACTAGGTTTGAATTCATTGCTTACCACCCCTTCTGCGGCTACATCATCAGCCCCAAAAGTTTCTATCCGCACTTGTTCAGTAGCGGTATTTTGCAAACCATCCTGTGCATTTAAGACCAGCAGCATCTGCTCTGCATAGTTATGCCAATCAGTTGCTAAATGCAAATAAGCGCCGGGCTTTAATCTAGAAATTAATAATTGCACAAATACCGCCTGAATCAAGCGACGCTTGTGATGACGTTTTTTATGCCAAGGATCAGCAAAATAAATATGAATACCATCCAAAGAGTTGGGGGCAATCATTTTCTCCAGAACCTCTACTGCATCATGACGGATGAGGCGTAAATTACTTAATGCATTCTCCCCAATCAGCTTGAGTAGAGCGCCAACTCCAGGGGGATGAACTTCAATGGCCAGAAAATCATCTTCATTGCGTAGGGCGGCAATTTTCGCTGTTGTCTCACCCATGCCAAAACCAATTTCTAATATCTTAGGTTTAGCAGATCCACCAAATGCTGCTTGTAAATCTAATATGGCATCCTGAAAAGGGATCAAGAATTGCGGCCCCAACTCCTCCATAGCTCGCTGCTGACCCGCAGTAGTTCTGCCCGCCCTTAAAACAAAGGAGCGAATTCGTTCTGTATTCATTTGTTCATTCAGGTTATTTATTTAAATCAGAGCCTGGAATAAACCAACCAGCTGAACGATAGGCATAGACCACTTCACCCAAAATAATTGAGAGAGAAAGCATAAAGGACAATAAACCCAGTACAAATGTCCAAATGACATAACTGGTTTGCAATGATCGCACTGCGCCTGCCTGGAAGAAAAAGAGCTCCAGAACAGTTAATGAAATAAAAATGCCGCTTAGTACATCAAAGAAAATAGAGGCCGTACAAAGTCGTCCACGAATCTTTGCCTCATTTGCCTCACGTTGCATATGTTTGAGCATTTTTTCATCAGTGATATGTCCATCAGAAATTCTTTTCAGAATCTCTCGCATCCGATCTACTGAGCGCGCTAATCGCGTTGAGATGGCATTGAGTAAAGTGGCCACTGCTGTCAATAGAAATACTGGCGCAAGCGCAAGCTGAATATTATTGGTAATAGCATCAATTGATACATCCATAGCGCTTCCTTGTGCAAACTAAATTATTGTGTCCAACTAACTAAGCCACTATAGGCGCTAATCAATATCAAGAGTCCAAAAACAATGCGATACCAAGCAAACGGAATGAAATTATGATGAGCTACATAATGTAATAACCAGCGCACGCAGATAAAGGCAGAGATAAAAGCCGCTACAAAACCCACCAGAATCGCCAAACTGTAATCTCCAGTAATAGGTACTGGAGATTTCCAAAGTTTTAACAACTCATAAGCGGTAGCCCCTCCAATGACTGGAATGGCCAAGAAAAAAGAGAACTCTGTAGCGACAACGCGCGGGAGTCCAAATAACATCCCGCCAATAATAGTGGCGCCAGAGCGGGAGGTTCCCGGTATCAATGCAGCACATTGCGCTATTCCCACTTTCAAGGCATCCAAGGGAGTGAGATCATCAATAGACTGGATGTAAGCCTTAGCGGCACCTGCACCAACCCTAGCCTGACGACGCTCAGCCCAAAAGATCACAAGGGCGCCAACAATGAATGCTGTGGCCACTGGTATTGGAGCAAACAGGACTGCTTTGATATGTTTGCTAAACAGATAGCCCAAGCCCATTGCAGGGGCAGCCGCAATCAATAAATTGAGTACAAAACGACGCGCGACTGGGCTGGTTTTAAACGAGCACGCCACTTTCAAAAGCTTCTCACGAAACTCCCAACAGACTGCCAAGATGGCGCCAAACTGAATAATGACCTCAAAGGCTTTACCCCTCTCGTCATTAAAATTCAGCAAATCGCCAACCAAGATGAGATGTCCCGTACTCGACACGGGCAGAAATTCTGTTAAACCCTCAACTACACCCAAAATAAGTGCTTTTAATAACAATATGATTTCCATAGTCTCAATTTTAAAGGTAGAAGCGGTTTCAATAAAAAATGATTAGGCTTGATGCAGCAGCTCCAGAGAAGCATCTATCACATCACCAGCGCTAGGAGACTTACCCATATCGCCAGTATTACGAATTTGTTTTGACCAATACCCCTCGGTCTTCCAGGTAGGCGAATCGCAGTAAATCTCTACGGTGGCCTTACCAAGTACTGCAGCAAGATGAGTCAGGCCAGTATCGACCCCCACCGTGAGAGCAGCACCCGCTATCAAGCCAAAAGCTTGCGCAATAGAAAAACGCTCAGGCACAAGTGCACCCGCGATCTGCAAAGCCAACCCTTCACTTACCTGCTTTTCAGCTGGATTACCCCATGGCAAAACGACTTGATAGCCTTCTTTTGCCAATACATTACCCAAGGTAACCCAACTCATATTTGGCCAACGCTTAGCATCTCTGGCTGTGGAATGAAAAAATAATACATATGGCTTTTGAATTCCTGCAAAGTGAGTATTCGCCAAATTAGCCACAAAGTTTTCTGGATAAAAATGTGGGGTACTTGATCGATTCATTACAGGCCAATCAAAAGCTGCGCAAGTGAGCCAACGTGAGCGATCCACCGCATGGCATTGCTTGGGGACCTGAACTGATTCGGTATAAAAAGCACGCGCCAGAGGCTCATATCCAGAAAATTGAGTGGCATTTGCCAAACCAATTACCCTTGCATCTTTACTTTTATTTGCTAGGGCACAGACTAGCGCTGACTTGAGTAAGCCCTGAGTTTCAATCAGTACATCATAGGTCCTTGCTTGCAACTCTTTTTTGAAAGCAAAAAACTGCTTCCAAGAATTGATTTTGAAGACTGATTTTTTCCAGCGTCGCAAACCCAATGGAATAATGCGATCAATACCTCTAAAACCATCTTTCGAGAGCAAAGGCTCAAGAAGATGGACATAAGCCTCCTCTACGACCCAATCGATTTGCGCATGGGGCAAGCGCGCGCGTAAGTCCCAAACAATTGGCAGATTGTGAAGCACATCCCCCAGAGAGGAGAGCTTGACTAGCAAAATTTTAGGGGCGTTAGCTGATGCATTGCTCATACGAGCATTATCTTATTTTTTGCCAAGCGGTTTAAAACTTCGGGGCCGCATCCCAAAGAAGGCCGGCAGCATCCTTTGCATTCATATTAGGAGCAACACCAGCAGCTAAAGGCCATTGGATACCTACCGTGGGATCATTCCAGGCTAAGCAAGCCTCGCTTTGCGGATGGTAGTAATCCGTTGTCTTATAGAGAAATTCTGCGTTTTCAGATAAAACCAAAAAACCATGCGCTAAACCAGCTGGTATCCATAATTGCTTGTGATTTTGAGCGCTGAGCTCAACCCCCACCCACTTTCCATAGGTAGGAGAGTCTTTACGAATATCAACCGCTACATCAAAAACACTACCTGCAACGACTCTGACCAATTTGCCCTGAGTTTGCTCTAACTGATAGTGCAAACCACGCAAAGTCCATTGACGAGAAAAGGAATGATTATCTTGAACAAATTCCACCTTTAAGCCAGTGGCCTGGGCAAAATCATTTGCATTGAAAGATTCTGTAAACCAACCGCGTTCGTCACCAAATACCTTAGGCTCCACCACAAAGACATCATGGATTGCAGTTGGTATTAAAGCAAGCTTCGGATGCGAAAGATTAGCAGTCATTAAATAGTCTTTTTAGTCGAGAGCGCCATTGGCTGGGCCGATGTGTTGAGCTCATGCAAAATTTTGCTCAAATATTGGCCGTAGCTATTTTTACTTAATTGTGCCGCCACTTTTTGCACAAGCTCGGCGCTGATCCAACCTTGACGGTAAGCAATTTCTTCAGGGCAAGCAACCATCAAACCCTGACGTTTTTGCAGGGTCGCAATAAAACCCGCCGCATCCAAGAGTGAGTCATGCGTGCCGGTGTCAAGCCATGCAAAACCACGTCCCATGATTTCCACGCTCAATTCATTCTTCTCTAAATAAACACGATTGACATCGGTAATCTCGAGCTCACCGCGGGCGCTCGGCTTGATGGCAGCAGCAATATCGCAAACCTGATTATCGTAAAAATACAAACCCGTCACAGCGTAACTGCTTCTAGGTTTGACTGGCTTCTCTTCAATCGAAAGGGCTTTGTAATCTTTATCAAACTCCACCACGCCATAGCGCTCTGGATCATTCACATGATAAGCAAATACAGTAGCCCCAGAATGCCTGCTATTGGCACTATTGAGCTGCTCAACTAATTCATGGCCGTAGAAAATATTATCCCCAAGAACTAAAGCGCTTGGGTTATTGCCAACAAAGTGTTTACCTAATGTAAATGCTTGTGCCAAGCCATCCGGAGAAGGTTGCACACAATATTCAATATTGAGGCCCCATTGAGAGCCATCACCCAGTAATTCAGAAAAGCGCGGTGTGTCATGCGGGGTAGAAATTAACAGAATATCGCGGATACCGGCAAGCATCAAAGTAGTTAAAGGGTAATAGACCATTGGCTTGTCGTAGACGGGCATTAATTGCTTAGATACTGCCTGGGTCACCGGATATAGACGCGTGCCAGACCCGCCTGCCAAAATAATGCCCTTACGATTTACCGTCATTACAAACCTACCTTATGGTCGCCGCAATCAAAATTACGGAAATTTAAATTAAAACTTTTGCCGCTAACTCGGCTACGTACTTCTTGACCAATTCATCCCACTGAGGAAAAAGTGAATTGATTGCTTGATCATTATAAGAGTCAGAACTATCACCGAAAGACATGACTAATGCATGCCTCAATTTAGCCGTCTCCATCCTTGAATTCATCGGTCTTGGCGCTGGTAAGGGGTAGTCAACCGCCAAGATCGGCTTGATTGCCGCAGGTTTAGCCTTTAACTCCACTCCTGCGTCTAGGGCAGATTGCACCGCCAAGCATGCTAAACCATGCCAGGAGGTTTCCCCAGAGGGAACAGCATGATAAATCCCTGAAGGAAATTTCTTTAACTCCAATTGCTCGCTCAGGGCTATATTTAAGCTCACCTTAGCCAACCAATCGGCGCTAGTAGGTACACCATACTGATCATGAATGATGCCTAATTCCGCCCGCTCTTTTGCTAAACGCAAAATAGTGCGAATGAAATTACCCCCATCACCATATACCCAGCTAGTACGAAAAATGGCGTATTGGCCGCCAGTACCCGCAGCAAATGCCCTCACTACGGCCTCCTCACCAGCGGCTTTGCTTTTGCCGTAGACGCCCAGAGGATTACGCATATCACCCTCTAAATAGAAGCCATACTTCTCACCATCAAATACATAATCAGTTGAATAATGTAGAAAAGTAGCATTATTGTTGGCAGCGTAAAGCGCCATACGCTCAGGCGCTCTTGCATTAATCGCAAAGGCTAACTCTGACTCTGTTTCTGCTTTATCTACCGCTGTATAGGCAGCCGCATTAATAATGAGATGTGGTTGAAATTGATTTAAGAGTTCATCAATACTGGCATCATCACTAAGATCACACTGCGCACGTCCCACATATTGAATCTGTGTGTTTGAGAGAAGATTGGCATTAAGGGTTGCAAAGTGTTTCTGAAACGCTTTACCGAGCTGCCCATCTTTTCCAAAAAGAAGTATTTTTATCATGGGAGATGATTTGACCAGAGAAGTAGATCTACTGGTATTGTTTAGATAACCAATCACGATAAGAGCCGCTGACAACGCCCTCAATCCATGCGGGGTTATCTAGATACCACTGCACTGTTTTGCGAATGCCCGTATCAAATGTTTCTGCGGGACGCCAGCCTAATTCACGCTCAACCTTGCTAGCATCAATTGCATAGCGGCGATCATGTCCAGGTCGATCTTTAACAAAAGTAATTTGCTCGGCGTAAGACTTCCCATCCATTCTTGGCTTTAGCTCATTGAGTATGCTGCAAATCGTCTTCACCACATCGAGGTTGGCTTTTTCATTCCAGCCACCAATGTTGTAGGTTTCGCCAAGCCTACCATTTGCAAGCACTTCACGAATCGCTGAACAATGGTCACCCACATATAACCAATCACGGACTTGCTGACCGTCACCATAGATTGGTAATGGCTTGCTGTTAAGTGCATTGAGAATCACCAAAGGGATCAGTTTTTCTGGGAAGTGGTAAGGCCCATAATTATTAGAACAATTTGTCGTGACAACAGGGAGGCCATAGGTATGAAACCAAGCACGTACCAAATGATCAGATGCAGCCTTAGATGCTGAATAAGGACTATTGGGCTCGTAGGGATGAGATTCTGTAAAAGCTGGATCCTGAGCAGAGAGTGATCCATACACTTCGTCGGTAGAAACATGGTGAAAGCGAAACTGGGCTTTTTTATCCACATCTAGGCTATTCCAGTATTCGCGAGCGCACTCAAGCAGATTAAATGTACCAACAATATTAGTTTGCACAAATTCAGCTGGCCCATGTATCGATCGATCCACATGACTTTCTGCAGCAAAGTTCACAATCGCTCTTGGTTTGTGCTCACTCAATAGGCGCTGTACAAGCTCTTTATCGCCAATATCGCCATGTACAAAGATATGTCTTGGATCGTCTTTTGATGATGCCAAAGTAGCTAAATTACCAGCGTAGGTTAATTTATCTAAATTAATAATACCTTCGTTATTTGGCTCTTTTAACCAATCTAAAACAAAATTTCCGCCAATAAAACCCGCGCCGCCAGTAACCAATATCACGATCGCACCAATCTAAATTAAGGTTGAGTCTCTATTATAAGTGTTCAATAAATCCATCGCCTTTGAGGCCACCAGCTCATTTCGCTTAGAAATACGATTCATACGGTTTCTAAAGCCTGAATTCTGAAATATTTTTTGATGCCATTCTGCGTAATTATTTTGGACATCTAAGATAATGCCCGGCAACTCACTTAATTCGCCCCAAATAATATATTTTGAATACCCCGTTCGCTCTACTAGCGGAGATTTCTCGCTAATCACAATAACTCCACAACGGAGCGCAGGCAAAACACGTAGCTCCTCCAAAGTATCGTGATGATCAGTTTGATGAATATTAATTAATATTTTGGTTTGCCTATAAACATCTTCAATACCGCTAAAAACATTGTTAATGTTTTTACTTTTTACTTTTTTTGATTGGAGATCCACAAGAAATCCCTTTCTTCTGGGCTCATTTGGATTTCCAAATAAGGTAATAGTACCCAGGTGCCTTTCTTTTTCCAATACAAGGGATGACTCCCTTAATGCGTAAAGCGCAGGGCTAATGCAGAATGTTTTTTTCGAATACGATGAAAACTCCACAACTTGTTCAACATTAAATTGATTAATTCGGCTGTATTCAAAAACAAGATCTGCATCTTTAAGATGTTCATAATTAGCTAAACGCACTAAATATTTTTCATCCGAATCAGATATGGGAATAAGCCCCGTCGGCGCATTTTCAGAATCGCGCGCTCCAGGCTTCACCAAAGTATGTTCAATTTGCAAGGCAATACTTCTAAAAGGAAGCAAAAACTGAGACCCTTTTAACTGAGCACAATCCAAACTAACAATACAAGGCTCATTAACTTGATCCAAAGACTGCAAAAGAAGCCTCTGGAGATAGTCGTAATAGTCTTTTAAAACCTTGTCATATGATTTGTGGGCAATCCAATGAACATTCGATACCTGTAAATGATAAAAGTCGCCACCTTTAAATAAGTTGGTTAGAAATAAACGTAGATTAATTAAAAAGTTAACCAGCAATATAAAATCGCCTTTTATAAACTATCTTTGTTCTTTAAATAAAACGCTTCGTAGGGATACTGAACTTCATCAGGCAAAATTTTCTTTACCCGTTTATCGAACATCCCTTTATAACCGCCGAATAAAATATCTTTGTATTTTTGTTTTTTCATAAAATCGCGATTGAATTTAGAGGCAGTTCGAATGCCCTTAACATACCCATCATCTGCAACATCTGAGTGAATATTATCAATCAACTCAATTTCTAGATTTGGTATCTCTTTGCTAAATTTTTCGTGATAACGCCAATAAAAATCACCATCCTCTTCGCCAAGACCCAGTAGACGCTCATCAAAAAAACCGACATCAATGACTTCTCTTTTGCTGACTACAAAGTGCGAAAAACTACCATTAATTGTAAAAGTCTCTGGCGCCGTTTGAAGGGCTAGCTCAAAATTGTCAAAAAAAGATTGATTATTTTTTGACTGTATTTTCAGATCGTCATTCAAAATGAGGACGCATTCACTGGTTGAAGCAAGAATGCCTCTATTCCACATTTTTGCTAAAGACTGAAAGGTAGGAAACACCATGGGATACACCCCATTGTGATGAGAAAGGTACGCAAATAGCTTGGATCGATATTCTTGATCAAACTCGGAACGCGCTGGACCATTGACCGTCAAAATTACTTCAATATTCGGCCTCAGGCTTTTAATACTGTCAATTAAAGGTATTAAATCGCTTTCGAAGCGTTTATCGAAGGTAGTAATTACAATAGAGTACTTCATAGTGGCATTTAAAAGGTATGGTTTATGGCTGCAATCCGCATATCCACAATTGGAGTACCTGGAGATTACAAATCTGGACTTCTCCCTGCAGTATGCAAGAGCCTGGGATATGAAATCCATTGGGTAAAACCCAGTGACTGCGACCTGCTTATTATCGGCCCTTTTGAGAATTTGAACAAAAAAAAATTGCGGTGGTGTCCCAGGCCCATCAGGCCATTTATCAGCTCGCTGAATGAAACTATCGAGAGCGTACTGAATCAGCGTCGCCCCCTCCCCATCACCCTATTTCAGACTGGTGAAAATATTCGACCAGATTTCGCCAATACAGACTATGCAATTTCATTTGACCTAGGGATTTCTGATGCGAAACACTTTCGATTGCCCTATTGGATGGAAATGGTTGATTGGTCCAATGAGGGTGTCTATGGAAATCTCAATCCACGCTATGGCCGACTCCTCGATTTAGGGCGACTGATGAAGCCGCTGGGTGATGACTTTCTGAAGCGCCCTCAAGTTGCAGCAATTTTTGCCTCCCATTTACGTGAGCCAAGAGGCACCTTACTCAGAGCAGTTAAACGACAAATTGACGTTGCAGAATTTGGCATGTCATTCAATCCAAATATTAAAAATCATCATGAGAGTGGACTGATTAAATATGATGAGTTGCAACGCTTTGCCTTTAACCTATGTCCAGAAAACGGCATGTTCCCGGGCTATTACACCGAAAAGATCCCGGAAGCTTTTATGGCTGGATGCCTCCCCATCACTTGGGCAGATGATAACGTTCTAGTGGACTTCAATCCAAAGGCAATGATTAATCTGGCGCCAATGTCACGAAATGGGTTTAGCGAGCTAGGTGAAATACTGCATTCTCCAAAAATTCTATCCACCTATGCCAATGAAGCATTACTCATTCATCAGCCAAGCATAGAGCCCTTTAAAGAATTCATACAAAATATTCTGAAAGCATCTCTTAGCTAACGATCTTAACTAAACTAGCCCTTTGGAAACCATGGCGATGGACTCATTTTTCTGTCAATAAGACGATAGATTGATCGTAGTAATTTTTGATAACCTTTGATGGGCGCTCTACCAGGCCTATCTGTAATCGTTGATTTTGATTGCGCTAACTCTACTGGATATGGTTTGGCGGCTAAACATGCAAGATGGTGTTTTTTAAAATGCTCCAGATAGTGGTCCACCGGCTGATATATATTGCTCGCATTATTAATTAGTACTTGTGCGGCCTGAGGATTTAATAAATAGCAAGCAGTGCCACAAGGATCGCCTAAATTTTGCACCAAGTCATACAGACCCCGCTGTACCAATAGACTGTCTTTAGTTTTGTATATTCCAGATAACCGTACTAAATCCCACTCATTGGGAATCTCCAGTAAATCAAGCAAGACGGCCTCAAAATTCGGGCCCAAAATAAAATCATCCTCAAATACTAGGGTCGGCCTCTGAGCAGCAATACATGCCTCCCAGGCCTTAATGTGAGATAGGAAGCAGCCCACCTCTCCAGGGGTCAATTCATATCCCTGTAGTCTTTTTACTTTGTCGCAATCATAGGATGCCGGCATTTTCGGCAAAGCATAACCATCTACTGCATTGAGAAAATCCCATTGAATCGAAATTTTATTTAACTGCTCTTTCACCCTCTCCCTGCGCTCTATTGAACGTTCAAGAGAAATCACCAAAATTTGTACTGGCGCGAGGGAGAAATTCATAAGAATGGAATTGAAAGAGCAAATAGAGGATTAAAAAAAACTTTGCACAAAACGCCCTATGCGTTTTGTTTTTTTGAGCAATCGAGATGGCAAGGATTTGGTAGGACCGCCATGATCCATGTTTAGGTCCCAGCTCGATTGATAAATCACACCAAGATAATTTTTAGCTAACTTCTGAATGCGCTCACCATTTCGACGCAAAAGAAAATACTGCCAATCGTAGTAATAAATGCGAAACAATTGCTCAATGGGGTGCAAAGGAATCGCATGATAGTTGAGTAAAGCCTCTAAATACAGCAAGGTCTCAGGATGATCAGCAGTATTAATATCCCACAAAGTGAGGCCTCTAGGGATGAGGAACTGCTCATCCATGGATTTCCAAACTTTGGCAGACCAAATAAAGGGTGGGCATGGGCAATAGTAATTGGGGCCTACGCGACCAAATAATGCCTTTACTCTATTACCTTCTAAACTTAGCTCATCGAAGACTCTTGGATGCCCTCGATTGATGGCCAGCTGAAAATACTCTTTATTTTGATAAATGACTGTATAGGGGTTGCCATCTGCCGCAATAAAATCAGACTCATAAAATGACTGGATAAACTGACAGTCCGAGTCCAAGCAAACATAAGTTTCACACAGTCGAAGGCGCCAGAATTCAGATTTGATAGTTTGTTGAGCTTGACTGCCTGATCTGGTTTTCTCGATTCCTGCGCCAACGCGAGGGTTAGACGAAATAATGGATTCATCTGACACCCATTGATAACTACCCACATCCCCCAATATATTGACTAATTCATCATATTGATCTTCTGGGGTCGATATATAAAAGGGGATTGTATCGGCATTATATTTTTCAATCGACTTTAAGAGGCGCCTCAAGCGCAAAAAATCTTTACGATATGACTTGCAATATAGGGCTATATTATTCACGTAGGTTTCTATTAACAATACTGAATATGAGACAAAATATCACTGACCGCCTGATCCACGCCGATTGGCTTCCAGGCTGGCTCGATTAATTGCTGATTACGCCAGTCTAACCAAATTCTCTCTAGAGCTGCAGACACTTTTTCAACATCGCCCTCTGGACTGAGATAGGCGCCTCGATCAAGCAGCATCTGATCTAACTGAGGATTGCGATGGGTAATACCCCATATAGGACGACCTGTCCAAAGATATTCATAGAACTTGGATGGAATGTATTCAGCGCACCACTCATCATTTCCATGCAAGAGAATCAAGACATCGGCCGATTGCATTTTCTCAATAACTCGCTCGCGCCCAGATTTTCCTGAAGCTAGATCCCTCTCTAAGCGCCCATGCGCCAACAATACATCCTCAAACCCATAAGTCTTAATTGCGTCCTGGGTCAATGAATCCAAAGGAGCACCATAAGCATGCACACGAATGCATTCACGAGCCTCTGGGTATTTATTGAATAAAGGTAACAAGGCATTCAAAATAGTTGACAAAGAACGGTCTTTAGCCAGAGAACCAAAGTGACATAAGTTTAATTTGTCAGAGTATGCGTGAGCTTGATTGGAATTCAGGCCGCCAGGAGGTTCAGCTCCAGGCAGGACCATAAACCCATGTGCGTTATTGAGCGTATTGAGATTGTTGTTACGCACTTTTGCGTAATGCAAAGCACCATCCGTAAACCACCAGACATGGTCTGCATACTTACAAATCTGTTTTTCCAAATATTGACGAAATTGCGCATCTCTACTTTTTGGCTTTGTAAATCCCAGATCATTTGCATCTTTACGTATTACCAGCGGATCATGAATTTCCGCAATCCAAGGCAATCCCGTTTTACGCTTGAGCCACAAACCCGCTAGATGAGCAGACCAGGCGCCCCCGGTTGAATAAATAAAATCAACTTTGCCAGCACGAATAAGTTGATATCCATACACAAAAGCGGGCATCGCCCATGACCATTGGCTTGAATATCCCAAAATGAATTTCTCAAGTCCAATGAAAGGAGCTAACAGAATCGAGACAGATCTCGTTAAGAATTTATAAACTAAACCTCTGCCATATTGATTGGCGATCCAATGTCGAAAATCAAAACGAAATGCAGCAGGTCCCCATGCCAAAAACTGCTTATGTGGAAAACGTACATCCCTGTTGCCGGTAATAGCACTAAACACCACTGGCTCAATACCAGCATCCAGCAAATAAGGGATCTTGTCAGTAATAGTTTGGCTTGCAGCGCGGCCATCCATATTGAAGCCGTGTGACAAAATGAGCCACTTTTTTGAGATAGAGGTAGATTGCACTTTCTCTGTCACTAGAAAACTAGTTTCCAGCCACAATTGACATCACGGCCATACGGACTGCAATACCAAAAGTAACTTGATTCAAGATCACTGACTGAGGCCCATCGGCTACTGCAGAATCTATTTCTACACCACGATTCATAGGGCCCGGATGCATCACGATGGCATCTGGTTTTGCTAAAGCCAAACGAGCTGGGGTCAGACCATATTGACTAAAGAAAGCAGCACCCTCTGGAACTTGCCCTGCCTCCATGCGTTCTTTCTGAATACGCAAAGTCATCACAACGTCGACACCCTTGAGTCCCTCCTCCATGCTATGAAATACTTTCACACCCATCATATCCAAATTGCTCGGTAGCAAACTTTCAGGCCCGATTGCGCGAATTTCTTCGCAACCGAGAGTAGTCAGCGCGTGAATATTAGATTTAGCAACCCGGCTATGAACAATATCTCCAATGATGGCCACTTTCAAGCCACGAAAATCTCGCTTGAAATGACGCATCGTATACATATCAAGCAAACCTTGCGTAGGATGCTGGTTGCTACCATCACCTGCATTGACCACATGTACATGCGGGGGTACATGGTTGGCAATTTCAATCGGTGCACGCGAAGTGCTATGACGAACCACAAAAATATCAGCCTGCATTGCCACTAAATTATCAATCGTATCTAAAAGACTTTCGCCCTTGGCAGTTGAGGAGGTGGAAATATCTAGATTGATCACATCGGCAGATAGGCGTTTTGCAGCAATCTCAAATGTAGTGCGCGTCCGCGTGGAATTCTCGAAGAAAAGATTGAAGACGCTTTTACCGCGTAATAGAGGAACCTTTTTTACCTCTCTAGAGGGGTCGGTCACACTCACAAATTGTTGTGCCGTATCTAAAATATGCACAATCTGATCTTTGGGTAAGCCCTCCAGAGTCAGTAGATGCCTTAATTCACCAGCAGCGTTAAATTGATTGACCATCTTATCCGCCATACTCATGCTGTACGCTCCTCAAGTTGGAAACTGAACTTGCCAGCATCATCTTTTTCTAAAACTAAAATTTGGCTATCTGGTAGTAGGATTTCTTCACCAGAAAAGTCAGCGCTGATTGGCAACTCGCGCTTGCCGCGGTCCGCCAAAACCATCAACTCAACCGCAGCCGGTCTGCCAAAATCAAATAATTCATTTAATGCAGCGCGCACCGTTCTGCCAGTCAGCAGCACATCATCAATCAAAATGACTGTAGCGCCATTCACCTCGAATGGCAGATGAGTGGACATGGTGCTTGCGGTACGCAGAGCAGTCATGCCTTTCTCGGCATAATCATCACGATGAAACGCAACATTAATGACGCCATAATGCGCCAGACCAAGATCACCAGCTAAACGCCCTGCAATCCAAGCGCCACCCATTGCCAAACCAGCCAGCTCAAATGGCCCACTTTGGGCTCGCTGGCGCAGTTTTTCTAGCAATTTGGTATACAGCAATTCTGCATTCATCATCTATCCAATACTTTTATTCTGTTTAGCCGCTAACTCAGCAAAAAACTGCTCCAAAATAAGCGTAGCGCTATGGCTATCTAGATTGTCCTGCATCTTGGCGTCACCCTCTAAAACCGCAGAGGTATAGCGCTCATCCACCCATTGCACAGGCAGATGAAAGCGGCCATGCAATTGATTACCAAAGCGTTTAGCCTTCTGCGTCATCTCATGTTCAGTGCCGTCAGGATAGACTGGAAGACCAACCACCAGCTGATCTGGCTGCCACTCCTTAAGCAGGTCCTCAATCTCCTGAAAGCGCATTTGCGCATTTGCATGGGAAATCGTTTTTAGTGGATGGCCAACCCGACTGATGGAATTTCCGATCGCAACACCAATTCTGCGAGTCCCGTAATCAAAGGCCATGACGCCTTGACCACTAGGCATGCCCAGCCTCTCCTGAGAGATGCGAAACATCAAAGCCTAGATAGCTCATAGTGCGGGAATAACGTTCACCTACAGGGGTATTAAAAATAATCTCCACCATTTGGGCTTGCGATAGTGGCACATTCATCCAGCCATTGAGGCTAATCTCTTCTTCCAATTGACCGGCACCCCAACCTGAATAGCCCAAAGTCATCAAAAATGGACTTGGTCCAGTGCCGGCGGCAACTGCCTCCAGGACATCTTTAGAAGTCGTCATTGTGAGACCTCCAGGCACAATTAATGAAGATCGATAGCTGGGATTGTCCATGGGCGCATGGAGCACAAAACCACGCTCAACCTGAACAGGGCCTCCAAAATAGACCGGTTGTTCTAGAAGTGGAGCAATTTCCAGCTTCAGGTCAATCTTGTCAAACAAGGTCGCCATATTGACCTCAGTGGGTCGATTCACAACCAAGCCCATCGCACCTCTTTCAGTGTGCTCAAAAAGATAGATGACAGTTCCTGCAAAATTAGGATCTTGCATGCCTGGCATGGCAATTAAGAATTGATTAGCCAGATGGTCGGCCGAAAAAGAAATGGCGGGATCTAAATCAGACCTGGGGTCCGAAGCTTCATGGGAGGCTTTTTTGGCCGTAGACATATAGGTGATATTTTACCGAATATCTAGAGTTTCCCGGTAACCCAATAGGCAGCCAAACCAATTAATTCGTGTAGCAGTCGATTCCACAACCTAGACCCTTCGGTAAGATCAAAAACGCCCCAGTGAACCGAGGAAACAGAGGTCCCCGTTTGATAATCGACCGGCACAGGGATTACCGCTATCTCTTGTTTCTGAAAAAGCTGAATGGAACGATACATATGGCTCGCAGAGGTAATCAGGAGCACAGGCTTAATTGCTTCATTTTCACCATGGATTTGCTTCAATATTTGTTTAATAAACAATACATTCTCATAGGTATTGCGTGATTGATTTTCATAATAGCCAGGATGCCCTTCCAAGCCTTGTTCATGTACCAAAGCCCTAAAAGCATCTGCCTCAGAAATGCCTCTGGGTACAAGCTTGCCAGAAAAACCACTATAAATAAAAGGGGTGTTTGGGTATGTGCGCATCAACTCCAAAGCCTTGGTGACACGCTCCGCAGAGCCTTCAAGAGATACCTCGCCACGCTCGGGACCTATGAGTCCGCCTTTGACTGCGCCACCTAAAATAACAATAGCCCCTACCTGATCCCCCGCAATACCCGTTAAAGGTGATTTTGGAACCAGGTCTTCTAAAATACGGAGGGGGAGCTCAGAGGTGGGCAGGTAACCCACTACCAACAAATCCATCAGCCCGAGCAGTAAAAACCGTTTAACTAAATGGGTTTTTCTAAGACCCAGGAAAAGAACAGCTAACAATATAAATAGGAGAGCCCAATTGAGAGGCTCAATACCAAACTGCACTACTTTAGAAAGAATAAAAAAGATCGTATCCATTGTTAATAGGGATCTTAACCCGCCCATCAAGCAAGGCCCCTCAAATAGCCCTAATATAGGGGCTATGCAAAAAGCACTTGTTTGGCTCCGTCGCGATTTACGCCTGTATGACCAGGCAGCCCTGCATCATGCCCTTAAAAATAGCAGCTCAGTTTGGCTGGCATTTATATTTGATCAGGAAATTCTTGAACCTTTGATCGAAAAGGACAGTGTCAATGAACTCACGCCCGATCGGCGGGTTGATTTCATTTGGCAAGGACTGAAACAATTGGATGCTGAACTGCGACAGCAAGGTGGCGGGCTGATTGTGCAATTTGGTAAACCAGTTGATTGCATTCCTCAGATTGCGCAAGCACTGGGGGTACAAACCGTTTACACCAATCATGACTATGAACCGAACGCCATTGCCAGAGATACGGCTGTATCTGTCTTACTAAAAAAGCACGGTATTGAATTTGAGACTTTTAAAGATCAAGTCATTTTTGAGAAGAAAGAAATTCTCACTAACTCAAATACGGTCTTTTCTATTTTCACGCCGTATAAAAATAATTGGCTCAAAACCTTACAAGATAAAGATTTGGCCGCCTATGACTGCACCCCAAAAAAGGGCCAATTTGCAGCCATCCCAAAACCACTAGATAAACCGCTCCCCTCACTAGAGTCGATGGGCTTTTGTGCCACTGGGATTGAAAGCCATCTCCCACCCAGCCCCGAGGGAGGGCAAGCCCTTCTTGAGGATTTCTTAACACGCATTGATCACTATCAAATTGGTAGAGACTTCCCTGCAGTGAAGGGGGTCAGCTATCTCTCAACTCATTTACGCTTTGGCATGCTCTCGATTAGAGGCTTGGTGCGAGAAGCGCACCGCCGGATGCTGGCCGGAAGTATGGGCGCAACGATTTGGCTCAGCGAACTCATTTGGCGTGATTTCTATTTCATGATTTTGTCTAATCACCCACGACTAGCTCAGGGTGTGAGCTTCAAACCTGACTATGACAATATCCAATGGGAAAGCGGTCCTCATGCCAAAAAGCTTTTTTCCGTATGGTGTGAAGGTAAAACAGGCTATCCACTAGTAGATGCCGCCATGCATCAACTCAATCAAAGTGGCTATATGCATAATCGTCTGCGGATGGTGGTAGCCAGTTTTCTAACAAAAGATTTGGGAATCGATTGGCGCTGGGGTGAAGCCTACTTTGCTAAGCATCTCAATGATTTTGAGCTATCTTCAAATAATGGTGGATGGCAGTGGGCCTCCTCTTCGGGTTGCGATGCACAACCGTATTTCCGCATATTTAACCCCATCACCCAATCAGAGAAATTTGATCCAGAAGGTAAATTTATCAAACGTTATTTACCTCAGTTGAGCAAGCTTTCAAAAAAATCCATTCATGCGCCATGGCGCTCAGGGCATATTGAACTTGAGGCTGCCGACTTACTACTCGGACGTGATTACCCTTTACCGGTTGTCGATCATGATGAGGCGCGCAAAAAGACCTTGGTTCGATATAGCGTTGTCAAAAAAGTGACCCCTGAATAAGCATTGAATTTTGCAGTGTTACGCAATTACCCTTTAAGATAAGACATGAGCAAGATTTATGCTGTTGGGGATGTACAGGGATGCGCACCCTCACTGAAGTCCTTAATTAAAAAAGTTCCCGCTAAATCAAATTTGATTTTCTTGGGGGACTTGGTTAATCGCGGCCCAGATTCATTGGGAGCGCTCCGCATACTTAAAAAGTTACAAGAAAGTGGTCGTGCTGAATGCATTTTAGGCAACCATGACCTTCATTTGCTAGCCATTGATGCGGGTCTACGCAAACCCAAGGGGCTCGATACTGTCGATGGCATTCTGAAAGCTCCTGATCGTGCAGAACTGATTGATTGGATCCGCAATAGGCCAATGGCCCTTAGCAACGGCAAAGTACTTGCTGTACATGCCGGTGTTCTCCCGCAATGGAGCCTGGAGCAAACACTTGAATACGCACATGAAGTAGAAAAAGTCTTACGCAAAAAAACCTATAAAGACTTTCTGGCCAATATGTATGGCAATACTTCTAATAAATGGGCAAATTCTCTTAAGGGCTATGAGCGCTTAAGAGTGATCACCAACACACTCACTCGTTTACGTTTTTGCACACCATCCGGACAAATGGAGTTTGAAAGTGCCCAGGGATTAGAAAAGGGTCCTAAAGGTTACGTACCGTGGTTCAAGGCACCTAAACGCAAAACCGAGGAGACCCTAATTTATTTTGGCCACTGGTCAACACTAGGCCTCCTAAGACAAAACAATGTAATTGGTCTGGACACTGGTTGCGTGTGGGGCGGCAAATTGACTGCGATGGAAGTCCCGGATTCCAATAAAGACTCTAAAAAATTAGAGATTATTCAAGTGGCTGGCTATAAGCATCCACTACGCATGTAGGCCGCTTACACCCGTTTAAACGCTTTTTCTGCTGCAGCAATGATCGCTGCTACCACTTCATTATCGTGCGCAATCGAAGTAAATCCAGCTTCATAGGCTGATGGTGCCAAGTAAACACCTTCATCCAACATTGCATGAAAGAATTTCTTAAAAGCGTCGATATTGGTTTTAGTCACTTCCTCAAAAGAGGTGGGGACTTTGGATGCAAAATAAAAGCCAAACATGCCGCCTACGCTATCCACAGCAAACGGAATCTGTGCTTTATCAGCAGCTTGCTTTAAGCCGGCCATGAGTTTTTCTGTTTGCGCAGTAAGGCATTCATAAAAGCCCGCACGAGAAATAATCTCTAAAGTCTTTAGCCCAGATGCAACGGCGACTGGATTGCCAGATAAAGTACCTGCCTGATAGACGTTACCCAAAGGGGCAAGCTTGGACATAATCTCTTTTTTACCCCCGAAAGCAGCCATGGGCATACCTCCACCCATCACCTTCCCTAGGCAAGTTAAATCGGGAGTAATACCCTGCAATGACTGCGCACCCCCTAATGCCACTCGGAAACCCGTCATGACTTCGTCATAAATCAATACCGCACCATGCTTTGCAGTCAGACTGCGCATTGCACCCAAAAACTCACTCGCAGGCTGAATT
>Ga0364893_10331_pt1 | contig 23767 bp, 23 predicted proteins | sample ExccelJu500001D3_FD_206943 | JGI IMG/M metagenome (GOLD analysis project Ga0364893, IMG submission 206943) | Enriched cells from Trout Bog Lake Hypolimnion, Wisconsin, USA - BchlTB.July16.5000.01.D3 | ecosystem: Environmental > Aquatic > Freshwater > Lake > Hypolimnion/Profundal zone | place: USA...
TTGGTGATGATTGCACTATTTACCAAGGCGTCACGCTGGGTGGTACCTCGCTTTATAAAGGCATCAAACGTCACCCTACACTTGGTAAAGGCGTGGTTGTCAGTGCCGGCGCCAAAGTCTTAGGCGGATTTACGGTGGGTGATGGAGCACGTGTTGGCTCCAACGCAGTTGTCCTGAAAGAAATTCCGGCGGGCGCAACCGCTGTTGGCATTCCAGCACGCATTCTTCATCCTGATTTGCCTCAAAGCGTCGATAGCAAAGCAAAGGAATATTTTTCAGCCTATGGCATCACCCCAAACATTGATGATCCTGTTTCAATGGCGCTCAAGGGCTTAATTGATATTAGCCTGGAACAAGAGGCAAAAATACATGCTTTAGAGCAAGCGCTTGCCAAATTGAGTAATAGTCCAGCCCAGCCCAGCGGCGAATCTAGCGATGCCAAGCGTGATCTGGGCGCCCTCAAGGAATGGCTTAAAGAGTAAGTCGGAAATAAAAAAGCGTACCAATGTACGCTTGAGGTTTTTAATGCAAGGTGTGTGAGCCGGGATTCTCAGGTTCGTCACCCAAGAAGTCATCCTCATCACCATCGTCACCCTCAATGGGCATGCCAAAGCTAAAACTATCGCCGCCCTCAGGATGGCGATTTTCAATCTCATCATCCGTTGCCGCGCGCACATCCTCTACCTGAACCCAAAAACGCAGTGCCATGCCTGCTAGTGGATGATTGCCATCTAGCACCACCTGGTTATCAGCTACATCCGTAACGGTATAAATTAAGGGCTCTTCGTCCTCATCGCTATCAACGGCCGCATGCTCAACATCTTCCTCATCAGCTTCTGGAACGCCCTCAAATTGCATGCCCACTTCTAAAGGCTCGGGGAAGCGCACACGCGGTTCGATTTTTAATAAGTCGGGATCATACTCACCAAAGGCTTCACTAGGTTCAAGCTGAATACTCGCTTCATAGCCAACATCCTGGCCATCTAACAAGGATTCAATCTTGGGAAAAGTACCTTCGTAACCACCGTGCAGGTATACCATCGGGGTATCAGGTTCTTCGATGACATTATTTTGTGCATCGGTTAACTTATAACGTAAGGATACGATGGTGTTTTTTTCAATCTTCATGCGGAATTCTTCAGACATTCGTTTTTAATCAATCTTAATATTGCTTTTACTTTATGACCTCATTTTACTTGAGCAAGCCATACGAACCCCCGCATGCCCCCAAAGACCTTCCCTTGGATGAGCCATGGGCCTTATTGGGAAAAATCAGTCCACAGCAGTTCATGAAAACCTATTGGCATAAAAAGCCATTGTTGGTTCGACAGGCTATTCCTGCATTTGCAATGGCTAAAGAAGAGAAGATTGCCTTATCGAGCCCCATTTCAGCCGACACGCTCTTTGCGCTTGCCGGTCAAGAAATGGCAGAAACCAGATTAATTAAGTCAAAACCCTGGAGCTTGACCGAGGGCCCACTGAAAAAAAGGGCTATTCCAAGTCTGAAAGATCAAAATTGGACGCTCTTACTTCAGGGCATGGAAGCCCATCACCCTGCGGCAGCCAACATCCTCTCTTGGTTTCGTTTTATTCCAGACGCTCGCTTAGATGATCTGATGATTAGTATTGCAGGTCTTGGAGGTGGTGTAGGCCCCCATTTTGACTCTTATGACGTCTTTCTCATTCAGATGGCTGGACGCCGCCAGTGGCGCATTTCCGCCCAAGAAGATTTATCTCTAAACCCCAATCTACCGCTCAAGATTTTGCAGAAATTTGAGCATGATCAAGAGTGGGTTCTAGAGCCAGGTGACATGCTTTACCTACCCCCTCACATTGCCCATGATGGCATTGCACTCGATAGCGGTTGTCAAACTTGGTCGATAGGCTTTAGAGCCCCCACTTATCGAGAATTGCTACGCGAAGGCTTGTGGCGTCTTGCCGAATCCTTTGATGACGTTCCTGCGCTTGCTAGCCTCTATAGCGATCCCAAGCAAGAGGCTTGCCTGCATCCAGAGCAAGTTCCAGAGCAGATGATCAAGCAACTTCAGGGTAGTTTGGCCAGTCTCAAATTAGACCAAATCGAGACGTTTTTACCTGGAATTGCCTCATATTTAAGCGAACCCACGCCCCAGGCCTTTTTTGATGGACCCACCCATTGCCTGACTGCTAGTCAATTTGCACGCAATCTAGAAAAAAAGGTGCTCAAGACACACCCCCAAACCCGAATTCTTTCGATAGGAACTCAGGTTTATTGCAATGGGGACGAGGTCACCCAAGATCAGGCGGTGGAAATCCAAGCCGCATGGCGCACACTATCGAAGGATAAAGCGCTCGACCCCAATAAAACCTTGAGCAAAAAACTAAAGCCGAAAGGTGGGGACAGTCTTTTTGAGGCCTATATGGCAGGCTGGCTCATTTTTGAAGATCAAGCAAAGACATGGCTATAATAAATACTGGAAAACACCTAGGGAGTTTCCCCGTGTTAATTCCAACAACAATTACCGGTAATTGGTGTTAATTTTTTTTAAGAGGAAATTACAAATGAAGAAGTCACTCGTACTCGTAGCATTGTTCGCTATTGCTTTGGCCGCTTGCGGTAAAAAAGAAGAAGCTAAACCTGCTGAAGCCGCTGCTCCTGCTGCACCTGCTGCTGCTCCTGCTGCTGAAGCTCCAGCTGCTCCTGCTGCACCTGCTGCTGCTCCTGCTGCTGGCAAGTAATCTTCTTCTTGAAGAAAAAAAGCCGCTGCAAAGCGGCTTTTTTGTCGCCTGCCGTTTCTTATCTCTAAGTATTAGGCAGAAAAAACAACTCCCCCTATCGAGAAAGTTGCTCTGTTAACATCGTCAACAACTGTAAGCCAGCCGGTGTATTTTCTGGGCCACCATCCGCATTTTGAACCGTCACAATTGATGCACCATCTCCATTTGCCTTAACTAAGATCCGATATTTCTTAGCCTTCAAGATTGACTCATCATCATTGCTACTAAATAATCCTGAGAAGAATCCTTTCTTTTCGCCCGTCTCCTTAGAATTAACGTAACGGACATAATAAATTCCAATAGAGCGATCACGATCTTCAACAGTAAAATTCGATCGATCTAGCGCCAATCCAACGTCTCTCCACGCACGATCAAAGCCAGAGTTCAAATCAATATGTGCAGCATTTGCATCCCCCTGAACCAACTTAGCCTTGGGAATCTTTGCTGCAAGCGGCACAGAGGCCATTGCTTTGGCTTGCTCCTGAGTCATACCTAAACGCTGCATTAAGCGGGACAAAAATGCAGCCTCCAACTCAGGATCATTGGGGCGCTTCGTCCATATAGTGGAACCGCAAGCACCACTAGAATCTGTGCACTTCTCAATAGACCCTTGTTGGGTAATAAAAATTTCTGTTACGTTTGGCTTGATAGCTTCAAGACGTGTTTTGTAGCGATCCCTCTCGCCAGTGTCATAAATCGAATCTAGAGCGCCTCCCAAAAAGGAACGTAGCCAGTCTTGTGGAACCTTTGCGCGATTCTCTACCCAGTCAGTCTCCATTATTCCAGTAGATGGAGAATCAATCACCAGCAAAAATCCATTCTCCTGCCAAAAATCTTTCACTTGGGGGTATAAATCAGCGGCAGGCCTCTCAACTACCAGCCAGCGACGATCACCATCGCGCTCAATGTGCATTCCTGGTATGCCATTCAATACATTGGATTTCATCTGCGCAGTCTTTTTGACAGCAGCGGAATACTCAGACATCGTTGCGCTGCCATCCTGAACTACATAGCGTCGATCCGCTTGCGCTGTAATTAAATCCGGCGGATAAGATAAATTAGGTCCACGCACAGCGCCTGTATTTTTGTAGTCAACCGTATCATTCGTTGTGACTGATTTGCAGCCAACTAGGCTTGCTGCAGTAATCGCAATTGCGCAAAAAGATATAGAGTGTCGACGAAAAAATTGCATCATTTGGTTCATAGTAAGCCAGCCTGTTTCATTGCGGTTTTCAGAGGCTCTCGCAAAGAGGCGCTCAAAGGGGTTAATGGCAAACGAATACCAGCAGTGATTTTGCCCATTTCATGTAGGGCCCACTTCACTGGAATTGGATTGGCTTCGGTAAACATGGCTTTATGCACGGCCAATAGTTGATATTGAATAGCGCGAGTTTTGACAACATCGTCAGACATAGCGGCAACACAAAGCTCATGCATTAAGCGTGGGGCAATATTGGCAGTGACAGAAATATTTCCCTTGCCACCCATCAACATCAGCATTGCTGCAGTTAAATCATCACCTGAAAATACAGAAAAATCGCTGTACCCTGCACGCTTCAGATCGGCAATTAAGAGTGTGCCACGCTCAAGGCTTCCAGTGGCATCTTTAATGCCAATGATTCCAGGCACATCGGCCAATCGAACCACGGTATCACCCGCTAAATCAGCAACGGTTCGCCCTGGTACGTTATATAAAATCACAGGTAGATCAACAGCCTCAGCAATTTTTTTGAAGTGAGCGTACATGCCCTCTTGTGTAGGCTTGTTGTAATAAGGCACCACTTGAAGACTGGCATCAGCGCCAACATTTTTAGCAAACTTCGTTAACTCAATCGCTTCTTGGGTAGAGTTTCCACCAGTGCCGGCAATTACCGGAATGCGTCCAGCAATATGTTCAACCGTTACACGAATCAGTTCACAGTGCTCTTGAACGGAGACAGTGGGTGATTCACCACTTGTGCCAACAATCACAATGCCATCGGTACCTTCGGCTACGTGCCAGTCCAAGAGACTACGCAGGCCATCGAAATCAAGACTGCCGTCCTCAAACATGGGAGTAACAATGGCTGGCATACTCCCAGCTATGGGATTTTTACTACCTTTAGAGTGTGCTGTATTTGTCACTGAACTTATACCGAATCCGTACCTGTATTAACCATGAAATTGTAACGGAATGCGCCCTTTTTGCTCGCCTTTTACGGTGCAAATCCGTTGAACCATGGCGGGTTTAGGCACTTCTTCATAAATATCCTCATAAGCGAGCACTTTTAGGCCTTGATTGTGCGCAAAAGCCAATAATTCACCGGGTTTAAGCAAAAAATTCGGGTTTGAGGGTTTACCAAATTGGGCATTTCCTTGGGCAAAGGTTTCATAAATCAAAACCCCTCCCTCCTCGAGCATTTCTGGCAAGCGATCCAAATAAGGGCGGTACAGGTAGTTAGTCACCACAATCCCAGAAAAACGCTCACCATCGAGCGGCCAATCTTCACCCTCTAAGTTCATCGCCCTAGCAGTCACTGTAGGCAAGTGATTTTGTGAGATTGTGCCGATATCTTGATCAACCGCCATTACTTGATAACCCAACTGAGCTAAAAAAGTAGTATGCCGGCCTGATCCACAGGCAAGATCTAAAACCAAACCATTTTTAGAGATCAGCGGCGCATAACGCCTTACCCAATCAGATGGGAGGCTTAATGAATCATGCGGATGACTCAAGACTGACACGCTCTTAGTCGTACGCCAGCCCCATTGCTTCGCGAACTTCGCGCATGGTTTCTTGTGCCACTTTTCGCGCCTTGTCGCAACCATCAGCAATGATGGAGCGGAGCAAGCTAGGGTCATCCAAATACTTTTGTGCACGCTCAAACATTGGTTGCTGCTCGAGTAAGATGGCATCAATCACGGGCTGCTTGCACTCTAGACAACCAATACCTGCTGATTGACATTCTTTCTGAACCCATTGCTTAGTCTCATCATTCGAATACACCGTATGTAGCTGCCACACTGGGCAACGAGCAGGATCACCTGGATCAGTTCTACGAACACGCGCCGGATCAGTTGGCATCGTGCGGATAGACTTGATGACATCCTCCGGCTTCTGGCGAATACTAATGGTGTTGCCATAGGACTTGGACATTTTTTGCCCGTCAATTCCAGGCATGCGCGATGCTGCAGTCAGCAATGCTTGTGGCTCAGGCAGAATAATTTTGCGAGCACCTTCTAAGAAGCCAAATAAGCGTTCACGATCAGCCATCGACAAACTTTGCGCCTCTTGCAGCAAGGCTTTTGCTTGCTCTAAGGCCTCATCGTCGCCCCGCTCTTGGAAGGCTACTCTTAATTCTGCGTACATTTTGGCGCGCTTACTACCCAGCTTCTTCACAGCCTCCAAGGCCTTTTCTTCAAAACCAGGCTCACGACCGTATAGATAGTTAAAGCGGCGCGCGACTTCACGTGTCATTTCAACATGAGGCACCTGGTCTTCGCCCACAGGGACAAACTGCGCTCGATAAATCAAGATATCGGCAGCTTGCAGTAATGGATAGCCCAGGAAACCATACGTCTGCAAATCTTTTTCTTTGAGCTTCTCAATCTGATCTTTGTAAGTAGGTACGCGCTCTAACCAACCCAGTGGTGTACCCATCGAAAGCAAGAGAAATAGTTCTGCATGCTCAGGTACCTTACTTTGAATAAATAAAGTGGCCTGATTGGGATCCACTCCAGCAGCCAACCAATCAACCACCATATCCCATACCGACTGCTCTATCACATCGGGTGTTTCGTAATGGGTGGTTAATGCATGCCAATCAGCAACAAAAAAGAAGCAGGGATATTCATTTTGTAGCTTCACCCAATTCTTCAAAACACCATGGTAATGGCCAAGGTGCAGGCTACCAGTTGGTCGCATGCCTGAGAGTACACGTTCAGCAAACATCTTTATCTTTATTCTTTGTTGTAATGAGGAAATAGGTTAATGCAATACAGACCAAATCGGGGTCAGGTTATCTGGGAGCAAAGGCAATACACCCAAATCAATATGACTTTCATGGGGATCATGAAAGTCAGACCCACGCGAGGCTAGGAAGCCATATTGCTGGGCTATTTTGCCGTATGTTTTATATTGATCAGGGCTATGGCTACCAGTAATCACCTCTATACCCAGTCCACCCAACTCCTTAAAGCGGATGAATAACTGCTCCATCTGCATTGCATTAAAGGAATATCTACCGGGGTGGGCAATCACCGCTACTCCGCCTGCCGCCTTGATCCAAGCAAGAGCATCTTCAAGCTTGGCCCACATATGCGGCACATAACCGGGCTTATCTTCGACTAAATAATTTTTAAATACCTGTTCGGTATTTTTGCAGATACCCTGCTCCACCAAAAAACGCGCAAAGTGGGTTCTCGAAATCAAATCATGGTTACCGGCAAAATGGAGTGCGCCCTCATACGCGCCTGGTATTCCGGCCTTGAGTAATTGCTCAGCCATGAGCTTGGCGCGATTTCCGCGACCATTTCTCGTCTGACGCAGACCTTCTACTAGGCTGCTATTGTCTGGATCAATTCCAAGCCCAACGATATGGATCGTTTGCCCCATCCAAGTCACTGAAATTTCAACGCCGCTCAGATACTTCATTCCAAGGGCTTTGGCGGCATCTGAGGCACGCTTTTGTCCGCCTAGCTCATCATGATCAGTTAAAGCCCACAAGCGCACACCATTGGCATAGGCGCGCTGAGCCAATTCTTCCGGAGTTAAAGTCCCGTCAGAAACGACCGAGTGGCAATGCAAATCGGCATTGAGGCTTAAATTAATGATCATTAGCCTATTTTAGGTCAAGCTGGTGTCAATTACCCGACGCGGTGCATCTAAGTAATCTCGAGACTGCATTTCTATCAAGCGGGAGACAGTTCTGGAGAATTCAGCTGTAATTTGGCCCTCTGTATACAGCTCGGGGGCATCGACTTCGGCAGAAATGATTAATTTGACTTTATGGTCATATAAAACATCAATCAGCCAAATAAATCGCCGCGCCTCATTGGTCATCCTGGGAGGCATATAGGGCACCCCAGACAAAATAACAGTATGAAAGCGCTTTGCAATCTCGAGGTAGTCGTTTTGAGAGCGCGGACCACAACACAGCGTCTTAAAGTCAAACCACACTACCCCATCACCCATATGCAAAGGCTTTAATTCGCGTGATTCAATATTTAAACTGGGATTGGATGGCTCTTGCTGATTACCAATTAAAGCGTGAAACATCTCCAATAAACGGGCATCGGATTGCGCATTTAAAGGGGTTAGGTAGGCCTCCACTTGCGCCATCTGTACGCGACGATAGTCATTGCCAGCATCTACATTCAAAATATCAAGCTGATCTTCTAGCAGCTTGATGGCAGGCAAAAGGCGATCGCGATGCAAGCCATTTGGATAGAGTTGATCGGGGCGATAGTTAGATGTCATCACAAACTGCACCCGATCAGCAAACAAGGCGCTAAGCAAGCGATACAAAATCATGGCATCCGCAATATCGTTGATATGAAATTCATCAAAACAAATCAAACGATAGCGTTTTGAAATGCGTAAGGCGAGCTCGTTTAAGGGGTCGGCCAAACCAGATAACTCATGTAGCTCACGATGAACTTCACGCATGAACTCATGAAAATGAATGCGTATCTTTTTTTCTAGCGGTGATGCAGCAAAGAAGCAATCCATTAAAAAAGATTTGCCGCGCCCCACCCCGCCCCATAAATATAAACCGCGAGGAAGTTTAGGTTTAAAGAGTTTCTTTTTTAGCCTATTGCTACGGATTTCTTTATAAGCAATCCACTCGTCTTCACAGACTTGCAAACGTTCGATAGCAGCAAGCTGCGCGGGATCAGTGTGATACCCGCGCGCCTTTAACTCTTGATGGTAATACTCTAAAGCCTTCAATTACATGTTTAATGCGCGTTTATCTGTCGCCAAGGCTGCCTCACGAACCACTTCAGACAGACTTGGATGTGGATGACAGATACGTGCAATATCTTCAGCAGCCGCTTTAAATTCCATTGCAACTGCAGCTTCAGCAATCAAATCGGATGCATTAGCGCCAATAATATGAACACCCAAGATTTCATCGGTATTCGAATCAGCCAAGACCTTAACAAAACCATCAGCACGACCCATTCCCAACGCACGGCCATTGGCAGCAAATGGGAACTGGCCCGGCTTATAAGCGCGGCCTTCAGCCTTGAGTTGTTCTTCAGTTTTACCAACCCAAGCAATTTCTGGATCGGTATAAATCACCCATGGAATACAGTTGTAATCAATATGGGGTTTTTGACCAGCAATCACTTCAGCAACCAAGACGCCTTCGTCTTCAGCTTTGTGTGCCAACATGGGTCCGCGCACAACATCACCAACTGCATACACACCCGGTGCAGCTGTGGCACAAGTATGATCATCAATCGGAATAAAGCCGCGCTCATCGACTTTCAAACCAATCTTGTCTAAGCCGAGATTTTCGGTATTTGGCACCCGTCCAACGGAAACAATCAAACGATCACATTCCAACTTACTGGCTTTTCCAGTGGCATCGGTGTAGTTGACTACTACACCCTTCTTGTCAGCTTTTACTTCACCAATCTTGACGCCAGTGCTGATGTTGAGGCCTTGTTTGCTCAGTAACTTTTGCGCTTCTTTAGCAATACCTTGATCACAAGCGCCCAAGAAAGAAGGCATTGCTTCCAAAATAGTCACATCAGAGCCCACGCGACGCCAAACAGAACCCAATTCCAAACCGATGACGCCGGCACCAATCACACCCAGCTTCTTAGGTACGGAATCAAACTTGAGGGCACCCTCGTTATCGCAGATCAATACATTATCAACAGTAATACCTGGCAAATGACGTGCTTTAGAGCCAGTTGCAATAATCACATTTTTTGCAGTGACAGTTTCTTTATCCTTGCCATCAATCTTGACTTGATAGCCATCAGCCGTTTTGCCTTCAAAAGAAGCGTGGCCTTTTAATAGCGTAATTTTATTCTTACGGAATAAAAACTGAATACCGCCGGTCATCTTAGTCACGATGTCATCTTTGCGAGAAATCATTTTCTTCGAATCGATACTCACAGAACCCACTTTAATTCCGTGGTCAGCGGCATGGTGCGCAATCTTTTCAAACTCTTCCGAAGATGCCAATAAGGCCTTAGAAGGAATGCAGCCAACATTCAAGCAGGTGCCACCTAGGCGCGGCTCCCCTTTTGGATCATCATAGGCATTAGATTCTGCACAGGCAACTTTAAATCCGAGTTGCGCTGCACGAATTGCAGCAATATAGCCCCCAGGGCCACCACCAATAACGAGTACATCAAAAGTTTGGCTCATGATCTTCCCTTCTTACAAATCAAGGAGAAGACGTGAAGGATCTTCTAAGGCATCCTTCATAGCTACCAAGCCTAAAACAGCCTCGCGACCATCGATGATTCGGTGATCATAAGAAAGCGCTAAGTAGTTAATTGGACGAATCACAATCTGACCATTTTCGACAACTGCACGCTCTTTAGTAGCATGAATGCCCAAGATTGCTGATTGGGGTGGATTAATGATTGGAGTAGAAAGCATTGAGCCAAATACCCCTCCATTGGAGATAGAGAATGTGCCGCCAGTCAACTCTTCAATCGTCAACTTACCTTCACGAGCTTTGACGCCAAACTCAGCAATCTTTTTCTCAATGTCAGCTAAATTCATTTGGTCTACATCACGCAAGATAGGCACCACTAAACCACGTGGTGAACTCACGGCAATGCCAATATCAAAATAACCGTGGTAGATGATGTCATTGCCATCAACAGAAGCATTGAGAAGCGGGAATTTTTTCAAAGCATGTGTAGCCGCTTTGACAAAGAAAGACATGAAGCCCAACTTAACACCATGGACCTTCTCAAATTGATCTTTGTATTTATTGCGCATTGCAATCACCGGCGCCATATTGACTTCATTAAAAGTTGTCAAAATCGCATTATTTGCTTGTGACTCAAGCAAGCGCTCTGCAATACGAGCGCGTAAACGACTCATAGGTACGCGCTCTTCTGGACGATCGCCCATTGGAATTGGTGCAGTTGCTACAGGTGCTGCTTTAGAAGCTCCAGCAACCGCATTCAAGGCATCGCCTTTTGTAATGCGGCCGTCTCGACCAGATCCTGCAACCTGGTTTGCACTTAAATTATTCTCCGCCATCAACTTAGCAGCAGATGGAGCTGCGGCTGCACTAGATTGAGCTGCAGGGGCAGCTGCCTTGGCAGGCGCTGGTGCCGCGGCAGGAGCTGCGGCTTCAACGGCGGTACTATCAATTTTTGCAATCAGCTCATCTGCTACTACCGTGCCACCATCGGCAACAACCAGTTCTGTAATTACACCGGCGGATGGCGCAGGCACTTCAAGCACTACTTTGTCGGTTTCGATTTCCACCAAGATCTCGTCCTGAGCAACGGCGTCACCTACCTTTTTTTTCCACTGCAATAAGGTAGCTTCCGCTACAGATTCAGAGAGTTGGGGTACTTTAACTTCGAATATGGCCATGATTAATCCTATCTATATATTGATGTTGGTTATGTCGACGATTATTTCGTGATCACATAACCTTTAAGTTTGGCAAATGCTGCATTGAGTAATGATTTTTGTTGTTCTTGGTGAAGATGCGCATATCCGCAAGCAGGAGATGCAGAAGCAGGACGGCCGGCATAAGCCAACTTCATACCGTCGGCCATATTCTCCAAAATATTATGCTGCACAAAGAACCACGCCCCTTGGTTTTGTGGCTCATCCTGACACCAAATCACTTCTTCCAATTTAGGGTATTTTTTCAACTCAGCAGCCAATGCCTTATGCGGGAATGGATACAACTGCTCTAAGCGAATAATCGCAACATCGGTAATCTTCTTATCAGTACGTGCTTTGACCAAATCGTAGTAAACCTTACCAGAGCACATAATTAAACGAGTCACTTGCTTGCCATCAATCGATTCATCACGTTCAGGCAGAATCGTTTGGAAGCCGCCTTTGGTAAATTCAGATAATGGTGAAGCAGCTTCTTTATTGCGCAATAGAGATTTTGGTGTCATCAAGATCAGCGGTTTGCGGAACTGACGAATCATTTGACGACGCAATACGTGAAAGATCTGGGCTGCGGTTGTAGGCTGAATCACTTGCATATTAGTGTCAGCACAGAGCTGCATGAAACGCTCTAGGCGTGCTGATGAGTGCTCAGGACCCTGACCTTCATAGCCGTGTGGCAACATCATCACCAAACCGTTAGCGCGACCCCACTTCACCTCACCAGATGCGATAAATTGGTCGATCACCACTTGAGCGCCGTTAGCAAAGTCGCCAAACTGCGCTTCCCAGATAGTCAAAGTGTTTGGTTCTGCTGCTGCATAACCATACTCAAAGCCCAATACCGCCTCTTCTGAGAGGATGGAATCAATCACAAGGAATGGGGCTTGATCCTTAGCTACATGACGCAATGGCATGTAAGTACCAGAATCCCATTTCTCGCGGTTCTGATTATGCAAAACAGCGTGACGATGGGTAAAGGTGCCGCGTCCACTATCCTCTCCAGACAAGCGCACCGGATAACCGCTAGCTACCAAAGAGGCAAAAGCCATGTGCTCGCCCATACCCCAATCAATATTGATCTCACCGCGACCCATCGCTGCGCGATCTTTGTAGACCTTCTCAACTAGCGGGTGTACCTTGAAGTCTTCAGGAATGGTAGAAATCTTCTCGGCCAAACGCTTCCACTCCGCCAAAGGAATAGCAGTATCAGCTTCGTCGGTCCACTTCTTATTGAGGAAGGGACTCCAATCGACCGCAAACTTACCCTTGAAATTACTCAGTACAGGATCAGAGGTTTGTTTACCGGCATCCATTGCAGCGCGATACTCTTTGACCATGAGGTCACCAGTACCAACAGGCAACACACCTTGCGCCTCTAATTTATCCGCATACACCTTACGTGTACCAGGATGAGCAGCAATAATTTTGTACATCAAGGGCTGCGTCATCGCAGGTGTATCTTGCTCGTTGTGACCCAATTTACGAAAACAAACAATATCAATCGCAACGTCTTTATGAAATTGAGTGCGGAACTCAACCGCCAATTTAGTTGCCAAAACAACTGCCTCTGGATCATCTCCATTGACGTGTAGCACGGGCGCATCAACTACTTTCATGATGTCAGTGCAATACAAGCTTGAACGTAAATCGCGAGGATCAGAAGTTGTAAAGCCAATCTGGTTATTAATGACGATGTGCACCGTACCGCCAGTGGAGTAACCGCGAACCTCAGACATTGCTAGTGTTTCTTGCATCACACCTTGACCAGCAATAGCCGCGTCACCATGTACCAACACGGGCAGAACTTGCTCACCCAACATATCGCCACGGCGCTCCATACGGGCACGTGCTGAACCTTCCACTACTGGGTTCACGATTTCTAGATGGGAGGGGTTAAACGCCAAGGATAAATGTACCGGGCCAGCGGGAGTTGAAATATCGCTCGAGAAACCTTGGTGATATTTAACGTCACCGGCAGGTAATGTTTCAGGGCCCTTATGCTCAAACTCAGCAAATAAGTCGGTAGGCATTTTGCCCAAGGTATTTACTAAAACATTCAGACGACCACGATGGGCCATGCCAATCACAATCTCTTGAACACCTTTAGAGCCAGCCTCACGGATCAATTCATCCATACAGGCAATAAAGCTTTCGCCACCCTCGAGTGAGAAACGCTTTTGACCAACGTATTTCGCTTGAAGATAGCGCTCCAGACCTTCTGCCGCAGTTACGCGATCTAAAATCTGACGCTTTTCTTCGACATTAAATTTAGGGGTTGAGCGAATCGACTCTAATTTTTCTTGCCACCATTTTTTAATTTTCTGGTCGGCAATAAACATGTACTCAACACCAATCGTGCCGCAATAGGTCTCGCGCAATGCCTGCAATAATTCGCGTAAGGGCATTTGCGTTTTACCAAAAAAGGTATTGCTAGTGTTGAAGACGATATCCATATCGCCATCAGTAAAGCCATAAAAAGCAGGATTCAATTCTGGGATGTCCGGACGCTCAGTGCGTTTTAACGGATCAATATCGGCCCAGCGGTTTCCAACATTTCGGTATGCAGCAATCAGCTGCTGAACGGCAACGCGCTTGCGCCCCATTTCAGAGTCCGCTGAATCTGAAACAGTTCGGATGGGACCCTGCTTAGCGCGCTCAGCGAAAGAGGCAACAATCGGTCCATGGGCAATATCTGTTCTAGAAGAACCATCTGCCGCCGGAACTTGTTTCACATTATCAAAATAGGCTCGCCAATGATCTTCTACGGAAGTTGGATCAAGCAAATAGGATTCGTAGAGTTCTTCTACGTAAGGGGCGTTTCCGCCGAAGAGATAGGAGTTATCTCTTTGGTCCTGCATCATGATGCTCACCTTTCATCGGGTTTCCCGAATAAAAACTGTGGTTATAACCATCCGTTATGCGGCTCTACCGTTTGGCGGATTGCTCTGTGCAATTACTGGTACTACAGCAGTAATTTAACACGAGTAACCACCCTACTCTAAAGGACTTTCCCTGATTTTTTACCAAATCGGGGAAAGTCCCAAGGAAAACGATTAATAAGAGCTTTCCTACTTTCTTTTAATCACCTCCTGACAGATTCAAATGAATATGGTTTTTATTCTCTAAATCTTCAAACAAATAAATGGGATTAAGAACATATGAAAGCAATTACCCCGGACTTGGAATATCTCAGTACGCGTCAAAGTGCTAAAGTACTTCAAGTTTCCCTAGGAACAGTCCAAAAAATGGTTGAATTAGGTGAATTAATCGCCTGGAAAACCAGGGGCGGCCACCGCCGGATTCTAGTCAGCTCGCTAGAACAACAACTGCAGAGAAGAAAACGTGCGATGCGCCAAAAGACCACTCAAAAATGTATTGCAATGGGAATATTTAGGCGGATTGAAAATAGTCATGAATTAATGGAGTCAATTCAATTCTGGCAATTGAAGGTTGAAATGGAAATTGCGGTAGATAGCCTAGAGGGATTAATGACAGCTGTTTCTATAGCCCCAGATCTTATCTTTTTAGATGCATTGATTCCACCGGTAGAACAAGTCCATCTGATACATTATTTGAGCAAAAACAAGGACACACAGAGCATTCCTATTTTGGTAGATGAAGGTTTTATCAAACTACACCCTGGTGTGATCAGTTTGGCAGATCAAAACTCCTATGGAATTCCTCTAGAACGACCGGCACAGATCAAGGAAGATCTCGAAAACGGTTTAATCAGCCAAAATCCACTGATTATTGGCTATCCAGCGACTGATTCTGAGGCGGATGCAAGTTTGAACCTGCAGAACAGACATGAGCTCTTAGAGCCGATTTTTATTCAAGCTCTGGCTAAAAAGTGCCATTAAGGAAATAAAAAAACCGTCTCAGCTATTGAGGCGGCCTTATAGTCTTTTAATTCAAGGACTTAGATGAGAAAGCTGCTGCGATCTCTGCCTTCAATCCACTTGGGAGCCTTACCGCGACCAGTCCAAGTTTCACCAGTGGATGGGTTGCGATACTTTGGCGCCACTTTACCGCTAGGACTACGTGCACCACCCGCCTTGCGACTGAACAGGTCAGCTGCAGTTAGGTCGTATTCTTCAATAATTAATTTTGCTTTTGCAATACCCTCTGCTTTTTCGCGAAGCACTGCTTCTTTGATTTGCTTATCTAATTGCTCACGTTGAGCCAAAAGCTCTTTATAAGAAGACATGGTTTATTTCTCCAAATAATATGTTTTAAGCCAGATAGAATAATCTGATTCTAGTAAGAATTATATAGATAATATACAAATAGGCAATATTATATTTAAATATAAGCCTTTTAAATAATAAGATTTTAATATGCTATTGAAAAATTATTAATAATAATTATAAATGTTATATTTATTTAATTAATATTATTTCCGCAGCATAAAGGTACCACTTGCCTTAGCGGTAATTTCGCCAGCGGCATTTAATACCACTGCCTCACAGTAATTAACAGTTTTACCGGCCTTGAGCACACTCCCCTCAACAATAATTTTTCCAGTGCTTGGGCGCATAAAACTGACAGTCATATCGATTGTCATAGCCCCAAACCCCTCAGAAGTGGTGCTACGAGCAGCTGCACCCATCGCAAAATCGAGGAGAGTCATGATGACACCACCATGAGCAATATGAAAGCTATTCTCATACTCGGGACGAATCTCCAGGCTAATTCGCGACTTTCCCCCTTCGGCATGTTCAGGAATAACGCCCAAGTGATCCAGAAAGGGAATGTTTAAACCAAAGAAATCTGTAGGAGTATGGGTATTTGACATGGGAGACCCGCAAGCTATCAAAAATATGAGGAAGAATGGTCGGGGCGAGAGGATTTGAACCTCCGACCACTTGCACCCCATGCAAGTACGCTACCAGGCTGCGCTACGCCCCGACGAAAGACGAAATTGTATCAGTAACTATTTAGACAGAATCTGCAAAACTGCTTGGAGCTCATCGCGCAAACGTAGTTCGCCCCGCGCCTCATCCAATCGATTGCGCGCGCCACTGATGGTAAAGCCCTCTTCATAAAGAAGTGAGCGAATCTTGCGAATCAAAACAACCTCATGATGCTGATAGTAGCGGCGGTTACCACGGCGCTTTTGTGGGCTGAGCTGTGAAAACTCTTGCTCCCAATAGCGTAAAACATGGGAACGTACGCCGCATAAATCTGCTACCTCGCCAATGGTGAAGTAGCGTTTTGCGGGTATCGGCGGCAACTGTGAACTTAACAGTGCCGACCCAGCATCAAATTCCGTTTTCTCTAGCATTGGACTCCACTACATCCTTCAGCTTTTGGCTGGCATGAAAAGTAACTACGCGACGGGCAGCTATTGGAATCATCTCGCCCGTCTTTGGATTGCGGCCAGGACGTGCTGATTTATTACGCAACTGAAAATTACCAAACCCAGAAATCTTAACCTCTACACCAGACTCCAAAGACTGTCCAATTCGATCAAAGAATGCATCAATCATATCCTTGGCTTCGCGTTTATTTAAGCCAACTTGATCGAAAAGCGCTTCAGACAATTCGTTTTTAGTAACCGTATCGTTTGTGTTTAATTGGGTCATTGCCGCACTCTTTTTAATGTCTCTTGAAAAACGATTAATTCAAATATTTATCAATACTATACCTAGCGCAGGCGAGCCGCACATTTTTTTTCTAACGCGGCCAATAAAGCACTCATCACCGGTTCAATTTGTGCATCCTGCAATGTCTCTTGCGGATTTAATAATGTAACCCTAAATGCTAAGCTCTTCTCATCATCAGCCATAGAGCTCGAACCAGCCTTTGGTTTGAACTCATCAAATAGCTCAATCTTACGAATAAGGGCTTGCTTACTTGCATTCATGGCATCGAGCAAGGACTGTGCAGAAACAGTTTGCTTAACAACCACCGCCAAATCACGCTGAACAGCAGGAAACTTACTCAATTCTTCTGGTTGAGGCAGACCCAATTGACTAATTGCCTCTAGGTCTAATTCAAATAAAACGGGGGCCTGGGGTAATTCATAAGCTTGCTGTAATCCAGGATGCAGCTCTCCAATCCAACCAATACTCACCAAGCCTTGAGCAGTTTTTAATTGGACTTGGGCGCTACGACCAGGATGCAAGGCCACATGCAATGCAGCTTCAGTAGTGAAATGCAGGGGATCTAAAACGCGCTCAAGATCACCCTTCACATCAAAGAAATCAACCAAACGGTTTTCGCTTGCCCATTGCTCGGGAACAAATGATCCATAGGCAAGTCCGCCAATATGCTGTGGCTGATAGAAACCAGCCACCTTTCCAGCTTCCTCTTGAACATGGATATCGCGCTTAAATACGCGCCCCGCTTCAAATAAACGCACGCGCGCAGCGCCACGATTCAAGTTAGCTTTTAGATTGCTAAGCAGGCCACCCCAAAGATTACTGCGCATGACACCGTACTGACTAGCAATCGGATTGACAACGGCAATCAAATCCTTGTCAGTTGCACCAGTCAAGCGCCGCTCACTCTCAAGATCGGTAAAACCAAAATTGACTGCCTCTTGATAGCCTTGTAAAGCCAAACGTTGACGTAATAAATGGATTCCACGCCTTGCTTCTGGCTTAGCGCTCATTTTCAAAGAGGAGATCGGCGGCGTATCAGGGATATTTTCAAAGCCATACATGCGCGCCACCTCTTCGATGAGATCTTCTTCGATCTCAATATCAAAACGATAGCTTGGTGGTGTGACAACAAAAACGTCGTTCGGCTCTTGCTTGAACTCAAAGCCTAGACGTTTAAATACATCAGCAACAATCTCGACTGTCAGAGGAATACCAATCACCTTGGCGGCACGCGCCAAACGCATGGCTACCCGCTTGCGCTCTGGCAAATTAACCACTTGATCATCAACGGGGCCGGCTTGACCACCACATACCTGGAGAATCAATGCACTGAGGTATTCCAAACAGTTCACTGTATTCTGGGGATCAACACCGCGCTCAAAGCGATGCGCTGCATCTGTGCTGAAATTAAAACGACGTGCACGACCTTGAATTGCTGATGGCAGCCAGTAAGCCGCTTCCACATAAATATCTTGGGTATCGTCTGTTACTGCACAGTGATTGCCACCCATAATTCCAGCCAAGGCAACAGGGCCATTCTGGTCTGCGACTACGCCTGCATCTTGGATCTTTCCCGAGGAGTCTGGACCCTGCAAAGTAATAGTCTGGCCATTTAACAATTCAAGCGATTCGCCAGCTTTAGCCCAACGCACTACAAGATCACCGGAAAGTTTCTTAATGTCAAATACATGGGTAGGCTGCCCCATCTCCAACATGACGTAATTGGATATATCAACCAAGGGAGAAATGCTTCTCTGGCCAGCGCGCGCTAAACGCTGCACAATTGCCTCTGGTGTTTTCGCTTTCGGATTGACGCCACGAATAATTCGCCCAGCAAAACGACCGCACAGCTGATTATCTTCAATAGAAACTTTGAGCTTATCCGTGACGGACGGCACTGGAGTGGTCCAAATAGGTGCGCATAAAGCAGCGCCAGTAATCGCAGATACCTCGCGAGCCATACCCATTAAAGAAAGGCAATCGGCTTTATTGGGTGTTAATTTAATAACAAAAATTTGGTCATCTAGATCAAGATACTGACGAATATCTTGCCCAACAGGAGCATCCGAGGGTAATTCCAATATGCCCTCATGGTCATCACCCAAACCAAGCTCGCGACCTGAGCACAACATACCCTGACTCTCTACACCACGGAGTTTCCCCACCTTAATAACAAAGGGTTTGCCACCGGCCTCTGCAGGAGGCAATACAGCACCAACCAAGGCACAGGGAATCTTGATGCCAGCGCGCGCATTCGGTGCACCACATACAATTTGTAGTTCCTGACCAGTGCCTGCATTCACTTTGCATACGCGTAAGCGATCGGCATCCGGATGTTGTTCGGCAGACAAAATTTCTGCCACTACGATATTCGTAAAAGCAGGTGCAACTGAATGCTGCTCTTCTACCTCAAGCCCAGCCATTGTCATCGCATGACCTAAGGCATCGCTATCGATAGCAGGGTTAACGTATTGGCGTAGCCAAGATTCAGAAAATTGCATAGCTTATCTAAGTGAAGGTCAACTTAGGCAGGAAATTGCGCTAAGAAACGTAAATCGTTTTCAAAGAAAAGGCGCAGATCATCAACGCCATAACGCAACATAGTGAGGCGCTCTAAACCTGAACCAAAAGCAAAACCGGTGTATCGCTCAGGATCGATACCCATATTGCGCAATACATTCGGGTGTACTTGCCCTGCCCCAGAAATCTCTAACCAACGTCCAGCCAACTTACCGCTACCAAAGGCCATATCAATCTCAGCGGAAGGCTCAGTAAATGGGAAGTACGATGGACGGAAGCGCACTTGTAATTCATTGGTTTCAAAGAATGTTCTCAAGAAGTCGGTATAAACACCCTTGAGGTCTGCAAATGAAACACTCTGAGCTATCCATAAACCCTCAACCTGATGGAACATCGGGGAGTGCGTGGCATCGCTATCGACGCGATATGTTCTGCCTGGCGCAATAACTTTAATTGGCGGCATGACGTCAGCGTGAGCATATTTTTTAACATGTTCACTGGCATAACGAACCTGAATAGGGCTGGTATGTGTTCTTAATAGCAAAGGCTTCCCATTGGAATCTTTGCCATCGATATAAAAAGTGTCCTGCATAGAACGTGCAGGATGATTCTCCGGGCTATTTAAAGCTGTGAAATTAAACCAATCGGTTTCAATTTCTGGGCCATCGGCAACATCAAAACCAATCGAGTGAAAGATTTCTTCTACACGCTCCCAGGTACGCATCACCGGATGCAAGCTACCAACCGCTTGTCCACGACCAGGCAATGACACATCGATTGATTCAGCAGCAAGACGCTGCTGCAGAACTGCATCAGCCAAAGCTTGGCGACGCTCATTAAGAGCAGTCTCTACCGCACTCTTAATTTGATTAATTTGGGCGCCAGCACTCTTACGTTCTTCAGGCGACATTCCACCAAGCGCTTTTAGACGCTCAGTGAGAACACCTGATTTACCGAGATACTTGGCTTTCGCGTCCTCAAGAGCTGCCGCATCGGCAGCTCCGAGGAAATCACGTTTAGCATCCTCGACAATTTGGTCGAGAGAAACCATTGCAGCTTATTAATTAGTTAAGCTGCAGCGCTTACTACGGATTTGATCCGAGTAACCAAAGCGGCAAAAGCCTCTTTGTCTCTGATGGCCATATCGGAGAGCACTTTACGATCGAGTTCGATCGATGCTTTCTTCATACCATTCATGAATACGCTATAGGTTAGGTCGTGCTGACGAACTGCCGCGTTGATACGGGCAATCCACAAAGCGCGGAATACACGTTTCTTATTACGACGATCGCGGTATGCATATTGACCAGCACGCATAACTGCTTGCTTAGCAATACGGAATACGTTTTTACGACGTCCACGATAACCTGTTGCGGCATCGGTGATTTTCTTATGACGGGCTCTTGCTGTAACCCCACGTTTGACTCTTGGCATTTAGTTCTCCTATCTAGTCTGAGGTTAAGCGTAAGGAAGCATAGAGCGAATTGACTTAACATCTGACTTCGCAACTTCAGCTGAACCACGCAAGTGACGCTTGTTCTTTGTGGTTTTTTTCGTGAGGATGTGGCGTTTGAAAGCCTGTCCTCGTTTAATCGATCCGCCTGCGCGAACCGTGAAGCGCTTTTTAGCGCTACTCTTGCTCTTCATCTTGGGCATAAAGCACCCCTTCATCTGCATGTGCAACATAGGTGGTAACCGACGGTTACTCTTCCTGTACCTAGAAACACTTCTAACAACCAGTGTCTTGCGACACCTCCCTACTTAAACAACAAGCATTACTACTTGTTACTTAGCCTTACGAATTGGGGCCAATACCATCACCATCTGACGACCCTCCATCTTCGGAAACTGTTCAACTTGACCATACTCTTGCAGGTCCAACTTCAAACGTTCCAACATTCTGACTCCGATTTCTTGGTGAGCCATTTCTCGACCCCGAAAACGAAGCGTAATCTTTGTTTTATCGCCATCTTCCAAAAAGCGGATTAGATTGCGCAGCTTCACACCGTAGTCACCATCGTCAGTGCCGGGACGGAATTTAACCTCCTTCACCTGAATCACCTTCTGCTTGAGCTTCGCTTCATGCATCCGCTTAGCTTCTTGGTACTTGAATTTGCCGAAGTCCATGATGCGGACTACAGGTGGCACAGCAGTTGGAGCAATCTCAACCAAATCGGTCTCTTTCTCTTCTGCCAAAGCCAAGGCTTCACTCAACTTAACTACACCGATGGGCTCACCATCCATTCCAATCAGACGCACTTCAGGAGCAGTAATTTCCCGGTTAATGCGCTGCGATTTATCAGTAGCGATCTTCTTAATTCCTTTAAAAAAACAATAAAAACCGTTCCACCCCTAGCTAGGCTCGGGTCCGACTTTCTGGGATATATCCTGCTGGAGTCGGGCAACGAAGGCATCAAGAGGCATTACACCTAGATCAACTCCGCCACGGGCACGAACGGCCACCGTATTACTTTCACACTCTTTATCGCCAACAACTAGCAAAAATGGAATCTTCTGTAATGCGTGCTCGCGTATTTTATACGTAATTTTCTCATTCCGCAAATCAGATTCGACTCTAAACCCTTGTTTTTTCAGAGATTGCTGAACTTGTTGTGCGTATGCAGCAGAATTTCCTGAAATATTAAGAACTACAGCCTGGGTTGGAGCAAGCCAAACCGGCATGTTTCCAGCGTGATTTTCAATCAAAATGCCAATAAAACGCTCTAAAGAGCCCACAATTGCCCTATGGAGCATCACCGGGGTCTTGCGGCTGTTGTCTTCGGCGACATATTCAGCACCTAAACGGGCTGGCATGGAGAAATCCACCTGAATCGTGCCACACTGCCACGTACGTCCAATGGAGTCTTTCAGGTGATATTCGATCTTTGGACCATAAAAAGCACCCTCACCTGGTAATTCTTCCCATTCCTGGCCAGATGCCTTTAAAGCGCCGCGAAGGGCTTGTTCAGCTTTATCCCAAATAGCATCGTCACCAACACGCTTAGCAGGACGTAAGGCTAGCTTGACGGCAACCTCGGTGAAACCAAAGTCTTGGTACACAGCACGAACTGCTTTATCAAAAGCAGCAACTTCAGATTGAATTTGGTCTTCCGTACAGAAAATATGGCCATCATCTTGCGTGAAGCCACGCACGCGCATCAGACCATGTAATGCACCTGACGGTTCATTACGGTGACATTGACCAAACTCACCAAAACGTAATGGCAACTCACGATAACTATGCAAACCTGAGTTATAAATTTGTACGTGGCCAGGACAGTTCATTGGCTTTAATGCATAAGCACGATTCTCCGACTCCGTCGTGAACATATTTTCTTTGTAGTTTTCCCAGTGGCCTGATTTTTCCCAGAGTCCGCGATCCAAAATCTGCGGCGCTTTGACTTCTTGGTAGCCCTCTTGCTGATACACGCGACGCATGTATTGTTCAACTTCTTGCCAAATGGACCAACCTTTTGGGTGCCAGAAAATTAAGCCTGGCGCTTCCGATTGAAAATGAAAGAGATCAAGCAATTTGCCGAGACGTCGGTGATCACGCTTTTCGGATTCTTCAAGCATGAGTAAATAAGCATCCTGGTCTTCTTTGCGCAACCATGCAGTACCGTAAATACGCTGCAGCATCTCATTCTTACTGTCACCACGCCAATAAGCGCCTGCAACGCTTTGTAGCTTAAAGACCTTCAGTTTGCCGGTAGATGGCACGTGTGGGCCACGGCATAAATCAGTGAACTTGCCTTCAGCATACAAAGAAACATCTTCGCCCTGTGGGATGCTGGCAATCAGTTCTGCTTTGTAGTTTTCACCCTGCTTCTTGAAAAACTCTACCGCGTCATCGCGTGGCATTACGGTGCGTGTTACTGGCTCATCTTTTTTAGCGAGCTCAGTCATTTTCTTTTCTAAAGCAACTAAATCATCTGGAGTAAATGGGCGGTGATATGAGAAGTCATAGTAAAAACCATTCTCGATCACTGGACCAATCGTGACTTGCGCTTCTGGGAATAGTTCTTTTACAGCGTATGCCAATAAGTGCGCTGTAGAGTGGCGCACAATCTCGAGCGCTTCTGGACTTTTATCGGTGATGATGGCTAATTGACTGTCTTTATCAATGACAAAGCTGGTATCCACCATCTTGCCATCAACGATGCCGCCTAAAGCAGCTTTTGCAAGACCACTACCAATGCTTTGGGCCACATCCGCTACGCGAACTGGTGCCTCAAACTCACGTTTTGATCCATCGGGCAGAGTAACTACAAGCATGATGACCCTATCT
>Ga0364893_10332_pt1 | contig 23751 bp, 26 predicted proteins | sample ExccelJu500001D3_FD_206943 | JGI IMG/M metagenome (GOLD analysis project Ga0364893, IMG submission 206943) | Enriched cells from Trout Bog Lake Hypolimnion, Wisconsin, USA - BchlTB.July16.5000.01.D3 | ecosystem: Environmental > Aquatic > Freshwater > Lake > Hypolimnion/Profundal zone | place: USA...
TGCGGATAATGAAGAGGTGGACAAAACACAGGATCTTGGAGCAGGGCAATATTTAAAGAAACCCTATACTCTGGAACAACTCGCGGTTGCTGTGCAACACGTCCTTTCGTAAACTGATAGTGGCTGTGTGGTGTCTAATAATCTGGATATAATTTTTTTGAGCAATCTGGGCAGATGCTATGGCTGAATTCAATCTCAGAGTGTTCCCAAAGGTAAGCTTCGATCTGTTCCCAATAGCCTGTATCATTGCGAATTTTTTTACATGATGCACAAATAGGCAACATACCGCTAAGTTGCTTTACATTGGTAAGGGCGCGCTCAAGCTCTTTGTTGGCTGATTCCAGATTGTTTTTTGTGGTGGTTAGTCGTGCGTTCAACTGTTCCAGTTCCTGATTCCGCAGTCGAAGTTCTTCTTGCGAACTGATTCGTTCTATTATTTCCTGACGGAGTTGGGCATTGAGTTCTTCCTGTCTCAATTTTTCCTCAGACAAAATTGAGGTAAGTTCTTCATTGCGAATGCCCACTATCAGTGCTTGTAAACTGGCAGTGTGCATTGTTCTTCCGGTTTGGGATAAAATGGCAATGAATACAAGCCCTAGCAATCCGAGAACAATATACACAAAGCTACCCTCTAAGAGTAAACGAAGAGAAAGCGGCCCGGCAGAAAGAATAAGAAATGTGATATAGGATGGCGACCAAGTAAAATATTTTGAAACTGCACTTGCTGCTAAGCCCACAATACAGGTTGGCCAAATCAACTGATGCACGGCAGAATTATCCGGCCATAGTAAAAACGGAGCTAAACCCCACATCAAGCCAGAGGCGGCAACACCGATTACATGCAGGTTTGCCCATTGAGTAGTATCTGGTTCTGATGGCGATTTTTGTTGAAATGCGCCTATAAGGAAACCTCTTGTAACGGTAATCAGAACTAAAACAGTTGCCCAAAAAATGAGTTTCCATTGCGGTATAACATGCCAAAGGAGAATACACACAGAAAACGTGACGATAAGGACACCGGCCAAGCCGCCCCAAGTCTGACCATACAGTTGCTGAATCTGAATTTTCCGAACTTTACATAAGATAGCTTCGTCTTGATTTGCAACAGGTTTTTGAATTTTCGACCACATCGGATAAAGAATCTTTCTAGAGTTGAATTGGTTAAAATAATAGCAAAAAGTTATCTGGATCAGCTTCTTATGTCCAGCGCCCTCAAGGAAGCTCAACTATCAAAGTGGATTATAATAATCATAAATTTGACAATGCAATTTCTGGATTAGATAATTGGATAGACATATAGCACAATGGTAATCAAGGTCCAAATAGGAAAATGATTTTCCGTAGCTTTCCTTATAAATCATTTTTCATGAAAAAGTCGATCATCCTAGATAAATGAGGTCGCCTTATGTTGGAGCTGAGAAAATTTGTCGCCCCAGAATTTGTTTTTGGGCCTGACGCAAAAAGTCTGGCCGGTCGTTATGCTTCAAATTTCGGCGCTGAAAAAGTACTGATCGTCACCGATCCTGGAATTATTTCTGCTCAGTGGGTTGAAAAGATCACAGACCTCATCCAGAAAAAAGGGATCGATTGTGCAGTTTTTTCTTGCGTCTCAGCCAATCCTCGCTCATCCGAAGTTATGGCCGGAGCCGATTTCTATCATGATAATCATTGTGATGTTATTATCGCAGTAGGTGGTGGCAGTCCAATGGATTGCGCCAAGGGTATTGGCATTGTCACCACCAATAGCCAAAACATCCTTTCCTTTGAAGGAATCGATAAAGTTCCGATTCCTGGCCCTCCTCTTATCTGCATTCCAACAACGGCAGGCACCGCAGCCGATGTCTCGCAATTTGCGATTATCACCAATGAGGAAGAAGGTGTCAAGATAGCCATTATCAGCAAGGCTATGGTACCGGACGTTGCGCTCATTGATCCTGTCCTGACACTGACAATGAGCCCCTACCTTACTGCCTGTACGGGGATGGACGCCCTTGTCCATGCCATTGAAGCTTATGTTTCAACAGCTAATTCACCAATCTATGATTTGCATGCACTAGAAGCGATCCGTTTGATTAACGCCAACCTCCCTTCAGTCCTTGCAGCACCGGACAGCATTGAGCTTAGAAATAGAGTTATGCTTGGCAGTCTTCAAGCCGGATTGGCATTTTCCAACGCAAGTCTCGGAGCGGTCCATGCCATGGCCCATAGCCTGGGCGGTCGCCTGGACCTGCCGCATGGCGAATGTAATGCTATATTGCTGGAACATGTCATGGCGTATAATTTTAAAGAGGCAAAAGATCGTTATAGTATGATCGGTGAAGCCTTAGGCCTTAACCTGAATGGCCTGACATCATGTGAGAGACAAGAGAAGATTGTTGCTGAAATCAGAAGGCTTAAACAATCTGTCGGCATTCAAGAAACACTTGGGGCGCGAGGTGTGAAACGTTCTGATATCTCCGCCCTTGCCGAAAAGGCAATGAAAGACCCATGCATGGTTACCAATCCGCGCGTACCAACCCAACGTGACATAGAGGTCATCTATGAAGCAGCTCTCTGACCATGATAACCAGAGGGAAGATTTACGCAACAGTATCATCGGGCTTGGCGAACGGTCGATGCGGAAGAGCTATTACCCTGAACTCCAGAAGAGAATTGCTGAATTAGAAAAAACTAATAAGGAACTTCTTTTAGAGATTAGCCAAAGGCAGCAGGCACAAGCCTTCCAGAAAAAGCTTGAAGAACAACTTCAACAGGCGCAGAAAATGGAGGCAATCGGCCAGCTCGCAGGAGGAATAGCCCATGATTTTAATAATATCTTAACCGCAATAATAGGTTACGGAAATTTGCTGCAGATGAAGATGGAAGAAGGAGACGCGCTTAGGCATGACGTTGACAAGATACTTGCCGGATCGGAGAGGGCTGCCGAGCTTACAAGAAGTCTTCTCGCCTTCAGTAGAAGACAGATCATTGATCCCAGACCTATCAATCTCAATGATGTGGTTAAGGGAATTGAATGGCTGTTATTCAGGATCATTGGAGAAGGTGTTGAACTAAAGACGATTCTTAAGCATGAAGATTTAATCACAATGGCGGACAGCGGCCAGTTGGAGCAAGTTTTGATGAATCTGAGCACGAATGCAAGGGATGCAATGCCAGATGGTGGGGTCTTGCTTTTTGAGACAGATACCATCCGGATGGATGAAGATTATATAAAGACACATGGTTATGGAAATCCCGGTCCCTATGCCTTGCTCGCTGTTACGGATTCAGGGTGTGGAATGGATGAGGAAACGAGAAAAAGGATTTTCGAACCTTTTTTTACCACCAAAGAAACTGGAAAAGGAACAGGCCTTGGGCTGGCAATGGTATACGGAATAATAAAACAGCACAATGGGTATATTAATGTCTACAGTGAACCGAGAAGGGGCACTACCTTCAAGATATATCTTCCTCTCATAAAATCTGAAGTTTGGGAAAAGGGAAAAGTTGCACCTGTCGCCTACTGCACAGGAGGAACAGAGAGAGTTTTAGTCGCGGAAGATGACAAGGAAATTAGAGAATTAACAAGAGATGTGCTCGAAAGATTCGGCTATACGGTCATAACAGCTGAAGATGGAGAGGATGCAATCGATAAGTTTTCGGGCAGCAAGGACGATATTCAGGTCATGCTTCTCGATGTTATGATGCCAAAGAAAAACGGAAGAGAAGTTTATGAAAAAATCTCAACAATCAAACCTGATATAAAAGTTATATTTTTATCAGGCTACACAGGGAATATCCTGCACAAGAAAGGAATCCTCAGTCAAAAATTTGATTTCATTCAGAAGCCGATAGCACCTAAAGTGCTTTTGGCAAAGATCAGAGAGGTTTTGGATAGGAACGCCGGAGATTGAATCAATCTCTTTAATAACCAATTGGCAGGAAGCTGAGAGGATACTATTATGAATACTGCATCAATAAAATTCAGATTAGTTACTGGCGGAATTGGACTGGTATTACTACCACTTTTTATTGTCAGTTTCCTGTCACTCTCCAAATCTTCAACGGCCCTTTCAGAACTTTCAAAAGATCAAGCGCAAAATGTTGCAGAAGACCTTGCTCGGTTGGCTAACAATATGTTGGCGGAAGAAATAAAATTGGCGGAAGTACTGGCAACAAATCCTCAGGCAATTGATATCCTGATTCTTAAAAAGCAAGCCGGAACAGGTGGTGCAGCCGAGCAAATAAGTGGATTCTATAAGAGCATGAGTACAGTATTTGCTAAAATGGGGCAGAACTATCAGGGCGTATTTTTAGCAGATTCAGATGGCAATCTGTTAACCGGCGTACTCGAAGGTGGCAAAGAATACAAAGGGAGCAATGTGGCCGACCGTGACTATTTCATGGGTGCAAAAACCTCTGGTAAGGCAACCATTGGTGATATTGCTCTTTCTAAGTTAACAAATAAACTGATTTGTGTCATCTGTGTCCCCCTCGTGTCTCCCTCAGGAGAGTTTATAGGGGCGTTAGGACTTGTACTAAAAGTTGAGTTTCTCACCGAGCTGATTTCTAGCAGGAAAATAGGAAAGACCGGGTATGGATTTATGACCGACAACAACGGCCTGTTTATCGCTCATCCTGTTTTTGAAAATATTCTTAAGCTTGATATGACTAAACTTGTCGGCATGGAGGCAATATCTAAAAGAATGCTGGCGGGAGAAAAAGGCGTCGAGGAATACACCTTCAAGGGTGTAGACAAAATTGCTGGTTTTGCATCACTTTCATTGGCTCCTTGGCATGTAGCAGCGACTCAAGAAGCGGCAGAATACATGCTGGCAGCACATTCTATCCGAGATTCAAGTCTTATTGTTATCGTGGTGGCGGCAATCGTCACTATTATAATTGTCGCATATTTTGCCGGTCTTATTGTCAAGCCGCTGAAAAAGGCAATCGCCAGTCTGAAGGACATTGCCGAGGGGGAAGGCGACCTTACCATGCGCCTTGACGCCAAGTCAAAAGACGAAATCGGGGAACTCAGTTACTGGTTCAATACGTTTATCGAAAAACTACAGGGCATCATTAAACGTATAGCTGAAAATTCAATGCAGGTCAGTAATTCCTCCGATCAGCTATCAATTATAGCCAGACAGCTATCTGCCGGGGCTGAAGACACCTCCCGTCGAGCTGCCACAGTGGCAACAGCCTCTGAAGAGATGACAGCTAATCTGAATAATGTTGCTGCGGCCATGGAAGAATCTTCAACCAATACGAATATGGTTGCTTCTGCAGCAGAGGAGATGACCTCTACCATCAATGAAATTGCTGAAAATGCAGAGCGGGCGAGAGATGTTTCAAGCAAAGCGGTGACCCAGGCAATGAGTGCCTCTGAGAAAATGGCAGAATTGGGGGCAGCTGCTCAGAAAATTAACATAGTTACCGAGACGATCACTGAAATATCGGAACAAACCAACCTTCTTGCTCTCAATGCGACAATTGAAGCAGCGCGAGCGGGAGAAGCCGGAAAAGGATTTGCTGTTGTAGCTAATGAAATAAAGGATCTAGCCAAGCAGACAGCCCAGGCAACCTTGAATATCAAGAGCCAGATAGATGACGTTCAACGGACGACAAATTCGACTGTTAAAGAGATCAACCAGATCTCAGAGGTTATCAGTGGGGTGAATGATATTGTAGGTACAATCGCCACAGCTGTTGAAGAGCAGACCGCAGCAACACGGGAAATTGCCAATAACATTGCTCAGGCGAGCCAAGGTATTCAGGAGGTCAATGAAAACGTTAACCAAAGTTCAACTGTGGCGGTAGATATCGCCCAGGATATTTCAAAAGTCAATCTTGCAGCTACAGAGATTTCTCAAAATAGTAAAGAGGTCCAGTCCAGTTCAGAAGACCTTCGAAGCATGGCCTCAGAGTTGAATGTCATTGTCAACAGCTTCAAGATATAAAGATGGTGGTTTGTGTTTGATATTATTTGTGAAAATAATATCTTCTTCCCCCCACCTCTTCTCATCTCATCCCCCCCCCAAAAAAAAAGAGGGGGATGAGAAAGCCCAGGCATCAGGCGGTTCCTGCTATTTAGAAATCCAACCCAGCTATAGTAGAATTTTTCTCAATTCCATCGGCCTTCATTCTCACGTGAAATGTAACGCTACTTGAAAATCTCGACTGATTCTCAGGAAGTGGGATAGTTGAATCTATATCGTGACAAGTGTTAATATTGCCAGGCAAAACCTCATCAAAACGATTTTCTTCTCAGATTTAACTTTCTACTATGAACCTAAGATGTTCTTGATTTTTCTGGATTCTAAGAAGAAGTCACTTTAACAATTACATCCTCCCCGGGTAGAGTATGGACAACCCTCCAAGACCTCCGCTATAGGCGCTTCATTGTCGCCTATAGCGTGACTGTGTATCATGTTTTTCCTTTCGCCTCAATGCTGCATTCTAAAAACATTTGATATATATATTAAGTACATGATGGGTTATCAATTACTGATAATTTCCCCTTGGTGGGATTACTGTCTAACTGAATTTATTAGGACATGACTGCGTTGAGCTTCATCGTTTCGATCCCCGGCTATATTTTTTATAAGGAAAAAGTCAGCCCGACATGGATGAGCCCTTGCGCATCACGGTCCACTATCTTTAAGGAGGATCACTATGGCTAAAAAGAAGAAAATTCATGCCATCATCCACACTGCCACATTGACTGCAGGCGGAATCGGGGCAGGACTTGCTCAACTCCCAGGAGCCGACATGCCCGTCTTGACAGCCCTGCAGACTGCCATGATCATAGCCATTGGTCATGAACATGGAGTTGAACTCACCAGAACCTCAGCTAAAAGTATTCTACTGACCTTCCCAGCCGGATATGGAGGTCGAGCGGTGGCACGATATCTTATCGGCATGATACCCGGGTATGGCAATGCCCTTAAAGCAGGCACAGCTATGGTTTTGACCGAAACTGTCGGCTGGACCGCAAACGCATATTTCGCCAATAACGAAATTCATCGACAGCCCGCCTTAAATTCCTGATCGATTTTCCCCTCCGCGTAAAAAAGCACTGACCATCAATTCCAGCCCGCCTGCACCATCTCATCAGGAACACAATTTAATTCTAAGCGGCCATACCTCCTTGCGTTGGTGGGGAATGTCCACTTTCTAATTTCACCTCCCCAACACAGGAAATCATCATGATAAACATACCGACCAGAGAACAGCTCCAAAAACTGCCACGCTTGAAAGAAACCGAGAACATTTCTCCCGAGGATAAGGTCGTCCATCTGCATTTCCAGGTTGACCATTGTCACTGGTGGGTAATGGAATGGGATGGAGATGATACCTTCTTCGGTTTCGTCCAGTTGTATGGATCCAGCCAATATGCTGAGTTTGGATATTTCACTCTCAGTGAATTGCTGGAAATCAAGGTCAGTGGTTGCATTGAGATAGTAAATGATCCGTTCTGGATCCCCCGGCCTGTAAAGGATGTCTCCATGATCCGGAATGCATTGCAGTTGCAATCGATTCAACAAGACCGGTGAGCATAACATCATTCGGATTTCATAGAGCCCTTCCCGCCGTCGTGGCAGGAAGGGCTCTTCTGTTTCATTAAAACGCATATTCAGGAGGCATAAAATGTCCAAATCAACTTTGATCGGCAGTAATAAGGTAACAGAGGTAGACGTCATCCAGGTACCCGCAGTCCCCTTCACGAGCTCTTTCCATCCCGTCCATCACCGCAGCGTCATTGACGCCATACGATCAGGGGTGGTGGCAACAGGTCTTGAGATCGTCAATACCGACTATGTCCTGGCCAACAACGGCCAAAGGATGTTCGGTGTCTGGGATCTGAGCGGAGGCAACGATGAGCTTTGCTGGTCGATCGGGATCCGCAATTCCATGGACAAATCTATGGCCCTGGGCATCACAGCGGGTACCCGTGTGTTCGTCTGCGAGAATCTTGCTTTCTCCGGGGAATTTGTCGAGTTCCGCAAACACACCAAGGGCCTGGTCTATGACGAGCTTGAGTTTATGGCCTATCGGGCAATGAAGAAGATGGTAGCGAATCTGACAAAGTTCCAATCGTGGCATGAGGGTCTGAAGAACTTCTCTCTGACCGAGTGGGACGCCAAGATCCTGCTGGTGGAGATAATGACCGACAACATCATCCCGCCTAGTAAATTTGCCAGGTTCAATGAGCTGTTCGGTAATGTCTATGACAGGACTCTGTGGGGCTTTCACGAGACTGTGACGGATGTCCTCCGCGACAGCAATCTGCTTACCCTGCCGAAGAAAAACAGGATGCTGAATGGTGTGCTCGACACCTATATCAACGCCAGTTATATCGAACCGCCTTCACCCTTGTCGGACTTTTACGAGAGACGGCATCTGATATCCCGCTGCTAATCCTGTCATCAAGGCCATCTACGAAGCCTGCCCGGTCTATCCTGGTGGGCTTTCAGTATGGGGACCACTCATAGAGGAGGAGAAATATGTTCCGGATTATTGGTGGATTAGTTGTCTACGGTTTTGCAACCTACGGCCTGATTACCTGGTTGCTCAAATCTAAAAAGGATGAAGAGCCTGTCATGGAATCTGTAAATTAACGGTATCGATCTGGGCGTGGGTTTATCTTTTTTCGCTCCATGCCCTTTGGGTCAAAAAGTTTTCATAAAGCACTTTGGAGGATACAACCATGCAGGAAAACAGAAACTTATCAACCATTGTTGATGAGATCAACGAGACGCTTCGTTCCTATGGGAAGGCGGCGGTGCAGGAGGTCAAAATGACTAACAGGGATGGAAATGTCATCGGCCAGATCAGATATGGATATAGGCCGCAGTTCGTCTTTGACGCTGTAAATGCCGTGCTGCTCCCTGAGATGTGGAGATATGAAATTTTATCCAAAGAGATCTTCAATCAACAGGCAATTGTCGAAGTCAAGTTGTTCATCCGCATCGGAGACGAATGGTTGTGCAAGGGCTCACAGATTGGGCAGATGCAGATTATAAAAGAAAATATCGGCGATGCGTACAAGGGCGCTGTGACTGACGCCATCCAGAAGTGCCTGTCACTTCTTTCCATTGGAACCGATGCTTACCGCGGCCTGCTGGAATCTGTATACAAAGGGTTATCACAACCGATATCATCAAACCGACAACCAGTTACACCAGTAGTCCAGCCAGAAACACCGGCCTCAACTTCCTCGCAGACGCAGAAATCCCAACCGGGTCTGGATAATCAGGACCTACCCCAAATCACCGGCGTTCAGATCAAGCGAGTTGAAGATCGCTTCGTTGCAAGTGGCAAAGTTTTTGAGAAAAAAGAAATGCTGAAGGCTGCAGGATTCAAGTTTGACGGAGCAAACCGGACATGGTTCAAGGATGCTACTGCATCTATGCATTAGACTGATTGATCGACTTAAAATACCATTCTTCAATCCAACCCCCTGAGGGAGGAACACATTCCCTCTGGGGATCCGTGCTCCCTCTCTTATTTACTTTTCAAGAGGAACACCATGGATATAAACAATATTTTTCTGACATCCTTACGCAATCTCTCCAAACAGCACACGGCAGAAACTCTCGGAGACCGAAGGAATTACCTCGGCGCATCAGATATCGGTCAATGCCCACGAAAGGTTATTTTGGAACGGATCAACCAGAAAGAACATGATCTCGCCACCCTTCTACGTTTTGAACGAGGGCATATGGCCGAAGAAATCGTGGCCAAAGTTTTCGCTGCAGCTGGTTTTACGAATTTCGAGCGGCAGGTGGAAATAAATGTCAGCAGTGATGTGGTACCATTTCTGGTACATTTAGACTTTATTTTTACATCCAAAATCGACAAAGTCAAATCCATCCTGGAAGTAAAGAGCGGTTCGGTTCCCTCAACGCCTTATGGCTCCTGGGAATCTCAGTTGTATATCCAGATGGGGGCCTTGATCGAACAGTATCCTGATTATACGATCAAAGGGGCACTTCTTTCTCTGGATTTGGCAAATGGCGAGATTGGTTTCTTTTCAGGATATAATCCCGATAAAACCGTATTTCAGAGCCTTAAAACCAAGGCCGAAGGAATCTGGTCAGACTATCAGGCCATGCTCCAAGGAGATGAGGTGGAATTGACAACGGTACCGGGTTTACTTTGTGGCGGATACTGCAATCACCTTCTCGACTGCCCACGATTTGCGGCACAGGAGGCCCCTGATATGGCGGGTATTGTAGAAGACTTGCAGCATTTGCAGGCGGAAGAAAAAAGTCTTAAGGCGAAAATCGAGCCGATGAGAAAAAACCTTTTGACCGTCGTGGAAACGGTTGGCTCTATCAAGGTTAACAACTCTATCCTGGGCAAAAGATCACAGTCCAGAAAATCTCTGAATATCGAAAAGCTGGAGGCCTTTCTTACTGATGTTGGTCAATCGATCAGTGATTTCCAGGAGTCCGGGGCTATCTCATCATGGCTGGACATCAAAAAATGTAAGGCCGCCTGATATAAACATTGTTTATCCCTATGATGGCGGACATGCACATCTTTGGAAGACGCAGAGATACCTTGGCAAAGTTAACGATTCTGAAGCCATCAGATGGATCGAGACTCTTTATGGGTAGTTGTTTGAAAGGGTGAGGAGTTTTCCTCACCCTTTAGGGCAATAGGAGTAATCTCGAATCGGATGATAGTCGATCATACGCCTCCTGAAAAATCCATCTCAGCAACGAATGGGATTTATTGTAAAGGAAATCTCCTATGTTATTTAAAATTAAATTCGACTGAGAGATATTTTCTATTATATTCTTTATTGCTAAAGGTATTCCTCCTGACATATCAGCAATTAAAGACTCTTCTTGCTCTTCAAGTTTAAGCTTACACACATAACTTATATTTTTTATTATTCTTATAGATTCCACAGGAGTGAATGCTGTCAGAATAATTTCTGTTTGATATCGAAAATTAAAATTTCTATCAATGACTATCACTTTGCTGAGATCAGGTAGAGATTCTATAAATTCTTTTACTTGTTCATCAACAGCCTCTCCTACGGTCTCAATGATCAACAATGTTCTAATTTGAGAAAGCATTTCTCGACATAATATTTCCAATGACTTATCTACTGTTCGATCTTTCAGATATTTAGGGGATAGAAATCCAATTATATATAATAAGAGTTGGTCAAGGTTTGTGGGTATTTCTTCGCTATTTTTTTCATCATTTTGCGTTGTTACCTTTTTTTTCTTAGAGTAACCAAGAATTGCATCGAAGCTAGGCTCCTGAAGACATTCGGAAGCAACCTTACATCGCTTTGCTGCTTCAATTGCCAGATAAGACTTTCCAATTCCATTGATCCCTGTAAGGTTTATTACTGTTACTCCTGAATCTCTAGCTAAGTAACTTAAAAGAAGTCTTATTTCTTTTTCTCTTTCTAAGAATTTATAGGGGATTGACGGCACATGATATAAAATTTTTCTATGTATCTCGGATTTCGGTAATGGAACCTCATCAAGATAATCCTGCAGTTTCTTAAATGTATTAGGATCAAGTTTAAGTTTATCATTGCTCCTTAATTTCCCGATGATCTCTATAAGATTTTGGTCGTTAATCCCACGTCCTTTTACAGCTCGCTCCATCTTGCTCAACCGATCAACTCTTAGGCCCAGTATTTCCTCCGCCATTTTTTCTTGGGTTAGATTAATCAATTCTCGAATATCTTTAAGTATTTTTCCTCTTCTTTCTGCAATGCCTTGCCCTCCTGTTAATTTTGATTTTTTCCTGCCCCTTCTGTCCTTTTCCATAACAGTGTTGTCCTATGCTTAAAATATAGATGAATATACATGTATTTCTAATAACATATCACTCTTCAACCACTTTTTTTAATTCCTGCCTATTTAATGCCTTTAGATTCTTCAAAAGCAAAAAAGTATCATTAAATCGTAAAAGATACCTTTGCAAAGGATATAAAAAACGAGCGCGCATTACCACCACGCCATTCACTTTGACTGGCATTATACAGGAGAACACATTGATGAATCATAAAGTCAATGAAGGCGCTTTGTATCTAATACTAGATGCAATTGACAGGACCTGGCCAGCTATTTTTGCCAGGCACAGTTTAACTCACCTTTCCGGTGGGGTAATTAACAGCCGAACCATAGCTAATAGGTGCAGCAGAGGAGACGGCCCACCTTTTGTGCGTTATGGAAAAGCGATAGTTCTTGAGAAAGTTTCATTTTTAGAATGGCTTAAGGACGACCTTCAGAAGACATCACTCAAGCAAAAGGTGATGAAGTAAATAAACCATAATCACTATATTCCTGTGGGTGGACCACAGGAATATAGTGATTCTTTTTATCATTCCATAGGAGACAGTAAAATGATAACCAATTTAAATAACAGCAACATAATATACGCTCCTTCTATTCCTATCGAAATACTCTTCCCTAATCTCGCTGTAATAAATTGGAATATTGACCCAATTATTACTAATAGCTCCAATGGTTTTCTTTCTCCACCGGTTTACAAGGAATTCTCATTATTAAATGCTCTCGAAGTACTGTACCCTTATTACAAAAGGGAATATGGCATTAATTCTGCTGATTTTCACAAGTCAGCCATTAATTCTGTGCATAAAACTTCTGCTAATGCTGGAAAAGAAACCGTTAAGAAATTTTTAACTGATCCAATAGAACATTCTGGAGTTTTGAGAGATTCTGGTTTTTCATATCGTTTTGATGAGGGTAAGTTTATCCTTTTTTTACCTCACAAAGGAACATGGAAGAGCAATGACGATGGGTATATAGGAAATGATCCTTATAATCTAGGCCAATGTAAGTTGAATCTCCAAAGTGCTGAGGTTTTTCGCATTATCGCAAAAAATCACGGAATTAATTTAGACGCACGTAATGTTTTACAAACCAATCAACTCGACTCCTGCTGTTGGATTCAGAATCCCGAGCCCTATATGAAGATCCGTCCTGTCTATGACAATCTCTCTGAGTTATTTAACAAATGGCCTCCAGGCAAACCAATTAGCAACTATAGTGTCGTTAATAGATCGGGATACAGTTTTGATGTGCATGAATTTTTCTACAGCGGTCAGAAAATTCTGCTATGTAGCACAATTCAACAACATAAGATTAACATGCAATTTTTCCTTTCAAGGGAACTGGTCTCCCCCACGTATGAAAATATTATTCTCAACCGTGACCTACTGGAATCACTTCCAGGAAAACCACTGCTTCTCTTCAATGATTTCGGGATGGCGAAACAATAAACTTGAATAAGCGGTCGGACATGAACGATATCATCGTTAATCATTAATGAAATGGGCTATCCTGTATCAATCATGTCACGGATTTTAGTGGCCATTTCTTTATGAGAGAAAGGTTTTTGTATGAAAGAAACCTCTTCGACCAACACACCTTGGCTTGCTACTGTTTCAGGAGAGTAGCCAGACATGAATAAGCATTTCATCCCCTTTTTAAGGTTCATGAGCCGGTCCGCCAAGTCCCGGCCGTTCATTTCGGGCATGATCACATCAGTGATAAGCAGGTGTATTTCATCCTTCAATTTTTCAACCATAAGAAAGGCTTCGCAAGGATTGCTTGCTGTTATAACGTTGTATCCGAGATATTGGAGCATTTTCTCGGTCATTTCAAGAATTGCCGGTTCATCTTCCACCAGTAAGATGGTCTCATAGCCACCCATAGCAGCATCGGCCATCTTTTCTTTTGACTTCGCCACGGCTAAATCCATTTTCTTATAAAAGGGTAGGTAAATTTTAAAAATCAATCCCTGTCCCGGTTCGCTGTGGACATCAACGAAACCGCTGTTTTGTTAAAATAACTGCACCATACACTGTTGTCAGTCCTAAGCCGGTTCCAGAACCGATTTCTTTGGCGGTAAAGAAAGGTTCGAAAATGTGGACTAGTGCTTACTTGCATAAATTCGAGATAGTATTTCTTAACTGTGAGCCTTTGACTTCTCGCTTGCGCCACACAAATGGCTTGGCATTCAATTGATAAACTTCAACAAATGCTTTGATAGCGACACATAATTCATCGACACTCTGAAAACTGGCATTCCTCAAGGCCTTACGGGAAAAGATACCGAACCATATCTCCACCTGATTAAGCCAACTTGCAGAAGTTGGCGTGAAATGAAACTTAACATTCGGGTGCCGATCCAGCCATTCATCATTGCGTTTGTGTATACAGTAATTATCGAGAATTACATGGATCTCTTTTTCATTGCCATCTGGCAACTCCTGCAACACCTGATCCATGAATGCCAAAAACTCCACTCGCCTTTTAAACTCGGTGGTCTGCGTGTGAATGGCACCCGTGGCCACGTTGAGCGCAGCAAAAAGGTTCAGGGTGCCATGGCGCTTATAAGTACTTTTAAGGCCGCGGACAATTTTGCCGCTGCTGGTGCAGACATAACCTGAGGCGCGTTCCAACGCCTGGATGCTTGGTTTTTCATCCACCGAGATCACAAGGGCTTTTTCAGGCGGGGCCAGGTATAGCCCGACAATATCAGCGGCTTTCGGTGCAAACTCGGGATCGGTGCTGACGCACCAGCTTCGCTGCCGAGCCAGACAGATGTTCTGCTTGCGAAGAACACGCCAAACTGCATCATCGGAAGCGCCAAGATGCTTGGCAACTGCAGGACCATCCCAGCAAGATTGGCCAGGAGGAGGTGGCTGCTCTAAAGTTTGCAAGACGCGTGCGCGGAATGCTTCATCGTATTTTGGCGGCTTGCCGGAGCGCGGTCTATCGTAAAGCCCGGCAATTCCTTCGACGGAAAAACGGTTTCGCCAATCGATGATTGAGTTTGGGCGCACTTTGAGATCACGAGCAACGCTGCTGACGGATTCTCCGTCAAGAAGCTTGCATATCATTCTCGCCCGTTCCACTAAACGGGCTTCCATGCTTCGACTGCACGCCCATTCCTTGAGAGTCTGGCGATCCTTGTCATTGCATGGCGGAGGTAAGGCTTTTCTCGGCATAGTAAGCTCCTTTCATTTTGTGAATGAAAGGAGCTTACTATATATCGCTTAATATTGCAATTAAACACTAGAGTTTTTTTTCACGCTTGAGCTTTGAGAGGAGAAAGGTTGCGCCTCTTAAAGAGAGCCCAAGTTTATCGGCAAGCTCAGGAGGACCAAGAGGGCCGTGCGTATTGACAAGCGAGATGATCTCCTCTTCCAACTCTTCGAACCAGTCTTCGAACAGGATCAACAGCTCAGGATCGGTGATCGCCAGCAGCTGTTTTGATTGAGCCACCTTTTCCACCAGCCTCTGGCACATCTGCGTCGGGTCGACACCTTCGCCCATGCATTCGGCCAGTCAGAGATGGACCAGGCTCGATACCTTGTCGCCTCGGGATTCTCCCATGAGATTCCAGAGAAACTGCGAACGGGCCTCTTCCTCCAGGGTTGAGAACAGCACTTTCAGGACCTTGGCTATTGCGTCGAGCGCGTCTTCCGGATCCATGCCATCAACAATTTTCAATATCTCTTTCATGCGGATGATCACCTCCCCATCCTTAAAAAGTTTTCCTTGCGGTTAACAGGTCAGTTGCCACTGTGCTCAATGTTCGAACGACATCAAGGATTCGGGGATCAACCAATTCATAATAGATAAATGGGCCGTTACGCTCGATTTTGACCAGAAGCGAGCGTTTGAGTTCCTTCAGGTGATGGGAGACAAGAGGCTGCGAGAGACCGAGTTCCTCAACGATAGTCGAGACGGATTTTTTGCCGTTGCTCACGCAAAGGATGATCCGGAGCCGGTTCTCATCGGAAAGGCTTTTAGCCAGAAAGGCAACCGGGTGGAAATGTTCGTCCTCCAGCACCTTACCCTGCCGTTTTGCAGCCAAGGATGTATCACCATCTTTTTCTGCGGCATAAAAACCTTGTGCCGGTTTTCTTCGGGCTATCTTTTCCATAGACAATCATCCATTCAATTTCAGGAGCCTTCGGGGATTGCGGCGACTGTTGCCAGACTCATAGTGCCGGCCTTTCTCATTTCAACGAAGTGAGCAGTGGCGAGAGCAGCTATGCAGCCATCCGCCGCGGCAATCACAATTTGATTGGCATACTTTTACCTCAAATCCCCTATCGCGAAGATCCCCGGAAGGTCGGTTTCACCCTTTTCATCCGTTAAAACCAACACTCTTGGCAATGCCTACCTGCCCTCCTGGAACATCTTTTTCAATGCAAACCGTATTAACCGCGGCCCTCATGGCATAGCCGGCCGTGAGACCGACGGGACCGCCGCCTATGATGACGCAATCATAACGTTGCGACATAAAGCCTCCTATGGCGATGACTGAAATCTCGTCGAGCCTGAATGGGGAAATTGCCTCTTCGACCTCACCTCTATTTTGTTCTGTTATAAATACCTCCAAATTTCTGATAGATAGGTGTGCTATTCAAACATAATAACATATCAATAATTATTTATATATAAATAACAGGGAATAGTCAACACCATTTAATGGCCAAAGTTTAATCTACCTTAATGAGGCACGTCGGTGGTAATAATTTGCTTATATGCCGCTTGCTATACTCCAACTAATGGCAAGTGAGGTAATCAGCATGTAGTGAATATGGAGTTTAAAATCCTGAATATGATAAATGTTAAAAGAAAACTGGGCGTTAACACAATATATGACCTTGGAAGAGCAGAGGATCACTTTGAAGTCCTTGCAAATAAATATATCGTTCGTGCAGAGGTTAATCTGAAAAGAGTAAAAAAACACTTTCCGTATATTAAAACAAGTAACGTGAGTGATTTCATTGACTTTATATCTGGACTCAAACAGTGAATCAGAGAACGAGAGTTACGACGTTATACATTGATGATGATTGTAGGACCATGGTGGACCCCAGTTTTAAGACAGCTGTTTAAGCTGCACGCGACTTCAGGAACGAGATTCCAACTGCCCCTCGCCAGTTATTTAAGAGCTGACAGCCATAACAGGGTCAAGAATGCATTTTATTTTTGGACATGCCTTTCAAGGTTTCCAAAAACTATACTCCATACTTCAGGCTCTATCTTGCCCTTCAACTCGTGGCAAGCAATGACAGTGAGGAGGGTGTTTTATTGCAGGTAATTAATCATCACTGAGGAAGGGAAAAAGGAAGTTCTTTATGTTTTCTGTCCATTTATTGCTTTGATAACAACGGTATAATCAAATATAACAAAACTGTGATTACAAAATTAAATTTTACTTTCGAAGTTGATTTCGATCTCGTTTCCTTCCTCATCCAAAACTTTATGTAAATTGTATTCATCCAGCTGCTCTATGAAATCTACAGTTCCTTGGTATTCGAAAACTAAATTATTTATAATTTCCTGACTTTTCTCATCAACATATAGAGTCTGAAAACCGGCTATTGAATCTTCTACCCGAACAAGCTGAGCAGTAATCTTTATTATCAATCCTGATTCGGTTTGAATTTCAATCTGGTATTCCCCACCGCAAGCATCTTCAGAAAAAGCAGCAACTGCGACCCCTCCATGGCTGATATCGATTGCATGTGCCTTTATTGTAGGATGATTACTTTTCGACAAAATCACATCCCCGTGCAGCGGAACTCTAACGTGAATTCTTTTATGTTTCATTTCGGATCATGCATAACAATATGCAATCAAGGTGGATTTTTCTAATGCTTGACCTTAAAGACATCCCGATAAATGATATTCACATGCCATAAGTTCACGTGAATTACGTATAAAACGAGCTTGCTATTCCAGGGTAGAGTTTAAATGTGAACTGGAAACAAGATCTTTCAACTCCTTTTGAACCAAGAGTCGACTAAAACTGACACTTACGGCATATTCGTTACCTACAATAGGCTGACTTCGAGCAGCTTTGACGGTGCCCGTTATATTGAACCTAGAGCCTGGAGCTGATTCTATCGTCAATCCAACAGCCTTTCCTAAAAGCATTCTTGCATTACTCTTTCGGGATATACGGAGATAAAATGAAATCCCTCCAACGGAAATATCGAAGAGTTCTCCTTTCGCCACAATACCGCTATCCTTTCCTTCCTTGTCGAATACATGCATTTTTACTATGCCTGAAATACGGAGACGCTCAAACATCCTGCGGCAACTCCCGGCTTTGCCAAAGGAATCTTGACGTATCCTAAATCTCCGGCTGAAATCATGCAGTTTAGCCTCTAGTCCAGGAAAATGTTTTTTACATTCCTGCATCTTCTCTATTGTCAGACTGGATATTTCCGCACCTAAACTCTGGCCATTGACTGTACATACAGATGCTTCAAAAAAGGTATTTGCTCCTAAAATTTCTCCGGCCCCCATTGTCTTGACCGGGATTCCTCTTCTCTTTCCCTGAAAAAAAACTTCAACCCTGCCATTATTTATAAAGAAGAGGTTTGAATTTTGCTTTCCTTGTGTGATGACCATTTCACCTTTATTAAAAGAACGATGCTCCATTAAATGGTAAAGGTAAACGAATTCGTTAATTCCAATTACTTTCTGCAGGGAAGACCATACCGCAACGCTCTTTTTATCGATAGCAGCAGTCTTTTCATGTTCGATTGTTTCTGCGGTCTTTATGATATCAGACAAGGCTATAGGAAAAAATTCCATAAACAGCTCATGCAATCTGTCTGCATCTTTAAAGTTTCGCTGTTTTGCCATTTCGGGAATTGTCTCAATCAAGAACTGCTTTCCTTGCTCCTTTTTTCCTTTTGCCAGGAGCTCTCTGAACAGTTGTTCTTGTTGAAAACTTGATACTTGCATGAATTTACACAAAAAGATAATCTTTACACATCTTAAATACTATTGCTGTCACATTGTGGTATATACTACATATTTCCGAAATTGTCATTCGGGAATGCGAAAAAGCAACCCCATATCCCCTTATTTTTGTTTATTTTCCGGATTTCAGGAATACTTATCTCCAGTATAAAAACGATTGAATTGGCAGTATCTCTTTATAAGGGAATCTGTCAAAATTTGACCACTTGCTACCGGAGCTGAATTGATTCTAATATGAGACTTTTTGGATCAGTGTAATTTAAAAGGAGATGCTACGGGCGGTAGGGCAACCATGAATGTTGTCTTGCTGCGTCGGTGAATATCGGTGAGAAGCTGGGGGCTATGCATTTTTACTACCTTTGTTTTATTCCAACTGCCTGTTGCCCTTGTTTAAGAGTTGAAGGCCATAATAGGGGCAACGCTGCATTTTATTCTGAGCCTTGCCCCAGCGTAGCCGTTTTCATACCCTCCACGCCCTGGCACCTCCTTGCCACCGGTCTCGTGGCAGCCTTTACCCGAGCTATTGGGATCGGTGGACAATAGGCTGACTATAGATGAAATTAATTTTGAAAAAATATAGAAGGGCGAAGGCTGAAAGGCATACTAAAAGTATGTTGCTGACACTCGCCCCCCTATCAATTTGTTATCCTAGCAGGTAATTAGAATTAAACTTTAAAGCTACTTACAATGGCATTCAACTCAGAAGCCATACGTTGCAGATCCTCCGAACTAGACTGAACCTCTCTGCTGTTTTGCGAAATCTCTGTAGCTGCAAGATTGACCTTGGATATATCCTGGGCAATCTCAACAGCAACCGTCGAGCTTTGGTTGACGTTTTCATTAACCTCCTGGATTCCCTGACTGGCTTGGGCAATGTTATTGGCAATCTCACGTGTTGCTGCGGTCTGCTCTTCCACCGCAGTGGCAATTGTTCCTACAATATCATTCACCCCGCCGATCACTTCGGAAATCTCGTTAATTTCTTTAACAGTCGAGTTTGTCGTTCGTTGAACGTCATCTATCTGGCTCTTAATATTCAGGGTAGCTTGGGCAGTCTGTTTTGCCAGATCTTTAATTTCATTGGCAACTACTGCAAATCCCTTTCCGGCTTCTCCAGCTCGTGCCGCTTCTATTGTTGCATTGAGCGCAAGGAGGTTTGTCTGCTCTGATATTTCAGTAATCGTCTCGGTCACCATACTAATTTTCTGAGCCGCTGCCCCTAATTCTCTCATTTTCTCAGAGGCACTCATTGCCTGGGTAACTGCTTTGCTCGAAACATCTCTTGCCCGCTCTGCATTATCAGCTATTTCGTTGATGGTAGAGGTCATCTCCTCTGCGGCGGAAGCAACCATATTTGTGTTGGTTGATGATTCCTCCATAGCCGCAGCCACATTATACAGATTGGCCGTCATCTCTTCAGAGGCCGTCGTAACAGCGTCGGCTCTATGAGAGGTGTCGTTAGCCCCGGCCGATAGTTTTTTTGCAATTGCTGATAGCTCAAAAGCGGAACTGTTGACTTGAGCTGAGTTTTCAGCAATCCTTTTGATCATTCCCTGTAGTTTTTCGATAAACGTATTGAACCAGAAACCAAGTTCCCCAATCTCATCTTTTGATTTAGCGTCCAGACGCATGGTCAGGTCGCCTTCCCCCTCGGCAATGTCCTTGAGACTTGCGATTGCCTTTTTCAGAGGCTTAACAATATGCCCAGCAAAATATGAGACAATAAAAACAGTTAAAACTGCTGAAACTACAATAACTGTAAGACTGGTATCCCGAATGGAATGAACAGCCGTCATAAACTCTCCTGCTTCCTGTGTAGCACCCACATGCCAGGGGGCTACAGTCAATGAAGCAAAACCAGCAATTTTATCTACACCCTTGAAGGTGTATTCCTCGACTCCAATTTCCCCGGCCAGCATCCTCTGTGTGATTTTTTCCATACCTGCAAGTTTCGTAAGCTCAAGCTTTAAAATATAATCAGGTACTGGATGAGCAATAAATAAGCCGGTCTTGTCAGTCATGAATCCATAACCGGTCTTGCCAATTTTTCGTCCTGATATTAAATCGGTAAGAAAATCCACCTTGAGCACAAGAGCAAAGGTTCCAAGGAACTCTTGGTTTTCTAATTTAACAGGGGAGCATATTGTTAAAATCAGTTTATTCGTTACTGCTGATCGAGAGACATCGTCTACAACTGTCTTTCCTGTAGTTTTCACGCTCTTAAAATATTCTCTATCAGCAAGATTCATTGGTTTGTACACCGTCCCATCATCGAGTACTCCGGTCAAACGATTGCCCTCGGAATCTGTCACATAAATGCCTTGATAATGCGTACCCATTTTAGAAAATTTCTTTCCAAGAGTTTGATAGAGAGCATTAATCTGATCAGTCGCCCTATTGACTCCTGCTTGTTTGATGAGAGTAAGAGTATTGACGACCTCATGATCAGCTGCAAGGACATCTGCTAACTTCATTTCTTCTGTCAGCGTGTTGTCAGCCAGTCGTGCAAGGTCTGCCGCGACACTTTGAGCCTGATTTTTTGAGAGTTCTAAAAGGGCATTCGACGATTTAGATAGTGAGAGTAAACCAACAATGAGAAGCGGCAATAAAACCAATGTTATTCCACCGGCGACTATTCTGAATTTAATCGATGTGATTTTCATGAGAAGGTTCCCTCTGCACTGTTGTTTATAAAGAATTCATAAAATTTTCTTCAATTACAACATCATTTAATGAAGGGATTGGGTATATCGAAAATCCAAATCCCTTCGCTACAACTCATAGAATCTCGGAACAATTAATGGTATCCTAATAAAATCGTTATTGCAAAGTGACTAAAGAATATTTATTCCTAAATCTCATGAAAAAATATTTCTGGAAAAATTATATTTGCTTCCTACCAATATCATTTTTATTTATAATAATGTACCCCGAGAGAGGAGTGAAAAATTAGTACTTTTGAAAATCAACCCGCATAATCTGTGTGGGTTAGTCAGAATGCTTCGGTTACCCACCTTTCTTAATGGTGAGCCAAGGATGGATAAATCAGTTAGAAGTACTTAGCCAGATAACAATATGAGCCACAGCATGGATAAAACAGCATGGTGGGATTCGAAACTGCAGATGGGTCCCAGTACCATTGACAATCAACATAATTTACTGACTAAACGAATCGAAGATATCAATAACTTGATTAAGGCGGGAACGGACACAAAGATACTGTTCTTCCATCTCAGCATTCTTCTTAACCATGCATTACAGCATTTCGAAATTGAAGAAGAATATTTCAAAAAACATCCTGAACATAATCGATGCTGCCTGGAAAACTACCAGATGGTAAAGAACCTAAATGCATTCATTGCCACGTTAAGAAATAAGACCAAGAATGGGAACCAGGAACAATCCAGCTTTCTTGACACATGGATTCAGGATCACATTCGGCAATATAACGGTTTATTTATTGCCAACGAAATATTCAACCTCAGCCTGATGACGGAAGCTGAACAAGCCGAACTCAGTCCTGACTTCACAGAAAGACGCCGCCACAAACGGATACATCGTGAAGATGTTGTTGACGGGGAGGTCAAGGTCCTTTGTTACAACGCTACTCAGAAAAAAAATGGGACTGCAACCATCGTGGATATGAGTACTGGAGGACTAATGCTGATGACTTCAAGTGACACACACAGGCTAGATGATTTGCTGGTTGTCACATGCAGCATCGGGGCCATCTTCAAAATGAAGGAAAGTGTAAAAGTTAGAAGGGCCAGCGACAAAATTTATGGCGTAGAATTTATTTCTCCATCTCAAGAAACCATGAATTTTTTCACGAACCTGTATGGGGCGGTTCATTTACGCAAATAATTTTAAGACCTTGCTTTTTATCCATATTTTTCCTCCCACTGTTCAAGGGTTAACTTCCTTGGAACTACGAGATATCCGACTTTTGATCCATGACCTTCAGACGGTTCATCAGTGAATACCAGTTTTTCATACTCATCTTGGTAGATCACCCCGCACCCCGGTCTCTTCTCTGTCTCTTGTTGCTTGGATTCCAGTTTCTTCAGGGAATTTTTCAGTGTTAGGTAACTCGACATATAATCCTCCAACATTATGAATTTAAGTTGAAATGCAAACCAGCAAAGATTCCTACCGGAATATTTCTGGCAAAAATATACACGCCAAGGGCACCACCCCCCGGCATTGAAAAAAAAGGGTCCAAGGCCTCCCGAGGTCAGGACCTGAATAATATACCCATGGCTATTGCCGATCATTCATTTTACTCTCTATATTAGCGAGGCGCAGTTCCAGGTCTCTCACCTCAAGGGCATTGATATGCCTTTCACATGATCTACTCAGAATTTCGCCCTCGACCGGGGAAATTCTGCCTTCAGCCACTGCATCCAGAACAAAGCCTGTCAGCACTGAGGCATCAGCAATGCTTTCAATTCTCGGAAGGTCAGTTAGGACAATCGGTTTGCTCTTGCAGACTGGCACCAGTCGCTCTATTGCTGTTTTCAGACAAGCAACATTGCCGTCCAAGGCAAGTTCTATAAGTTTCCTGCTTAACGCCTCGCCTTCACCTTGAATCAAATTCTCTGCCGCTAAAGTGACGCCGTTCTTGCTTCCTACTGGTCTACCCTTCCCAAACTTGTTTCCAGGCTTAAAGCGACTAAAATGCACGTTTGCTGACGAGCTGGTTGCGTTGCTGTGCTTAGTGTTGTGTCCGACCAAGAATGCATTGTAGGCACCTCCTCGCCGTTTCTTGACGGGCTTACCGCAGCCACAACCACACAATGGAGTCTTTATGTTATCATTTTCATTTTCCATTTGTCTTACCCTCTTGCTTATATTTTTATTATATCTCTATATTACAGGTAATTATATTATAATTTGGTATTTGAAGCAATGAGAACAATATACTTTTAACGTTCGATATATATTTACGATTAATATTGTTTTAACGATT